>WNGE01000155.1_pt1 | contig 95645 bp, 97 predicted proteins | sample 5400651 | NCBI WGS metagenome assembly WNGE01 (sample SAMN13153370, study PRJNA577476) | soil metagenome | isolation source: 60 cm soil or saprolite under grassland replicate 2 | place: USA:California | collected 2016-06-15 | reverse complement strand
CGGCGACGCCGCCGACCTGCTGGTGCCGTTCATGTTCGTGCTGTGGCAGGCGACCGCGGACGTCACCGGGGCCGAGCCGTTCGAGCTGGGCCTGCGCATCTCCGGCCGCAACGCCGGCGAGCACCGGGTGCGCATCGGCGGCGAGGGCATCGCCTTCGAGCCCGGCGCCGTCGACGACCTGGCGACGGTGATCGAGTTCGACCCGGGCAGCTTCGTGCTCACCGCCTTCGGCCGCAGCAACTCCGGCACCATCCGCGGCGACGTCGGCCTCGCCGACCGCTACCTCAACCTGTTCTTCCGCATCTAGGGGTTCCCATGACCGATCCCGCGATCGACCTGGCAGCCATCGAGAAGGAGCGCGAGCGCATCCGCTCCACCCACCTGCGGCCGGAGGGCGAGCGGCCCGGGTCGTCGGCGCGCGGCCTCCACCACGTCGCCTTCCTCTCCTCCGACGTGGAGCAGACCGTCCGCTTCTACCAGGACCTGCTCGAGTTCCCGCTGACCGACATCTTCGAGAACCGCGACTACCGCGGCTCGAACCACTTCTTCTTCGACATCGGCAACCACAACCTGGTCGCCTTCTTCGACTTCCCCGGCCTCGACCTCGGCCCCTACGCCGAGGTGCTCGGCGGGCTGCACCACATCGCCATCTCGGTGGAGCCGGAGAAGTGGCGGCGCCTGCGCGCCAAGCTGGACGACGCCGGCATCGAGTACCTGCTCGAGAGCGGCGCCTCGATCTACTTCCGCGATCCCGACGGCCTGCGCGTCGAGCTGATCGCCGACCCGCTCGGCGAGATGTACGGCACCAAGGTGCTCTAGGCGCAACCGGGGGAGCCCGCGACGGGCTCCCCCCGTTCCCTGCGCGTGCTAGCGCGACGCCCGCAGCGCGAGGTAGCGCTCGATGCGCTCGAAGGCGCCGTTCCACGCGGTCGTGGAGAAGAAATCGCGGACCTCTTCGGTCGGGAAGCCGCTCTGCGCCACGACCATGCGGGTCTTGCCAGCGAGGTCCTCGAAGGTCACCTGGATCGTCGTGTCCATGGTCTCGCCGTCGGGCGTCCAGCCCGTGTGGGCCATCACCAGCCGGTGGGGCCGGTCGATCACCTGCCAGACGCCGCGCTCGCGGAACAGCCGCTCGGGGCTGTCGCCCCAGGCGGCGTTCCACTCGCCGCCGACCCGCAGGTCGTTGGTGATCTCGGCGATGGAGCCGTCCGGTCCGTCCGGGCCGAGCGTGTACCACACCTTGGCCGCCTCGGCGTCGGTGTACGCCTCGAAGACCTCCTCGGCGGTGGCGTTGAGCACCCGCTCCACCCGCAGCTCGTAACTCATGCCTGCGCTCCCTTCCTTTTCTTCTGTTGCTCCAGGTAGGCCTCGAGCCCGTCGAGGCGCCGCTCCCACTGCTGCCGGTACAGCTGGATCCACTGCATCGCGTCCTCCAGGCCTTCGGGACCGAGGCGGCAGTGCCGGGTCCGTCCGACCTTCTCGGTGGTGACCAGTCGCGCCTCCTCGAGGACCTGCACGTGCTTCTTCAGCCCGGTGAGGGTGATGCCGAACGGCTCGGCCAGCTCGCTGATGGACGCCGGCCCCCGGGTGAGGCGGACGAGGATCTCCCGTCGCGTCGGATCCGCCAGCGCCGAGAACGTCCGGTCGAGCAGAAACTGAACCATGTGGTTCAGTTTAGGTTACCCGGGGTCCGGGGTCAAGGGGGTCGCCGGCCACCCTGACCCGGTTGGTGGCGGATCAGGGATCCGCGCGGGGGATCCCCGATGGCTGACCGGGCGGCCGCGGGGCACACTGGTTCGTAGGACGAAACCAACGCACGAAGGACCGAGACGTGAGTCAGTACATGCGCAAGCAGGGTCTGGTGCGGCCGAGGGAGGGCCGGGTGATCGGCGGTGTCTGCGCCGGCCTCGGACGCCGCTTCGGCCTCGGGCCCTGGCAGGCGCGCATCCTGTTCGTAGTCATCCTGATGCTGATCCCCGGAAGCCAGATCCTGATCTACCCGCTGCTCTGGATCCTGATGCCCTCGGAGCCGACCACCGGCCCGTACGTCGGCACGGCGACGGGCTGAGCCAGCTGGCGGGGGTCAGGAGGCCTCGGTCGGGCTGGTCGCGTTCGCGCAAGGTAGCGACGTTCGACCGCGCTGATGGCTGTGAGGCAGGACGGACGACGATGGCTCGACGTGCCTGGCGGGGAGGAGGAGCGCGTGCGATGCTCGCTACCCTGGCCACGGTCGGGTTGCTGGTAGCGGTCCTGCTGGGGCTGGTCTGGTCGCAGCAGCGACGGCTGATCTACTACCCCTCGCCCAGCCAGGTGCCGGCGGCGGCGGCGGTGTTGCCCGGCGTCCAGGAGGTCGTCTTCGATACCGAGGACGGCATCCGGCTGGGCGGCTGGTTCCTGCCGGCCCGAGGCGCCGGCCGTAGGCCGGCCGTCCTGGTCTGCAACGGCAACGCGGGCAACCGGGCGCTGCGCGCGCCACTGGCCGCCGCGCTGTCCCGCGCGGGGCTGTCGGTGCTGTTGTTCGACTACCGCGGCTACGGCGGCAACCCCGGCCGTCCGTCCGAGGACGGCTTGGCCGCCGACGCCCGGGCGGCCCAGGCCTGGCTCGCCGCCCGACCGGAGGTCGACCCGGGCCGGATCGCCTACCTCGGGGAGTCACTCGGCACGGCGGTCGCGCTCCGCCTGGCGGTCGAGCGGCCGCCGGCCGCGCTCGTCCTGCGCTCCCCGTTCACGTCCCTGGCCGACGTCGGGCGCCTGCACTATCCCTGGCTGCCGGTCAAGCTGCTGCTCACCGACCGCTATGCGTCCGCCGCGCGGGTGGCGCAGCTGACGGCTCCGGTCCTGGTGATCGCGGGCGAACGCGACGGGATCGTGCCCGCGACGCTCAGCAGGCGGCTCTACGACGCGGCCACCGTGCCCAAGCGGTTCCTGCTCGTGCCGGGGGCCGACCACAACGACGCGGCGCTGCTCGACGGCCGCCAGGCGGTCGGCGAGATCCTGGGGTTCTTGGAAAGGACCGCTGTGCTCGGCGCAAGCGGACCGGGCGGCTGAGCCTGTGCGGCTCCGCCGGTCCGGCCACCGTAACCCGGCCTACGCTCCTCAACCGGCATCCTCTATCCGTTCTGCTGCTTTCGGACATCGGCGCCACACCGCAGAATGACGGCTGGGTACGGCATGGAGAGCGAGCATCGGGGGTGGGGGCGATGGTGCGTCGAGTGCTGCCGCTGGTGGTGGCGGTCCTGTTGGTTGGCGTGGTGGCGGCACCGGCCAGGGCGATCGGCTCGTTCGGCGCGCCGGTCACCATCTCCGACCCGCCCTGCGACTTCGACGCCGACAACGTCGACCTGGCCCAGGACAACGCTGGGGTGGCGCACGGCTTCGCGGACCTGTGGGGCAGCGCCTGCAACAGCAGCTTCCGGATCGACTACTTCCAGGGCTCCGGGGCTTCCTGGACCCGTGAGGCGACGCCCTACCGTGGCTTCGTGGTCGCGGTGGCCTGGGACGCGACCGGCACCTACCTGCTCTACGTCGACGCCGCCGGCCTGGGCCTGCGGATCACCAAGCGGCTGGCCAACGGGACCTACACCGGAGGCCGGCTGCTGTCGACCTTCACCGGCCCCGACGGCTCCCTCGCCCAGGGCGACGTGGTGGCGGCCGGGGGCCAGTGGTGGGCGGTGTGGCGCGAGCACGTCGCCCCTGGCGGCGGCCCGGGCGACGAGTTCGACCAGACCGAGCTGTTCCAGGCCTACAGCATCGGCGGGCCGCTCCACGGCCGCCAGCGGATCACCAACAACCCGATGTGGGACAGCGCGCCGACGCTGGCGCGGACCCCGGCGGGCACCTTCCCGCTGACGCTGGTCTGGGCCCGCGGCGGCTCCGACTTCGGGGCCAACCCGGCCGACCTGCGGCGGGCGCTCGGCAGCGCCGGCGGCACCTGGTCGTCGAGCAGCTTCGCGGCCGCGGGAGAGCTCAACTTCTGGCCCGACGTGAAGGTCGTCGGGACCACCACCTACGTGACCTGGAACCGCGACGGGCGCACCGTGGCGGCCGACAACGCCGGCGGGGCCTTCACGACCAGCCACACGTTCGTGGTGCCGGCCAGGCAGAGCAACCGGCCCCGCGTGGGCGTCTCGGGCGGCAGCGTGTTCGTCGGCTGGACGGTCCCGACGGCGACGTCCCGTGCCTACGTCGCCAAGCGGGTCGGCGGGAGCTGGACCGGGACCTACGCCTCCCCCGCCGCGGCGACGGCGCTGCAGTCCCTGGAGGGCCTCGCCCCAAGGAGCGGGAAGGCGACCGCCGTGATCCTGAGCTTCGGCTCGCGCCTCTACGCCACCAAGGAGGCCTGAGACCGGAAGGCCGCCGCGGTCAGCGGGCCGCGGCCGCCAGCAGCAGCCAGGCCCCGGCGAGCAGGGTGGCGGAGGCGGCGAGCAGGAACAGCGCCCTGAAGGCCGGCACAGGGACGGGCAGGAAGCGGGCGGCGAGCACCGCGTCGGAGACGCCGCCGAGGCCGCGCTCGCGGCCGGAGGCGTGCGCCATCGCGGCGCGCCAGCCGCCGACCAGCAGGAGCACGACCAGGCCGGCGCCGACGGCCGTGACCAGCCGTGGTGGCCCCGCCCAGGCGAGCCAGCCGAGGCTGGCCGCCGCCACCACGGTCGACCAGATGCCCCACGGGTTGCGCACCCACAGCACCAGCAGGGCCAGCGCTACCAGCGCGCCCGCGGCCACCCACCAGCGCGCGTCGCCGGCGACGACCAGCACGGCGCCGAGCACGCCGGCGAGGCCTGGCGCCGGGTAGCCGGCCGTGACCACCGCGGCGGAGCGCAGCCGGCCGCTGTTGCCCGGCAGGGAGTAGCTGGTCAGGCCGGCCGTGTTCAGCCACAGGTGGACGCGGTTGACCTTGCCGCCGAGCAGGATCGCGGCGAGGGCGTGGCCGAGCTCGTGCACGGCCGTGACCACCAGCCGGGCCGTCGGCCACAGCGGGCGCAGCACGCAGCCGGCGAGCGCGGCGGCCGCGCCGCCGAGCAACGCCACCTCGTCGGACGACGGCGTGGCGCCGGCGCCCGGCAGCAGATCGAGCCCGATCACCGGCCTATCGTGCGCAAGCGCGCCCTGCACCGCAACCGGGGCGCGCCCCGCCGGGCGCGGCGGAGTTCCGTTGCCACCCCAGTGGCGCTGCGCTTTACTGCTCAGGTGACCCGCCGAGAGCTCCGCAGCGCCGCCGCCCTGCTCGGGCTGGCGCTGCTGCTGGGCGCGTGCGCCCCCAAGGACGAGGGCGGGTCCGCCTCGGCGACCAGCGCCGGCGCTGATGCCTGCGCCAAGGACAAGCTACAGCTCGTCAGCAGCGGCAAGCTGACCGCCGGCACGGACAAGCCGGCCTACGAGCCCTGGTTCAAGGGCGACGACCCGAGCAACGGGCAGGGCTTCGAGAGCGCCGTCGCCTACGCCGTCGCCGGCAAGCTCGGCTTCTCCGACAAGGAGGTCGCCTGGACGGTGGCCCCGTTCAACTCGGTGATCCAGCCCGGCCCGAAGAAGTTCGACTTCGACATCAACCAGGTTTCCATCACCGAGGAGCGCAAGCGCGCGGTCGATTTCTCGAGTGGCTACTACGCCGTCTCCCAGGCCGTGATCGCGCTCAAGGACTCGCGCATCGCCGGCGCCACCTCGGTCGCCGACCTCAAGGGCGCCAAGCTCGGCGCCGCCGTCGGCACCACCAGCTACCGGGCGATCGTCGACCAGATCAAGCCGGGCAAGCAGCCGGCGGTGTTCGACACCAACGACGTGGCCAAGGCCGCGCTGAAGAACGGCCAGATCGACGGGCTGGTGCTCGACCTGCCGACCGCCTTCTACGTCACCGCCGCCGAGATCGACACCGCCAAGATCGTCGGGCAGCTCCCCCCAACCGGGCCCAACCCCGAGGAGTTCGGCCTGGTGCTGGAGAAGGGCAGCCCGCTGACGCAGTGCGTGTCCAAGGCGGTGGACGCCCTGCGCGGCAACGGCGACCTGAAGAAGCTGCAGGACCGCTGGCTCTCGGCCAGCGTCGGCGCCCCGGTCATCTCGTAGGCGCCGTGCGCGCCGCCGGGACCAAGGCCCTGCCGCCGCGCGGGGACGACGCCTACGTGCCGTCGCCGCTGCAGCGCGAGCGCGACCGCGTCCGCCGCCGCGCCGCCGCCCGCTCCGCGGTGGTCGCCGCGGCCTCAACGGTGGTGCTCGGCACCCTACTGTGGCTGGTGGTCACCCGCTCGCCAGGATGGCCGCGGGTGCGGGAGAGCTTCTTCGACTGGGGCTACGCCAAGCGCTCCTTCCCCAGCATCCTGCGGGGCCTGGCGCTGAACGTGCGGGTGATGCTGGTCTGCGAGGTCGTCATCCTGGTCCTCGGCCTGGTGGTGGCGGGCTGCCGCACGCTACGGGGCGCGGTGTTCTTCCCGCTGCGCCTGCTCGCCGCCGCCTACACCGACCTGTTCCGCGGGCTGCCGCTGATCCTGGTGATCCTGCTGCTCGGGCTCGGCGTGCCTGGTCTGCGCCTCCAGGGCCTGCCGGACTCGACGGTGTTCTACGGCGGCGCGGCGCTGGTGCTGACCTACTCGGCCTACGTGGCCGAGGTGTTCCGCGCCGGCATCGACTCGGTGCACCCGAGCCAGCGAGCCGCCGCCCGCTCCCTGGGCCTGTCCAACGCCCAGACGATGCGCTACGTGGTGCTGCCCCAGGCCGTCCGCCGGGTGGTGCCGCCGCTGCTCAACGACCTGGTGTCGCTGCAGAAGGACTCCGGCCTGGTGTCGATCCTCGGCGCCATCGACGCGGTGCGGGCGGCGGGGATCGAGACCGCCACCTCCTTCAACTTCACCCCGTACGTCGTCGCCGGGGCGCTGTTCGTGCTGCTCACCATCCCGATGACCAGGCTGACCGACGCGCTCGGCGCGCGCGCCGAGCGCCGCCGCGGCCTTGGTGGGGCGGTATGAGCGCGCCGGTGCTGGAGGTCCGCCAGGTGCGCAAGTCGTTCGCCGGCAACCTGGTCCTGCGCGACGTCGACCTGGCCGTGGAGGCGCACCGCGTCGCCGCCCTGATCGGCGCGTCCGGGTCCGGCAAGTCGACGCTGCTGCGCTGCATCAACCTGCTGGAGACGGTCGACGACGGCGTGATCCTGCTCGACGGGGAGGACATCACCGACCCGCGCGTCCGGGCCGATGAGGTGCGGCGCCGCATCGGCCTGGTCTTCCAGGCGTTCAACCTGTTCCCGCACCTGTCGGTGCTCGACAACGTCACCCTGGCGCCGCGCAAGGTGCACGGCAGCGACCGGCGTGCGGCTGAAGAGCATGCCAAGGAGCTGCTCGACCGCTTCGGGCTGGCCGGCAAGGCGGCGGAGTACCCCGACCGGCTCTCCGGCGGCCAGCAGCAGCGCGTCGCGATCGTGCGCGCGCTGGCGACCAGGCCGCGGCTGATGCTGCTCGACGAGGTCACCTCGGCGCTCGACCCGGAGCTGGTGACCGAGGTCCTCGCGGTCATCAGGCAGCTCAAGGACGACGGCATGACGATGGTGATCGCCACCCACGAGATGGGCTTCGCCCGCGAGGTGGCCGACGAGGTCTGCTTCCTCGACGGCGGCGCGGTGCTGGAGCGCGCCGCGCCCCAGGAGCTGTTCGGCGCCCCGAGGGAGCCCCGCACCCGCCAGTTCCTGCGCCGCGTCACCGAGGCCGGCCGCCTCACCGCCGCCGAGGTCGCGGCGCCGGCCGCCGAGCGGAGCGGCCCGGACCAGGAGGAGGACCGATGACGGACCAGGCGCGCACCGAGCGGTTCCTGGAGGCGTGGACGGAGATGCTCGAGGCGTACCTGGGGGGCGACGTGCGCGGCGCACTGGACCGCGTCACCGAGATGGAGCAGGGCTACCCGGAGCGCCGCACCTACGTGCGCTGCCTGCGCGCCTCCGGGCTCGCCGCGCTGGGCGAGGGCGAGCGCGCGCTCGGGCTCATGCGCGAAGTGGCGGACCAGGGTGGCTGGTGGTCGGCGAACTGGCTCGCCGACCCGGACTTCGACCAGGTGCGCGGCCACGCCGAGTTCGCGGCGCTCGCCGGCCGCATGGGCGCTTCCGAGGCCGCGGCCAGGGAGCGCGCCTTGGCGTCCGAGCCGCGGGCGCTGCTCGTCCCGCCACAGCGGGAGCCCGCCAGGGCGGTCCTGATCGCCCTGCACATGTACGCCACCACCGCGGAGGCGTCGCTGCCGTACTGGCGCCCGGCCGCTTCCGACGGGGTTCTGGTGGTCGCGCCGGAGTCGAGCATGCGCGACGCCGACGGCAACCCCACCTGGGGCGACGACGTCCTCGCCGCAAGGGACGTCGGCGCCGCCTACGAGCGGGTGCTGGCGGCGGGCGCCGCCCACGACGTCCCGGTGGTCCTTGGCGGCGCCTCCCAGGGAGCCCGCCACGCCGTCCGCCTCGCGGTCACGGGCTCGCTCGCGGGCGCGAGGGGGTTCGTGGCGGTGGCCGGCGGCCCCGATCCGGCTGAGCTGGAAGCGACCCTTGCGGCGGCCGCAGGCAGGGGCGTGCGCGGGTTCCTGCTCGCCGGCGAGCGCGACGCGCTCAACCTCGAGCGGCAGGAGCGGCTCGAGGCCGCGCTGGTCCGCCACGGCGTGCCCTGCAGGGTGGAGACCGTGCCAGGGCTCGGCCACCTGTTCCCGGCAGACTTCCCGGAGCGGCTCGGGCGCGCGCTCGACTTCGTCCTCGGCGCCTGAGCGGTCAGCCGGCCGGAGCAGCCCAGGTTGCCCGGAGCGGCCGCTCCGGGGAGGATGCGCCCATGCCGACCAGGTTCCAGCACGTGGTGGTCGACGCCGCCGACCCGGCGGCGCTGGCACGATGGTGGGCGGAGGCGCTGGGCTGGACGGTCACCTTGGTGGAGCCCGACGAGGTCGTGGTGGAGCCGCCGGAGCCGGACGGCATCGGCGTCCCGCTGGTCTTCGTGCCGGTCCCCGACCCGAAGGTGGGCAAGAACCGGGTCCACCTCGACCTGCGCAGCGCCTCGGCCGACGACCAGGCGGCGCAGGTCGCCCGCCTCACCGGGCTCGGCGCCCACCCCGCCGACATCGGACAGGGCGAGGTCCCCTGGGTGGTGCTCGCCGACCTGGAAGGCAACGAGCTCTGCGTGCTCGACCCGCGCGACGCCTACGTGGCCACCGGGGCGGTGGCGGCGATCGTGGTCGACTGCGCGGACCCGATGGAGCTCGCCGGCTTCTGGAGCGAGGCGGCCGGCTGGCCGCTGGTGCGGTCGGGCGAGGGGTGGGCGTCGCTGCGCTCCCCCTCCGGCAAGGGGCCCTACATCGAGCTCATCAGGGTCGACGAGCCGAAGCGGGTGAAGGACCGCCTGCACCTGGACGTGGCCCCCTACCGGGACGACGACCAGGCCGCCGAGGTGGCCCGGCTGCGGTCGCTCGGCGCCGTCCCGGCCGACGTGGGGCAGGGTGAGGTCCCCTGGGTGGTGCTCGCCGACCCGGAGGGCAACGAGTTCTGCGTGCTCACGCCCAGGTAGTACGGACGCCTCAGACGTACGGCAGGCCCACGTAGTTCTCGGCCAGGCTGGTCGCCGCCGCCGTGGAGCTGCACACGTAGGCGAGCTGGGAGAGCTGCAGGCGGCGGTCGAAGCCGCCCTGGTCGTCGAAGAGGTGCAGCATCGAGGTCATCCACCAGGAGAACTGCTGCACCCGCCAGACACGGCGCAGGCAGGCGGCCGAGTAGGCGTCGAGCAGGTCGCTGCGGCCGGTCCGGTACCACACCTCCAGCGCCTCGGCGAGGATGCGCACGTCGGCGACGGCCAGGTTGAGCCCCTTCGCGCCGGTCGCCGGGACGATGTGGGCGGCGTCGCCGGCCAGGTAGAGCCGCCCGTACTGCATCGGCTCGACCACGAAGCTGCGCATCGAGGTGATGCCCTTCTCGAGCAGGGGCCCGTCGGCGAGGGCCCAGCCGTCGTCGGTGGCGAAACGCGCCCGCAGCTCCTCCCAGATGTGCTCGTCGGGCCAGTTGGCGAGGTCCTCGGCCGGGTCGACCTGCAGGTACAGTCGGGTCACCTTGGGCGAGCGCATGCTGTGCAGGGCGAAGCCGCGCTCCGAGGAGCAGTAGATCAGCTCCTCGGACGAGGGCGGCGCCTCCGCCAGGATGCCGAGCCAGGCGAACGGGTACTCGCGCTCGTAGCCGGTGAGCACGCCGGCGGGGATCGACGGCCGGGAGATCCCGTGGTAGCCGTCGCAGCCCGCCACCACGTCGCAGCGCAGCTCGTGGTCGCCGCCGTCGTGGCGGAAGCGGATCGCCGGGCGCTCGGAGTCCAGCTCGTGCAAGCTGACGTCGTCGACCTCGAAGAGGATCTCACCGCCGGCCTCCAGCCTCGCCTTGACCAGGTCCTTGACCACCTCCTGCTGGCCGTAGACGGTGATGGCCCGGCCGCCGGTCAGCTCGCTCAGGGGGATGCGGTGGCCGCGGCCGGCGAAGCGCAGCTCGAGGCCGTGGTGGACCAGGCCCTCCCGGTCCAGCCGCTGCGCCAGGCCGTTCTCGCGCAGCAGGTCGACCGTGTTCTGCTCCAGCACGCCGGCGCGGACGCGCTGCTCGATGTAGCCGCGGCTGCGGTTCTCCAGCACCACCGAGTCGATGCCGGCGCGGGCCAGGAGGTGGGTGAGCACCAGCCCGGCCGGCCCGGCGCCCACGATCCCGACCTGCGTGCGCATGCCCGGGGCCTCCTTTTGTTCGCTCCGCAACGGCCTACCCGTCGGGACCGGCTACGTCAAGCCTGCACGGCCACCGCGGCCAACCGTCGCATCCCGGCCCGTGACGCCAGCTCGCCCGTCCCAGGTTGACCGGACCGGCGACGGCGGGTACCAAGAGCCGGACCTCGTGCCTCCCAGGGTCCTTGTCGGGGTCGGCAGCAGCGGGAAGGAGTCGCCATGGACGAGGGCAGGCCGCGGTGACCGCGGCGCGGCTGCACCACGAGCTGGTCGGGCCGGACGGCGCGCCGGTGCTGGTGCTCGGCAACTCGCTCGGCACCACCACCACGATCTGGGACGGGCAGCTCCCGGCGCTGCGCGAGCGCTTCCAGGTGCTGCGCTACGACCACCGCGGGCACGGGCGCTCCGAGGTGCCGCCCGGACCGTACACGGTGGCAGAGCTCGGCCAGGACCTGCTCGCCCTGCTCGACGGGCTGGGCATCGGCCGGTTGTCGATGTGCGGGCTGTCGCTCGGCGGCATGGTCGGCATGTGGCTGGCCGCGCACGCGCCCGAGCGGGTGGAGCGCCTGGTGCTCGTTTCCACCTCGGCCCGGCTGGGCCCGCCGGAGCTGTGGGTGGAGCGGGCGGCCGTGGCGCGCACCAAGGGCACCGCCGCGCTGGCCGAGACCGCTGCGGGCCGCTGGTTCACGCCGGCGTTCCGCCGCCACCAGCCGGAGACCGTCGCCGGCATCCTGGCGGCGCTGGCCGCCACCCCCGGCGAGGGCTACGCCGGCTGCTGCGAGGCCATCGGCGCCATGGACCTGCGTGCCGACCTGCCCGCCATCACCGCTCCCACGATGGTGGTGGCGGCGCTGGACGACCCGGCCACTCCCCCGCCGCACGCCGACGTGATCGTGGCCGGCATCGCCCACGCCCACCGCGAGCTGGTGGCCGACGCCGCCCACCTGGTCGTCGTGGAGCGGCCGGAGCGGGTCACCGCCCTGCTGCTCGAGCACCTCGCCGGCTGATACGCGCCCATGGGATCCCAAGCGGGCGGCCCGGCGCGTGCCGTGCCGGCGTTCCTCGACAACGGCGGCAGGCCGATCGCGTGCGCCCACCGCGGCGGCGCCGTCGACGGCCTGGAGAACTCGCTCGCCGCCTTCGGGCGGGCCTGGCAGCTCGGCTACCGCTGGTTCGAGACCGACGCCCGCCTGACCTCGGACGGGGTGCTGGTCGCCATGCACGACCCCACCCTCGACCGGGTCACCGACCGCGGCGGAGCCGTCGCCGAGCTGCCCTGGCGCGAGGTGCGCGCCGCCCGCATCGCCGGCCGCGAGCCGGTCCCGCTGATCGAGGACGTGCTCAGCGGCTGGCCGGAGGCCAGGGTGGTGATCGAGCTCAAGGTCGACGACGTCGTCGACCCGGTGATCGAGCTGGTCAGGCGTACCGGGGCGGTCGACCGGGTCTGCATCGGCTCGTTCTCCGACCGGCGCCTCGCCCGCGTGCGGGCCGCCTTCGGGGCGAGGCTGTGCACCTCCATGGGCCCAAACGAGGTGCGGCGGCTGCGCGCGGCCGCCTGGCACCTGCTGCGCCGCCGCACCGTGCCGAGCGCAGCGGCCTGCGTGCAGGTGCCGACCGGCTGGGGGCGCATCCCGCTGGCCGAGCCGCGCCTGCTCGCCTGTGCCCACGCGCTCGGCCTGCCGGTGCAGGTGTGGACGGTGAACCAGCCGGAGGAGATGCGCCGCCTGCTCGACCTCGGCGTCGACGGCATCCTCAGCGACGACCTCAGCGCCCTGCGGGCCGTGCTCGAGGAGCGGGGCGCCTGGCAGGGGTGAGGTTGCCTCGCATCGGCCCGGGTGCGAACATGTGTTCGATGAACAGCGGTGCGACCATCCTGCACGCCGACCTCGACGCGTTCTACGCGTCGGTCGAGCAACGGGACGATCCCCGGCTGCGCGGCCGCCCCGTCATCGTCGGGGCGGGAGTCGTGCTCGCGGCCAGCTACGAGGCAAAGGCCTACGGGGTCCGCACGGCGATGGGCGGAGCGCAGGCCCGCCTGCTCTGCCCACGGGCGGTCGTGCTCCAGCCCCGGATGTCGGCCTACGCCGAGGCGAGCAAGGCCGTCTTCGAGGTGTTCGACCAAACCACCCCGCTGGTCGAGGGGCTCTCGATCGACGAGGCGTTCCTCGACGTCGGCGGGCTGCGACGGCTCTCGGGGCCGGCCATCGAGATCGCCTTGCGGCTGCGGCGCGACGTCCTCGAACGGGTCGGCCTGCCCATCACGGTCGGGGTGGCCAGGACCAAGTTCCTCGCCAAGGTGGCGAGCGGCGTGGCCAAGCCCGACGGCCTTCTGGTGGTGCCGCCCGACGGCGAGCTGGCCTTTCTCCACCCCCTGCCGGTCGAACGGCTCTGGGGTGTCGGGCAGGTCACCGCCGACAAGCTCCGCAACCGGGGGATCACCACCGTCGGCCAGGTTGCCCAGCTCGCCGAGGCGGTGCTGGTCTCCATGCTCGGACAGGCGGCAGGCCGCCACCTCCACGCGCTGGCCCACAACCGCGATCCCCGGCCGGTGCAGGTGGACCGCCGCAGGCGCTCGATCGGGTCGCAGCGCGCGCTGGGCCGTCGGCCGAGGTCAGCCGCCGACCTCGACGCGGTGGTCGTCGGGCTGGTCGACCGCGTGACCCGCCGGCTGCGGACGGCACGGCGAGTCTGCCGCACGGTCGTGCTGCGGTTTCGCTTCGGCGACTTCTCGCGGGCGACCCGCTCGCACACGGTGTCCCAGGCGACCGCGCAGACCCAGACGATCCTCGCTATCGCGAGGTGGCTGCTGGCCACGGCGATGCCGACGATCGAAGCGCAGGGCCTGACGCTCGTCGGCGTGGCCCTCAGCAACCTCAGCGACGACGGCGCCATCCAGCTCGCACTGCCATTCGACCGTCGCAGCCAGAGCGCCCTCGACACCGCGATCGACGACGTGCACGACCGCTTCGGATCGGCCGCCATCACCAGGGCGGTGCTGCTCGGCCGCGACCAAGGGCTACAGGTACCGCTGCTCCCCGACTGAGCAGGCCCGGTCATGGATGCACTTCCTTCTGGCCGGGTCCCTTCGCACCTGGGTTCCCCGGCGTGGTGCACCCAACCCAGCCGGAGCGCAATCGTCGTCGTGCTAGCCTGGCGGTGATGTCAGCCAGCCAGCACGGTCCCGGGTCGACGCCGGACGATGCTCCCGGGCAGACCGAGCCGTTGGCGCGGCCGGCGGTCCGGCGCCACGTCACGACGATGCGCGACATCGCGGCCGTGGCCGAGGTATCCCAGAGCACCGTGTCGCGGGTGCTCAGTGGCGCCCCAACCAAGGTGCCCATCGCGGCCGAGACCCGGGAGCGTGTCATCCAGGCATCGCGCCGGCTCGGCTACCGGCCCAATCCCCTGGCGCGCGGTCTGCGAGGGGCCTCGACCAACCTGATCGGTGCCGTGGTCAGGGACTTCAGCGACCCCTTCTTCGCGGGGGCGATCGAGACCCTGGTGCTCGAGTCGATGGCGCACGGCTACAACGTGGTGCTCGGCCACGTCCATGGCCGCCTCGACGAGGCGATCCCTTTGACCTCCGTGCTCGAGACCCGCCACACCGATGCCATCGTCCTGCTCGGCGACCTGCAGCAGCCGCAGCTCCTGGCGGACCTGAGGAACTCGAGCGTGCCGGTGGTCGCCCTCTGGCAGGGGACGAGCCCACTCGAGTTCCCGACGGTGGACACCGACGACCGTGCCGGTATCTGGGCCGGGCTCGGGTACCTCGAGTCCCTCGGGCACCGACGGATCGCGTTCGTGAACGCCGAGCTGCCCGGTGAGTACCGGGTGCGGGAGGACGCGTACGTCGACTTCATGCGCGACCGGTTCGGCGGCGTCCCCTCGGGCCACCTCGAGCGCTGCCCGAACACCCTGGCCGGGGGCGATTCCGCGCTGCGACGCCTGCTGGAGTTGCCGGAGCCGCCCACGGCGGTGGCGACGTCGACCGACCTGGTTGCCGTCGGTGTGCTGCACGCCGCGCACAGCCTCGGCACCACCGTCCCCGACCGGCTTTCCGTGGTGGGCTACGACGACATCCTGATCGCGAGCCACACGGTCCCCGCGCTCACCACCGTGCGGATGCCGATCTCGGAGATCGTCAGCCACGCCGTCGCCCATGCGATCGCCTTGGCGCGCGACCCGAATGCCTTGCGCGAGCCGAGCCTCGAGGTCTTCAAGCCGGCCTTGATCGTCCGCGACTCCACCGCGCCGCCGGCGACCGACCGCGACGCCTGACCTCCCGAGAGCGCTTCGGGCCAGCGGGGCCGCACGGCGTGGGCGGTCAATTCACCGCCCCGCTCATCAGGCCGGATATGTAGTACCTCTGCCGCGGCAGGTAGACGAGAACGCAGCGGATGATCGAGCTGGTGGTGCCGGTGCTGGATACTGGGGTCCATGGACCTTCCGGTGATGCCGCCGGTGGCGCCGATGCTGGCCAAGCCGGTCGCCCAGCTACCCGAGGGGCGCTACGGCTTCGAGCCCAAGTGGGACGGGTTCCGCACGGTCGTGTTCCGCGACGGCGACGAGGTGGAGCTCGGCAGCCGCAACGAGCGGCCGCTGACCCGCTACTTCCCCGAGCTCGTCGAGGCCATCACGACCCACCTGCCACGGCGGTGCGTGGTCGACGCAGAGATCGTGGTCCCTGATGCGGCCGGCCAGCGGCTGGACTTCGACGCGCTGCTGCTGCGCATCCACCCCGCCGCCAGCCGCGTCCAGCTGCTGGCCGGGCAGACCCCCGCTCGGCTGGTCGCCTTCGACCTGCTCGCCCTCGGTGAGACCGACTACACCAGCCAGCCGTTCGCCCACCGCCGCCTGGGACTCGAGCGCGCCCTGACGGGGGCGGCGGCGCCGGTCCACCTGACGCCGGCAACCAGCGACCGCGACCGGGCCGTGGACTGGCTGCGCCGCTTCGAGGGCGCGGGGCTGGACGGCGTGGTCGCCAAGCACCTGGACGGGGCGTACGAGCCGGACCGGCGGCTGTGGTTCAAGGTCAAGCACCAGCGCACCGCCGACTGCGTGGTCGCCGGCTACCGGCTGCACAAGCGCGGCGAGGACCTGATCGGCTCGCTGATGCTCGGGCTGTTCACCGACGCCGGGGACCTGGCCAGCGTCGGCGTCGTCGGCGCGTTCCCGATGGCCCGGCGCCGTGAGCTGTTCGCCGAGCTGCAGCCGCTGGTGACCACGTTCGAAGGCCACCCGTGGGACTGGGCCCGCTACGCCGAGGAGGCCGGCGCTACCAGCCGGCGGGGGTCGGACGTCAGCCGCTGGAACCCGGGCAAGCCGCTGTCGTTCGTGCCGCTGCGGCCCGAGCGGGTCGTCGAGGTCCGCTACGACCACCTGGAGGGACGCCGCTTCCGCCACACCGCCCAGTTCGTGCGCTGGCGGCCCGACCGCGACCCTCGCTCGTGCACCTACGCCCAGCTCGAGGAGACCGTCACCTACGACCTCGCCGACGTCCTCACGACAAGGTGACCACTGCCCGCCCGCCGTAACGCCACTGCCTTCTCCAACGCTTGTACACGAGACAGTCCCCCACCATCCTGTCCACCACCGCTCGGTGCTGCGCTGATCCCCCCAGCAGCCAGCACTGGTCCAGCACCACCTCACCACGCTGCGGTGTGGTGATGCCCACCACCCCATCCCCCCAAAGGATCCGGGCTCAGCAATGCGCCCGGCCGTTCGGGCGACGCGACTTCGGAGGACAGCCAGTGGCCGCGTTCCTTCTATTCGTTCTGGCGGTCGGCGGCGGCGTCGTGGTAGCCGACCTGCTACGGGAGAACACCACCGTCGGCGAGGTCACGGTGTTCCACCAGACCGTCACCGGCTACCCGCAGGGTTGGCTGCTGGCGCTGGCGGCCGGGCTCGGCTTCGCCGTCGCCGTGCTGCTCGTCGCGTCCTTGACCTCCACCAGGCGACGGGCACACCGCAGGCAGGTCCGACCCTCGCGGCGAGGCCTGGAGGCCCAGGCGCCTGAGCCTGACCACGACCGCCTGCTCGACGAGTTCTTCGGCCCTGACGAGGCACCCCGCCACCCCGGTAGGCCGGCCAGACCGGCCCACCTCAGGGGCGACCGCCGGGAGGGCCAGGCAACACGCGACCAGCGCTGGGACGCACCCGAACGGGTCAAGCGCCACCCCGAGCCCATCTACGAGCAGGCCAGGCGGGCCGCTCGCCTGCACGACGAGATGGACCGCCGGCTCCCGGCCAGAGACGGGCGCCGACGGTAGCTGTGCGCGCGGCTACCCGCGGCCCAACAGCCGGTCGAGGACCTGCTTGGCGGTGAGGCCGGAGTCGCCGGGGCTGACCAGCACCAGGACCCGGGTCGGGTCCTTCTCGTAGTGCACGCCGAACCCTACGTCCTGTCGCCAGAGTCCCTGGTGGCAGGGGACCTCCACGAGCCGGCTCCCGATCACCGCCAGCCGCTGCCGGGTGATCTCGAATGGCCGCGAACCTGGACCCTCGGCCGAGTGGTCCAGTCCGGACAAGGCCTGGCCGCAGTCGCCAAGTAGGGCCTCCCCAACTGCTCGTGCGTCCAGCCACAGCAGCGGCTGGCCGCTGGCACGGTGGCGTCATCCAACGAGCTTGCAGGTGCGGTCTCAAGCAATCATCAACCGAGCGGATACCAGCTACGTGATAGGATCACTGGCAAATGATGAGCTATCGTCTCGGCCAGGTTGCGGAGCTGCTCGGCGTCAGCGTCGACACGGTGCGCCGCTGGGCCGACGCCGGCCGGCTCGGCGCGCAGCGGACCAGCGGCGGCCAGCGCCTGGTCGACGGGGCTGCCCTGGCAGAGTTCGTGACCGGCCGGTGGCACGCGCCGGAGCACGAAGAGGTGGTGGCGCGGTCGGCCAGGAACCGCTTCACCGGGATCGTCACCCGGGTCGTCAAGGACCAGGTCGTCGCGCAGGTCGAGGTGCAGGCAGGCCCGCACCGGGTGGTGTCGCTGATGACCCGCGAGGCCGCCGACGAGCTGGGCTTGGCTCCCGGGATGCTGGCGGTCGCCGCGGTCAAGGCGACCAACGTGGTGGTCGAGCTTCCGTCCCAACGCTGAACGCGCAAGGAGGCCCAATGGTCCGGTCGTGGATCCGCTCGGCCGTGGTGCTGCTGGCGGTGGCGGTACTCGCCGCCGCCTGCGGCGGCAACAGCAGGTCCTCCGGCGGCTCGTCGGGGTCCTCCAACGAGATCAAGGTGTTCGCGGCCGCGTCGCTGACCGCCGCGTTCACCAAGATCGGCGAGCAGTACACCGCCGCCAACGGCGGCACCAAGGTGACCTTCGACTTCGCCGGCAGCCAGGCGCTCGCCACCCAGATCCAGCAGGGCGCCCCGGCCGACGTGTTCGCCTCGGCCGACACCACCAACATGGACAGGGCAAAGGACCTGGTCGCCACGCCGCAGAACTTCGCCAGCAACCGGCTGCAGATCGTGGTCGAGAAGGGCAACCCCAAGGGCGTCAAGGGCCTGGACGACCTGGCCCACAGCGGCCTGAAGCTGGTGCTGGCCGCCCCTGACGTGCCGGCCGGCAGGTACGCCAAGCAGGTCCTCGACAGGGCAGGGGTCACCGTCGAACCGGCCTCGCAAGAGGACAACGTCAAGGCGGTGGTCAGCAAGGTCTCCCTCGGCGAGGCTGACGCCGGGATCGTCTACGTCACCGACGTCACCGCCGGCGGTGACAAGGTCGAGGGCGTCGACATCCCCAAGGACCAGAACGTGGTCGCGACCTACCCGATCGCCACGGTCAAGGCGAGCAAGAACCAGGACGAGGCGCAGGCCTTCGTGGACCTGGTCCGCTCCGCTCAGGGCCAGCAGGTCCTGGAGAGCTACGGGTTCCTGCCGCCGCCGACGTCGTGACCGCCACCGCTCGGCGTCGCGGTCGCCGGGCGGCCACCACCATGGCCGGGGCGCCGATCGCCTTCGTCGTCCCGGCCGTGCTCGCCGTGGGGTTCCTCGCCATCCCACTACTCGGCCTGCTCGAACAGACGCCGTGGCGGCACCTGACCGCGGAGCTGACCAGCCCCCTGGTACGGGAGGCGTTGCGCCTGTCGCTGGTCTGCTCGCTCGGCGCGGTGGCGATGTCGCTGCTGTTGGGGGTGCCGCTGGCCTTCCTGCTGGCCAGGGTGGAGTTCCCCGGCCGGAACCTGGTGCGGGCGATGACGACCCTGCCGATGGTGCTGCCCCCGGTCGTGGGCGGCGTGGCGCTGCTGCTGGCGTTCGGCCGGCGTGGGCTGGCCGGCCAGTGGCTGGACCGGGCCTTTGGGATCACGCTGCCGTTCACCACCGCGGGCGCGGTCCTCGCCGAGGCGTTCGTGGCCATGCCGTTCCTGGTCATCACCACCGAGGCGGGCCTGCGGGCGATGGACCGCCGCTTCGAGGACGCCGCCGCCACCCTGGGCGCCGGCCGCTGGACGACCTTCCGGCGGGTCACCCTGCCACTGGTCGCACCCTCCCTCGGTGCCGGCATGGCGCTGTGCTGGGCGCGGGCGCTTGGTGAGTTCGGGGCCACCATCACCTTCGCCGGCAACCTGCCCGGGGTCACCCAGACCATGCCGTTGGCGGTCTACCTGGCGCTGGAGACCAACCTCGCGGGCGCTGTCGCGCTCAGCCTGGTGCTGCTGGCGGTGTCCCTGGCCGTGCTGATCGTCCTGCGCGACCGCTGGTTCCCGGCCGCATGAGCCAGCCAGGCGGCCCCGGTGCGCCGGCGGGGTCCGTGGAACCCCGGAGGGATGCCGCGGCGAGCCTGGAGGCCGAGGTGGAGGTGCGCCTTGGCCGACTCGACCTGGGCGTCGAGCTGGCGCTCGCCAGCGGCGAGCTGGTGGTGCTGCTGGGCCCCAACGGCGCCGGCAAGACCACCCTGCTGCGCGCCGTCGCCGGGCTGGTTCCGCTGCGGCGGGGCCGGGTCGTGCTCGACGGCATGGTGCTCGACGACGCCACCAGCGGCGAGCACGTGCCGACCGAGCGGCGCCCGATCGGGTTCGTGTTCCAGGACTACCTGCTGTTCCCGCACCTGTCGTCGCTGGAGAACGTCGCCTTCGGCCTGCGCGCCCGCGGCGTGCCCCGCGCCGAGGCACGCCGCCGCGCGGCCGCCTGGCTGGACCGGGTCGGGCTGGCAGGGCACGCCGGCTCGCGACCGCGGGCGCTCTCGGGCGGGCAGGCCCAGCGGGTCGCCCTGGCCAGGGCGATGGTGGCCGACCCGCGGCTGCTGCTGCTGGACGAGCCGCTGGCGGCGCTGGACGCCGCCAGCCGCGCCGAGCTCCGCCGCGACCTCCGCCGCCACCTCGCCTCCTTCGACGGCACCCGGCTGCTGGTCACCCACGACCCGCTCGAGGCCATGGCCCTGGCCGACCGGCTGGTGGTCCTGGAGCACGGCAAGGTCACCCAGACAGGCACCCCCACCGAGGTCAGCGGCCGCCCGCGCTCCCGTTACGTCGCCGAGCTGGTCGGCGTGAACCTGTTCCGCGGCCACGCCGACGGTCACACCGTCCAGCTCGCCGGCGGCGGCGTGCTGGTCGCCGCCGACCACCACCACGGCGAGGTGTTCGCCGCCGTCCACCCCCACGCCGTCGCCCTGCACCGCCACCCCCCCGAGGGCACCCCCCGCAACGTCTGGCCCGGGACCTCCGACACCCTCGAGGTCCTCGGCGACCGCGTCCGCGTGCGCGTCCTCGGACCCGTCCCGGTCGTCGCCGAGGTCACCAGCGCGGCCGCCGCCGAGCTGCGCCTAGCCGACGGCGGCCTCGTCTGGGCGACCGTCAAGGCCACCGAGGTGGTCGTCTATCCCGCCTGACCCTGACTCAGATCGACCAGGGGCCCGCGAAGCTCGCCGAGCAGATCCGGTATGCCAGCGCGTCATCGTTCCCGGCGAGTGCCGCGTACCACATACGGAGCGATCCGTCACGAAGCCTGAGGACACACGGGCTGGACACACCGCCTTCCTCCGTCCGCGCTCCGGATGCTTCCAGCACGGTTCCGTGGCGCTGCCATGACATCCCGTCGGCCGAGGTCGCCATGGCGATGCGGACCGTGGCGCCGTCGTCGCTCGCGTAGAACATGTAGAAGGTCCTCGCCACCTCGATCACGCTCGGATGGGAGACCGCAAGCTCACTGGCCATCGGCTCGAGAACCGTTCCGACGCGGTCCCAGGAGGCGCCGGTCGGAGAGACCGCCGCGAGGATCGCCGCGCGGCGGCTGTCGTACGAGCCGTCGTAGCCGCAGAAGAACAGCCACCAGCCTGCCTCGGTGCTGACCAGGCATGGGTGGCTCGCACCAAGGGCCTCGTCGGGACCTCGCTGCATGATGGTGCCCTGGGCGGTCCAGCGTCGCCCGTCGTCCGAGGTGGCCATGTGGAGCCTGGTCGCCTCCCCGTCGAAGCCCGCGTAGGCCATGAGGTAGCCGCCCGGCGTGCGCACGACACAGGGAGACTCGACGCCGTACTGGTCGCTGTCACCCGCGAACCCGGCATCGATCGCGACCCCGAGCGGCTCCCACGCGCCACCAGGCCGTCGCACCGCGGCCAGGATCCGTCCAGTGGTGCCGTCGTGGCCCGAGTACCACATTCGCAGGGTATCGCTCGCCTCCTGGAGCACCCACGGCCGCAGCGCGCGCAGGCCGTCCGTCTCCGAAGGTGCCCGCGAGGCGAACGCGGCTCCCTCACGGACCCATGTCACCGGACTGCCCTCGCTCTGCACTAGCGGGCAGTCGAGGAACTGTCCCGCTGCACCTGGGAGAGGCCCGCCAGGTCCAGCACCTCCGCGACCGTGGCAGGCGCGGACTGCACGACGAGGTCGCCGCCAGCTCGATGCGCCCTGGTCGACGCCCTGAGGAGGACGTCGACACCGGCGGAATCAATGAGAACCATGCCAGCCAGGTCGAGCACGATGTGGTGGCGGCCTTGCAGCATCAGGTAGCTCAAGTCGTGCCACAGCCGCGCCGCCGCCTGTGCATCGAGGTCGCCGCGCACGGTGACGATGGCGTAGCCGTTCGAAGGCGTGACGGCAGACTGACAGAGCTGGCCCATAAGGGCCTCCTCGTTAGCAGGAACATGCCTGCTCGGAAGCCACGAGGTCAGACGCTGCACCACCGAGCGGCGCCGCACACCACGCGCCGGCGGCCCGGAAGCTTGGCAGGATTGCTGGCAACCCCTGAGCGCCTCGACCATACGCCACCCGGCGGCCAGGAGATAGATGCGGCCGCCACCACTCGACCACCATCGGCCTGGTCGTCTGCCTGGGCGATCGTGCCGTGCGCGCCGAGGTCCACGACACAGCCCACAGCCCTTTCGTATCGAGGGGGGTATTGGGGTCTTGGGGTGACAGGATCTTCGGGATTGAGGCCCTTGTTGGCTTGACGTGACAGGCTTCACGGCACGACCGCGACCACGTCCCTGATCGCGCACGGCACAGGTCACCGTCCTGTTCGACCGGCGGAGCGACGGGTGCGGCGTAGCTGCTGGAGTCGGCGGGTGGTGTCCCGTCCGACCGGAAGGAGGTCCACCCATGGATCCAGGGATCTCGGGGTTCCGGCTACAGGGGCCCGTCAAGGCCCGCCCCGGTCGCCGGCGCAGGGGAGCGTTGGCCGCTGCCATGGTCGCGGCGGTTGCGGTCCTTGCGCCCGGCTTGACCAGGCCGGTGTCGGCCGCAGCGCCGTCCGGCGACTACATCGTCACGCTCCAGGACGGCACCGACGCGAAGGCGTTTGCAGTGGCCGCCGATGCCCGGATCGGGGTGGACGTCGAGCAGGTCTACACCGTGGCGCTCAGGGCCTTTGAGGCGCAGCTCAGTGGTTCCGCGAAGTCACAACTGGCCCAGGACCCTGCGGTGCGGTTCATCTCGTCGAACCGGGCCTTCAAGGCCTTTGCCCAGGTCTTGCCGACCGGGGTGGACCGGATCGAGGGCGACCTGTCCACGGCGTACGCGGCTGGCTCCTCGGTCACCACGCCGGTGGCGGTGCTCGACACCGGCGTCACCCCCGACCCTGACCTGAACGTCCAGGCCGTCGGCCACAATTGTGTCGGCGGCGCCGGCTGGTCCGACCTGAACGGCCACGGCACCCACATCGCCGGGATCATCGGCGCCAAGAACAACGCCGACGGCGTGGTCGGCGTGGCTCCGGGCGCGCCGATCTATCCGGTACAGGTCCTGAACAGCTCGGCGAACGGCTCCAATGCCAGCGTCCTGTGCGGCATCGAGTGGATGACCACGGTTGGCAAGGCCCTGGGCGTCAGGGTGGCGAACCTGTCGGCCGGCAGCTTCGGCGAAGATGATGGCAACTGCGGGCAGACCATTGGCGACCCGATCCATCTGGCCATCTGCAACGCCACCGCTGCCGGGGCCTTGTTCGTGGTGTCGGCCGGCAACAGCGGCGGCGCGATCACGTCCACCATCCCGGCCAACTACGACGAGGTGCTCACCGCCACCTGGATGACCGACTACAACGGCAGTCCCTCCACGGCCTCCCCGCCAGCCGGCTGCAACCAGGGCAGCGACGACCGGGCGTCGGCCAACTCGAGCTGGGCCTACGACTACGACAAGAACCACATCCTGGCCGCTCCCGGCAGTTGCATCACCAGCACCTCGAACACCGGTGGCACCACGGTGATGTCGGGCTCCAGCATGGCCGCTCCCCACGTCGCCGGCACGGTGGCGCTGTGCCTCGACAGGGGTGCGTGCAGCGGCACCTCGGCCGCCATCATGCAACGAGTCCGCTCTGACGCGGCCGCCCGTCCCTCAACGTATGGTTTCGACGGCGACCCGTTCCGCCCGATCGTGGCGCAAGGCAGCGGGATCACCCAGAACTACGGCTACCTCGTCTACGCCGGAGGCTACTGAGCCACTTCACCGCAAGCGCCGCCGCGGGCCGTTCCTGAAAGGTATGGTGGATCGACCGTGACGTACACCGCCGACCCGCGCGTCGACGCGTACATCGGTGCCCTGCCCGATTGGCAGCAGGCCATCTGCCGCGAGGTTCGCGAGCTGGTCCACGCCGCCGACCCGGAGGTCACCGAGACCGTCAAGCGCACCGACCGTCCCTACTTCGTGCTGCAGGGCAACGTCTGCGCCCTGCTGGCGGCCAAGGACCACGTCAACGTGTTCCTCTACGACGGCGGCATCGTCCCTGACCCCGAGGGGATCATCACCGGCGGCCACCAGAACAAGACCGCCCGCACCGTGGCCGTCCGCCAGGGCGAAGCCATCAACGCGCCCGCCCTCACCGCCATCTTCGAGCAGATCGTTGCCAACAACCGCGCCGGCGGCTGGCGCAAGCTGAAGCGCGAGAGCTGATCCACGGCGAGTGGCTCACTCCCGCGAGGCTACGGGGACAGGGCGGTGCCGAGGGAGTCGGCGCCCCCGAACTTCGGGGTGCCCTTCTCGTAGAAGACATCGAGCTCGGTGATGGTGAAGCCGGCGGTCGTCAGCAGGTCGACGACCGGCCGGGTGAGGCGGCACCCGCCGAAGAGCCGCTTCTGCACCGGCTCGAGGCGTCGCTGCCAGCGGCGTACCCGCTCGTCGGGGGCCAGTCCGTGCTCGACGAAGTGCAGGGTGCCGCCGGGCTTGAGCACGCGCCGCAGTTCGCGCAGGGCGGCGGCGACGTCGGGGATGGTGCACAGCGTCCAGGTGGACAGGGCGGCGTCGTAGCTGTCGTCCGCGAAGGGCAGCGACTGGCCGTCCAGTCCGGACCACTGCACCGGGACGCGCGCCGCCCGGAGGCGCTTGCCGGCCAGCCTCCAGCCCACCTCTGAGGGCTCGACCGCGGCGACCCTGGTGACGGCCGCCGGGTAGAAGGGGACGTTGAGTCCCGAGCCGAAGCCGATCTCGACGACGTCCCCCGCCAGGCCCTCGCAGACCCGGCGTCGCAGCGGTTCGGCCACCTTCGTGCCGCAGGCGACGTCGACGATCCGCGGGACGACTCGCTCCCGATACAGCCCCATGACTGCCTCCCCTGCCACGACGTTGGTCCGGTTCCCCCAGGCCAAGTGTCCGGGAGGAGCGGCCGGCCGTCATGAGGCCTTCACCTCATCTGTGGCCGGGCGTGTCCGCAGGAAGGCCGCGCTATGCGGGTTCGAAGTTGCCCATCAGGCCGTGCTGGGTGGCGAACAGCGTCGCGGCGGCGCGGCTGGAGACCCCGAGCTTCGCGTAGATGTGCTCCACGTGGTTCGACACCGTCTTGGGGGTCACCACCAGCCGCTGAGCGATCCGCTTGTTGGAATCGCCGCGGGCCAGGAATCCCAGCACCTCGACCTCACGCGCGGTCAGCCCGGCGGGCCATTCGCGCCGCGCGGGCGCGCGGCGGCCGGCGGCCCGTAACACGGCGTGCACCGCCTCGCCGTCCAGCCGGCCGGCGGTGGCCTCTGCCCGCAGCTCGCGGGAGGCCCGGTCGGGATCCAGCGGCGCCCGGTGCGGGCGCGGCTCGCTCATGGCGTGGTAGACGTCGGCCGCGGCCAGCAGCCGGTCGGACGGGGTCAGCGCGGCCGCGGTCAGCCCACGCGGGTAGCCCGAGCCGTCCAGGCGCTCGTGGTGGCGCGACGCGATCTGACGGACCCGGTCCAGCGCCGCCACGCGGGCCAGCATGCGATCGGTCAGGTACGGGTGCAGGCGTACGCGCTCGAACGCGGCCTGCGAGAGCGGGCCCGGCTTGTCCCAGACCGTGTTGGACACGCCGAGCCGGCCCAGGTCGTGGAGGAGGCCCGCGCGTCGCACCGTGACCACGTCGTCGCCGGACATGCCCGACAGGCGCGCCGCCTCGCCCGCGAGGTTCGCCACCCCGCGCGAGTGGCCGGCCAGGTACGGGGACTTCAAGTCGACCAGGTCGGCCATTGCCAGCAGGACCTCGTCCAGGTCCGGCCCCGTGACCCGGCGAGCCAGCCCGGGCTCGGCGTCGAGCACGGCGTCCCAGCTCGCGGCCTCGTCCAGGCCGTCCAGCAGCTTCCACGCCTGCGCGCAGAACAGGTCCGCGATCGCGGGGTCGAACAGCGTCCCCCGGTGCTTCCGGACGATCCTCCGCGCCGCCTCGACGCCCTGGCGGCGGCTGAACACCTCTACCGGGGCGGCGAGCTGGACGAGCCGGGCGGGCAGGCAGATCTCCTCACCCCGCACGTGGCGCGGGTGGCCCTTGCCGTCCCACTGCTCGTACGCCTGACGAATCGCCAGACAAGCCCCGTCGTCCAGGCCGATCCGGCCGGCGAACTGCGCGCCCAGCGTCGAGTGCGTCGTCACGAACGTGACCACCTGCTTCTGCCCCACCACGGGGAAGGTCGCAACCCGCTTGGCGCGCTCCACGCCACCGCCGTGCGAGCCGATCCGCCGCAACAGGAACGAGATGGTCTGCGCCGTGCTCATGCCGAGCAGCTCGAACGCGTCTCCCTTGAAGCTGATCTCGTCGCCGAACCACCTCGCCTGCTCAGCCGCGTCGGCATGGCAGTAGACGTTCATCAACAGCCCGAGGTAGTAGGTCGCCTCCCGGTCGCGATCGCCGGCGGCGACCAGGTCGGCCAGCCGCATCGCGATCACCGTCTGGCGCAGGCAGTGCTCCATGGGCTGCCCCAGCCCCAGGTCAGCGGCGTAGGACAGCGTCGCCACCAGCTCCGCGATGCGGACGCCACCATCCTCAGGCAGATCAGACATAACGGAAGTCCACGCTCGTGTCCTGAGGCCGCCACCCAACCGCCGCCATGACGGCGCGACCCCGGCCAGCGTAGCGCCGCTGACGCACCCTGGCCGTCGCTGGCGTGGCAGCTCAAAGCCTCGCCCCCCCGGCAGGCGGCGAGCGCGCTGACGATCAGGATCCATACTCCGATGCCTGGGAACCCCGACGAGGACGAGCGGGGTCAGACTGAGCCAGGTGGCCGTGCCAGGGCACGGATGCGGAGCGCGAGCGTCACCACCCCGGCGGAGAAGAGCACGATCGCCGCGCGCTGCAGGTAGCCGCCGCCCGTCTTCCGCTCGAGCGCTGCGGAGCCGACCAGGACGGCGAGAAACAGAAGACCGAAGAAGACACTCGGCCGAGCCAGATCGCGCCAGCCGTCCGCGCGGCGCATGCGGGCCGCGAGGGCGAACGGGGCTGCGACCGTCGCGATGGCGCTGATCACGCCCACGGCGAGGTGGATCGTGCCGTGCCAGGAGCCTGCGGCGGCCGTGACCGTGCAACCCGGGTCGGCCGCCCGGCAGTCGAGCCGGAAGAACGCGTCGGAGAGGTTGTCGAGGCCCATGAGGGACGCCGCCAAGAGCCATGCCCCGAGCGCCGTACCCCGATCCGGTACGGCGAGTGCTGGGCGGAGCACGACGAGCGCGAAGAGAACGGCGAGCGCTCCGGCGATGCCCTGTGCGGTCAGCATCACCCACGGATACTGAGCGGTCAGTGCTGCGAGGTCGCTGACGTCGTGCCTAGCGACCGAGTAGCCGCCGGCTTGCAGCGCGCCGGCCAGGAACCACCCAAGGTTGAAGACCACCACACCGGCGATGGCCCCCCAGACCAGCCAGGTCGCTCGAGAGTCGAAGCCCGTGGGCGTGCCTTCCATCCTTCCCCTCCTGTTCGTCAGCAGGGGCAACGGTAGGCACGGCGGTGTCGGCGGTCATGGGGTGTTCGCCTCATCATTCGGCCAGCGATGAGTTCTGGAGGGCCGGCCGGTTGTACAAGGAGAAGCCCGCACGGCCGGGACGCGAGGTTGGACGAAAGGGTACGAAGTGGCTAAGTACGCGGTGGTTGTAATGTCTGAGCACAGCGAGGGCAATCCAGGTGGCCAGGGTCGGATGGTTCACGCGCTGGGCGCGGTGAAGGCGTTCAAGGAGGCCGGTGAGGAGGTCACACTCTGGTTTCACGGGATCGGCGTCACCTGGCTGGCGGCCTTCGATTCGCGGTACGACCAGTTCACGCGCCACTATGGCGGGCTGTTCGACGAGGTAAAGGACGCGATCGGAGGCGCGTGCGATTTCTGTACGCGGCAGCGGTTCGGTGCCGCCGAGAGCACCGAACGCCTTGGCGTGCCGGTTGTGGGCGGGGACGGTCAGCACCACACCGTCGCCGCGCTCGTGCGGGACGGCTGGCAGGTCTTCACGTTCTGACCCGTCGGCCGCGGCCGAGGTGGAACACTCCACGGTGCACGCGGAGCGAGTGGATGGTCACGTGCCGATGGTGAGCAAGCCGGTCTCAGGACCGGGGTCCGCGGAGCGCGAGGGAGAGGTCCTCGCGGCCGCGAAGGCGGGGGACGCGCAGGCATTCGAGCAGCTGATCGCGCCATATCGCCCGAGTCTTCACCTGCACTGCTATCGCATGCTCGGGGAGCTTCACGACGCCGACGACGCGCTGCAGGAATCGCTGCTCCGCGCCTGGCGCGGCCTCGGGCGCTTCCAGCCCCGAGCGCCGCTGCGCTCCTGGCTGTACCGGATCGCGACGAACGTTTGCCTTACAGCGCTTGCCCGCCGCGAGCGAGCTGGGCAGGCGGCCGCGCAGCCGCGGACGCGCCCGACGCTGGAAGCCGTGACCGCGCACGTGGGTCCCTACCCGGAGCGGCTCATCCAGGATTTGGTCGCTGTGCAGCCCGGGCCTGACGTGCTCCTGGAGTTGAACGAGAGCGTCGAGCTTGCGTTCGTGGCAGCGGTGCAGCTGCTGCCGGCTCGCCAGCGCGCGGTGCTCCTGCTCCGCGACGTGCTCGGCTTCGCGGCCAGCGAGGTTGCCGGCCTGCTCGGTACGAGCGCAGGCGCCGTCAACAGCGCTCTCCAACGGGCGCGCTCCACTGTCGAGCAGGAGCGGCGCGCGGGTCGCATCGCACGGACGCATTCGCCAGCCTCCAGCCGCGTCGAGCGCGAACTCAGCCGGCGCCTCGCCGAGGCATGGCGGGCGGCGGATATCGACGGGCTCATCCGGCTGCTTGCCGACGACGCGCTCCTGGCGATGCCGCCCGGGCCACTTCGAGTCGTCGGCCGCGACGCGATCGGAGCGTTCCTGACCACGGTGCCCACTGCCGGGCAGTTCGAGCGCTTTCAGGTTATCGAGACCCGTGCAAACCGCCAGCCAGCGCTTGCGCTCTACCTCGAGGACCCGGCGACCGATGTGGCGCACGCCCACGCCGTGCTCGTGCTCTCCATCCAGCACAACGCGATCGCGTCCATGTGCCGCTTCGGCGATCCTCGCCTCTTCGCGCGACTCGAGCTGCCCCCGACCCTCCACGAGTCGCACCAGCACGGGCCTCACCCGCACCCGGGCTGGTGACCGTCTTCGAACCGACGAGCCGCCTGGAGGTCCACGGCGAGATCGGCCCCTTCAGCGCGACCGTCGACTACCTACTTGCGCCGATGGGCGACGGGACCCGGGCACGGTGGTCGGCGGTGGCGGACGCGTCGGGCGTCTGGCCGGACTCCAGGTCTCAGCCGGTCGGCGACCCGACGGCGCCGTCGCGCTGCTGGTGGCCGCCGGCCCGCCGGGCCCGAAGCGACCGAGCGCGCAGGGCCAGCGCGGCCAGGCCCGCCAGCAGCCCGGCGCCCACGGCCACCGCGCCCCAGGTCCAGCCTGCCTGCTCCCAGCCGACCGCCCGGTCGAGGCTGAACCGCCCAGGGCCGGCAAACGCGATCCCGGCGAACACGGTGGCGACCGTCAGCGGGAACTCCAAGCCCCCCTTGGCGTTCCAGAACCCCTTCGACAGGTGGACGCTGACGATCGCGTTGAGCATCACGCCGATGCCTGCCGCCGCGGCCAACGGGGTGAGCAGGCCAAGGGCGAGCAGCGCACCGCCGGCGGCCTCCCCAACGCCGGCCAGCAGCGCCATCGGCCGTCCCGGCCGGTAGCCGAGCCGGTCGTACCCCTTCGCGGTGCCCTCGAGCCCGCCGCCCCCGAACCAGCCGAACAGCTTCTGGGTGCCGTGGCCGGCCAGCGTCAGCCCAACGATCACCCGCATGACCAGCAGCCCGATGTCGGATCCCATGCCATCTCCAGAACGTCGTCGTGTACAGCCGTGGCCCTCAAGCGGAGGTAGCCCTCCGATCTGTCACCCAAGGTAGCACAAGGCGGAGGTCAGCCTCCGTATTCCCGGTACAGGCGTGGCGGTGGAGTCGAGTCTCCTCAGGTCCTGGGTCCGTCGCCCTGAGAATCCACCATCTCCCCTTCCAGCGGATACCCTGCCTCCTCCCACTCCTGCAGGCCGCCAGCGAAGCGTCGAACGTTCCGGTAGCCGTTCCGCTCGAGGAGCTGGTACAGCGCGACGCTGGCCATACAGGAGGGGTTCGAGCAGTGGACGACGATCTCGTCGTCCCGGCCGAGCCCCCTGAGCGCCTCCTCGGGAGTGGAAAAGTGAAGCGATCCCGGGATGTGCTGCGCCCGGTACTCCCAGTCGCCCAGGGCGTTCACGAGCTTCAGGGGATCCCCACGGTCCAGCTTCTCCTTGAGCTCTTGCGCGGATATCAACCGCATGTCAATCCCTCGAGTCGCACCGACGAAGGCCGCAGCCTGGCACCCGCACCTGGATGGCACCATTCCTGGTGCTCGGTGAGCTTGATCTGGTCCAGGTAGAACCGCGAGTCGGGACGGGATTTAGTCCACGTACGGCCCGTTGAAGACGGGGACTTCCCCGTACGGCTGCCCGGTCATGAGCAGGAACCGGGTGCCGGGGGCGGCGCCGCTGACCGCGAACTCCCCCCCGGGACCCAGCAGGACGAGCTGAGGAGGCCTTGCCAGGCGCCGGTTGGCCCCGAAGGCGGCCTCGCCGTCCAGCACGTAGGCGAAGCCCTGGAACCCGGGCGGCACGGACGTGGTGACCTGCCCGCCGCTGGGCAGTTCGACGTCCAGGATCAGCGCCGGCGTGCCCAGTTGAACCGGAGAGCCCTCGCCCACCAGCACCCGGACCGTCGCGTCCCCCTCGTGCCGCACGGGGACCTGCTCCGGCAGCAGCACCTGTGCGCTCGGCTCCGCCTGCTTGTCCTTGCGGGCCAGGTTCACCCAGAACAGCACGCTTCGCCACTCGGTGTCGCCCAGGCCCTCGGTGCGCTCCTCCGCGCCGATCGCCTCGGCGTGCCAGGCGCCCCGCCCGGTCCGCAGCGCCAGCAGCGCGCCCTCGGGCAGTCGCGCCCGCTCGATGGCCCCGCCGGGCCCCGTGCTGTGGCCGGTGCTGGCCGACCCCTCGAGGATGTACCACAGGTTGTCGAACCCCCGGTGGGGATGCTTGGTGTCCATGCCCGACAGCTCGGAGAGACGGAACCGGCTCTCGTGCACGAGGATGAAGGGATCGGACCGCTGGTACGGCACGCCGCGGGCGGGAAGCGCCTCCAGCACCGGCAGCCCCATCATCCGGATCCGCGCCGCGTCCTCCACCAGCACGGCGTCCCGTGCCGTCGTCTCGACCTCTGTGCTCATGGCGGCCTCTCTCTAGGAAGCGGAGGTAACCCTCCGATCTGTACAGTCGACTAGCACAAGGCGGAGGTCAGCCTCCGTATTCCCGGTACACTGGCGCCATGACGACCGCAGACCGCCCCAGCGACCGCCCACCACCCGCCAGGCCGCTGCGCCGCGACGCCCAGCGCAACCGCGACGCCATCCTCGCCGCCGCCCGGCAGGTGTTCTGCGACCACGGCCTGGAGGCACCGCTCGAGGAGATCGCCCGCCGGGCCGGCGTCGGCATCGGCACCCTCTACCGCCGCTTCCCCAGCCGCGTGGAGCTGCTGGACGCGGTGCTGGCCGACACCGTCCAAGCCCACGTCGACGCGGCAGAGCAGGCCCTGGCCACGGTCGACCCCTGGGACGGGTTCACCTACTACCTCGAAGAAACCTGCCGGCTACAGGCCGCCGACCGCGGCCTCAACGACGCGATGGGCATGCGGTTCCCGCGCGCCGCCACCGTGGAGGCCGCCAAGGCCCGCCTGTTCGACGTGGTCGCCCAGGTGGTCGACCGCGCCCAGCAGAGCGGGCAGCTCCGCGCCGACCTCACCCTCGAAGACCTCGCCTTCGTGACCTGGGCCAACACCCGCATCCTTCAGGCCGGCCGCGCCGCCGGCGCCCCCGACGCCTGGCGGCGGCACCTCGGCTTCCTGCTGGACGGCTTCCGCGCCGACCGCGCCCACCCGCTGCCCCAGCCGCCGCTGTCACCCCGCCAGGTCCACCGCGCCATGCTCACCCTCGGCCGCCGCTCCGCCGGCGACGCCCACTAGCATCCCGCCGCCGAGCGCGCCCCTGGAAGCACTAGATCGCCATAGCGCGGAAGAACTATGCACACAGATATCCCCAGCCTGTGGACAACCCAGGACGCCCGCGGGCGTGTCTTGCGGGGTGGGGTGGCGTGGCTGCACAGTGACCGGGCACGGGCGCCCTCATCCCTAGGTGCATCACATGAGCGAACACGACACGACCACGCGGCCGAGCTTCCTGATCGACATGGACGGGGTGCTGGTCCACGAGGACGACCTCATCCCCGGGGCCGACCGCTTCATCAAGGCCCTCGGGGAGGCGGAGCTGCCGTTCCTGGTGCTGACCAACAACTCCATCCTGACCCCGCGGGACTTCGCCGCCCGGCTGGCCAGGACCGGCATCGACCTGCCGTCGGAGTCGATCTGGACTTCGGCGCTGGCGACCGCGCAGTTCCTGGACTGGCAGCGGCCGGGCGGCACTGCCTACGTGGTCGGCGAGGCCGGGCTGACCACCGCGCTGCACGACGTCGGCTACATCCTGTCCGACCGCGACCCTGACTACGTCGTCCTCGGGGAGACCCGCACCTACAGCTTCGAGGCCATCACCCGGGCGATCCGGCTGATCAAGGCGGGGGCGCGCTTCATCGCCACCAACCCCGACCTGACCGGGCCGTCGCCCGACGGCGTGCTGCCGGCGACCGGCTCGGTGGCCTCCCTGGTCACTGCCGCCACCGGGATCAAGCCGTACTTCGTGGGCAAGCCCAACCCGTTGATGGTGCGCTCGGCGTTGAACCGCATCGGCGCGCACTCGGAGTCGACCGTGATGGTCGGCGACCGTATGGACACCGACGTCGTCGCCGGGCTGGAGGCCGGGCTCGAGACGGTGCTGGTGCTGAGCGGGATCTCCACCGAGGCGGACGCCGAGCGCTTCGCCTACCGGCCCTCCCGCATCGTCGCGTCCGTCGCCGATCTGGAGGTCGACGTGGGCGCCGGCGGGCTCGGCTGACCACCCTCTGAAACCACCGGCGGCGCCCACGTGGGGCGCCGCCGGTCGTCGTCCGGTTCTCAGCGGGAGCGGCGGCGCGTGTCCGGCTGCCTGATGTGGCGGCCACCGGACGCGCGGTCGCGCGGCTGGGCCTGGCGGGCGGCCCCGCCAGGGACTGGGCGGCTGGGCGGCTGGACGGGCATCGGGCCTGGCCGGGGTGCCCGCATCGCCGGGCTTCGCCCTTGGAAGCCCTGTCCCTGGGCGGCCGCGGGCGGCCAGGTCGAATCGGTCCAGCGACCCTGGGCGGCGCGGGCCGTGCCCATCACCTCGCGGCGCGCCGGGACGGGCACGCGGGCGTCCTGGACGGCACCCCCTGGGCGCCCGCCCGCCGAGGCGCGCCACCCTCCGAGCGCGCCTCGTCTGATCGCCGCCGGGTCGGGCACGAACGGCAGGTTGGAGAACCGCACCGGCGGCAGCGAGACGGAGGTCAGGTAGCCGAGCGTGGCGCCGTAGACCCAGTGGCCGGCGAGCGCGCCGATGGCGGTCTTTATGGTGAGGGGGAAGAAGTGCTGCTGGGCGACTGGCGCGAGCGCCAGGACGGCGAACAGCCCGAAGCAGACCGCGGTGCCGTAGGCGATCCCCGAGCGGATGCCGCGCCAGGGGAGCATGGCGAAGGCCATGCCCATGCCGGCGCCGTTGCCGCCGAAGCGCCACACGTAGCCCCAGATGGCGGGGGCGTGGGGGTTGTCGAGCATGAGGCGGCCGATGCCGGGGATGGGGTCGTCCCAGTAGCCGAACTTGTACAGGGCGAGCCGCAGCACGTCGTAGATGCCGGTGGCGGCGACGCCGGCCAGCCAGCCGACCAGCGCGCGGCGGCCCCACTCCTTGTGGCGGAAGCCGACCAGCATGGAGATGAGGACGGCCGGCAGCAGGAACAGGCGTGCCCCGTACGGCAGGGGCAGCACCTCGGAGTAGGCGGCGGCGAGCGGGCCGATGGCGGCGTAGCCCATGGCCAGGAAGATCACCCTCGGGTACAGCGCGGGGACCGTGCTGGTGATCGTCCTGACGGCCGTCTTGAAGGCGCTGAGCAGCTGCGCGTCGGCGGCGGCGGCGGTGCGCGCGGTGGCCTCCATGGCCTCTCCGGAGCTGCCCGGCCTGGCGCGGTTGCCGTCGTGCCTGCCCGAGTCGTAGCGGCGCGCGGGGACGGAGCTGGAGCGGGTCGCCGGGACGCCGCCGCGGGTGCGGGCCGGGACCTGGCTGCCAGGGCGCGGCTCGGCGCGGCGCGGGTCGGCGTACCCCGGTGCGCGCTGGCCGGGGGCCGGGCCGCGGGCCATGGGCTGGCCCGGCATGCCGCGGCGGGCCGCGGGCGGCCCTGGGGGCGCCGCGGGCGGGCGCGGGCGGGGCCGCGGAGCGGGCGCCGGGCGGGGCTGGCCGGGGCGTGCCGCGCCCCAGCCGGGCGGGACGGTGCCGTCCCAGGAGCCGGTGGCGGGATCGGCTGGGCGCTGCCACGGGCCGGTGCTGGGATCGGCTGGGCGCTGGGGCCGCTGCGGCGGCGGGTACGGGGCAGGCTGGTAGGCCTGACGCGGGTTGATCGTCTCTGTCGTCGGTCTCAACCCCTCTCCCGAGCAGCGGGCCCGCCCACGCCGTTACGCCACGGCGAGCACGTGCCGCCACTTGCGACAGGTTGACCGAGTGACGCCACGTGGGGGCGCGGAGCCACACGCTTATCGGAGTCGGGGTGGGGGGTCCCCAACACCACCTACATTACCGGCCAGCGCGGAAACGTCAAACCGGAGCGCCTCGAACCGCTCGATTCATCGCCACGCCGGCCAGCGACGGCGGTGGGGCGCCCCCGTGGCAGGCGCCCAACCGTGGCCAACCGGTCGACGGGGCGCCGCTCAGACGGGGGGCGGGGTGAGCGCGGCCGGCAGGGGCGCGGCGTGGACGACCCGCAGGCACAGGACGGCACGGGTCAGCGCGACGTAGAGCAGGCGCAGCCCGCGCGGGCCGCTCGCGGCCATCGCGGCCGGCTCCACCAGCACCACCTGGTCGAACTCCAGGCCCTTGGCGGCCGAGGCGGGCACGACGGTGACACCGGCGGCCACGTCGAAGCGGTCCACCCGCTCGAAGCCGATGCCGCGGCGCTCCAGCTCGGCGATCGCATCGGCGAGCGCGGCGTCCGCCACCACCAGCCCGACCGACCCCTCCTGCGCCCGTGCCGCCGCGAGCTCGTCCAGCCACGCGGCGACCAGCGACTCCGGACTGCTGGCGCGGACCCGCAGCGCGTCGGGCACGCTGCGCACCGAGGCGGCGGGGACGGTGCCGGGGGCGATCTCCGGCAGCAGCCGGTTGGCCCAGTCGAGCACCTCACGAGGCGCCCGGAAGGCGCGCGGCAGGCGCTCCATGCGCGGCGCCGGCCGGCCGAGGTGGTGGTGGACGTCCTCCCAGCGCTCGGCCGCCCACGGGCTGGTGCCCTGGGCCAGGTCGCCGAGCAGCGTGGCCGAGCCGTAGCGGCAGCGCCGGCCGATCGCGCGGAGCTGCATCGGCGAGAGGTCCTGGGCCTCGTCGGCGACCACGTGGCCGAAGCCATGTACGCCCATGATCACGTCGGCCGCCTCGTCGACCAGGAACGCGTCGGCCACCGACCAGGGCGCGGCGGCCAGGCCGCGCGGCCGCCTCGGCCAGCCCAGCCGCTCCTGCTCGTCCGCGCCGAGCACGCCGTCGGCGGCGGCGGCGAGGAACGGGCCGTCGCTGAGCAGCCGGAACACCAGCCGCGCCGGGTCGACCACCGGCCAGGTGCGGTCCATGAAGGCGCGCAGCGCCCGGTCGCGGCCGAGCGCCCTGGCGACCTCGCCCGGCGCGTCGAAGTCGGTCAGGCCGTCGCTGCGCTCGAGCTCCCGCAGGCAGCGCTCCACGATCCAGTCGCGCAGGTGCGCGCGGCCGACGGCGTAGCGCCCGCCGAGCTCGACCAGGTGGTCGACGCGGCTGCGCAGCCATCCAGGTCGCAGGGTGACGACGCGGTGCCGGAAGCGCAGCGCGAGCGGCTCGGTCGGCGGGCGCAGGTGCAGGAACGCCGCCCGCCGGATCACCGCGGCCAGGCGCGCGTCGGCCTTGACGGCGGCCGCCTCCGGGGCGTCGCGGCCGCGCACGGTGACGGCCCGGACCAGGCTCTCGACCGACTCCTGGGCGACCCTGACCTCGCCGAGCCCTGGCAGGACGTCGCGGATGAAGGCGAGGTAGGCGCGCGACGGGCCGACCACCAGCACGCCGTCCTTGCCGAGGCGGTCGCGGTGCTCGTACAGCAGGAAGGCGACGCGGTGCAGGCCGACGGCGGTCTTGCCGGTGCCTGGCCCGCCCTGGATGCAGACGGTCTCGGCGAGCGGCGCGCGGATCAGGTCGTCCTGCTCCGGCTGGATGGTGGCGACGATGTCGCGCATCGGGCCGATGCGGGGCCGCTCGATCTCGGCGACCAGCACGCGCTCGGCCACCGCCTGGCTCTCGGCCTCGCCGAGCCGGGTCAGCGGCTCGTCCTGGATCGAGGTGAGCGTGCCGCCCTGGTAGCCGAAGCGGCGCCGGACGCGCACGCCGTGGCGCTGCCGCGGGGTGGCGCGGTAGAAGGGCCGCGCGATGCCGGCGCGCCAGTCGACCACCACCGGGTCGCCCTCGGCGTCGACCACGTGCCTGCGGCCCACGTAGAAGCGCGCCTCGCGCGCTTCAGGCATGCGGGCCGCCGACGGCGTCTCGACGGCGTCCTCGCCGTAGTCCAGCCGGCCGAAGAACAGCGCCGTGTCGGGGTCGTCGGCCAGCGAGGCGACGCGCTGCCGCAGCCTCCAGGCGGCCGCCTCCTCCGCGTACGGGTCGCCGGCGACCACCCGCAGGGACTCGGCGCGGCGCCGCATGGCCGCGAGGCACCGGCGCGCGTACGCCAGCATCTCGCGCTCGGCGCGCAGCTCCTCGACCGGCAGGCCGGCGGCTCGGCTCACGGGCGTGCTCCACGGGCTCGGGTGCGGTCGGGCGGGCGGGGCGGCCACGCCGCGCCGCGACTCGACCGGCCGCCGCGCGGGGTGCGGGCGCAGCCCGCTATTCTCCCTGGCGTGGCCGGGCCGGGGGCAAGCGGTTTTCCGCGGCGGGCTACTTCACCGTGACGCGGTGGAAGCGGCGGCGGCCGCTCTGCAGCACGTAGGTGCCCGGCTCCAGGTGGCTGTGCTCGTCGTCGAGGGTGCGCCCGTCCACCTTGACGCCGGCGCCCTTGATGCGCCGGCGGGCGTCCGACAGCGAGGTCGCCCAGCCGAGGTCGGCCAGGATGCGGGGGACGTAGCGCTCCGAGGTGGCCGACTCCTCCATCTCCGGCGGCGGCTCGTGGCGCACGAACACCCGGTCGAACTCGGCCTCGGCCTGCTCCGCCGCCTCCTGCCCGTGGAACATGGCCACCATCTCGCGGGCCAGCCGGCGCTTGAGCCGCACCCCGTCCAGCTCGGCGGCGAGGCGCTGCTTCTCCTCCGGCCGCAGGTCGGTGCCGAGCGCGAGGTACTGGGGCATGGCCTCGTCCGGGATCGACATGGCCTTGCCGAAGATCTCGGCCGGCTGCTGGTCGACGGCGATGTAGTTGCCGTAGCTCTGGCTCATCTTGCGCTGCCCGTCCGTGCCGACCAGCAGCGGCGCGCACAGCGGCACCTGCGCCTCCTGGCCGGCGCGCTGCTGCAGCTCGCGACCGACCAGCAGGTTGAAGAACTGGTCGGTGCCGCCCAGCTCGACGTCGGCCTGGATCGCCACCGAGTCGTAGCCCTGCAGCATCGGGTAGAGCAGCTCGCTGATGGCGATCGGGTGGTTGGCCTCGTAGCGCTGCCTGAAGTCGTCACGCTCGAGCATCTGGGCGACGGTGAACTGGGAGGTGAGCCGCAGGACGTCGGCCATGTCCATGGGCTCGAGCCACTCGGAGTTGCGTCGCACCTCAAGGTGCTCCTCGCTGAGGATCGCCCTGAGGCTGGCGAGGCAGCCCTGCACGTAGCCCTCGACCTCGTCGGCCGAGAGCTGACGCCGCGTGCTGGAACGGCCCGACGGGTCGCCGATGCGGGCGGTGAAGTCCCCGATCACCAGCACCGCCGTGTGCCCGAGCTGCTGGAAGCGGCGCAGTCGGCGCAGGCACACGCCCCAGCCCCAGGTGACCGACGGAGCGGTCGGGTCCACCCCGTACTTGACCCGCAGCCTGCCGCGCCGCCGCAGTTGCTCCGCCAGGCCGCCGGTCGGGGTGTCGGCGAAGCCGTCCTCCAGGAGGTAGGCGGCCTCCGCCTCGGGGCTCGCGGTGACCTCGGGCGGGACGGGCGGCAGTCGGTACCTCATCGGCGGTCGGCTCTCCTGTGGCGCTCCAGCTTCGGGACGGGCGCGGTCCGGGCAGGCCGGACGCGCAGCGCGATCATACAGTTGGCGCAGGTGACGGCGTGGATCACGGGCCGCCGGCCGCGACCGGCCACTGCGCCAGGCGTGGCCGGCGGGCCGGCCAGAACGGGCGCGAGCACCCGGCGACGGCGAGGGGCCGGTCACGACTGGCTCGCTTCGGCGAGCCAGTCGGCCGGCCCCTCGGGTGCTGCAGGGACGCTAGGGCGTGGCCACGTTGACCAGGCCGCGGCCGTAGGCGTCGCGGTCGGAGACGCGCGCCCCGCCCAGGTGGCAGTAGCCGGTCGGGCAGGCACTGCCGTCGAGGTCGGCGGCGCTGGTGTCAGCCGCCGAGGTCACCTGGGTCAGGTTGTGGACACGGTGGTTGGTGATGGCCTTGAGCCGGGACACCAGCGCCGACGGGTTGTGCCGCAGCGACGGGTGCGCGCTGGCGATCAGGGCCAGCGCGGCCGAGGCGTGCGGTGCCGCCATCGAGGTGCCCTGGATGGCCGTGTAGCAGTTGTTCTCCGGGAACCCGGAGCCGGCGGAGAAGACGAAGCAGTCGATCTCCGTCGCCCAGTTGGAGGTGGTGGAGAAGTCCTCCCAGACGTTGGTCAGGTCGGCGCCGGTGTAGGGGAACCCTGGCGTGCCGCCGCGGTCCCAGAACGGCAGGTTGAACTTGCGCGCCCCGCCTGGCGCCCCCACGTCGATGCGGGGACCGTAGTTGGAGAAGTACGACAGCTGGTCCTGCTTGCCGGGGCCGGCCGCCTGGTGCGCGTCGCCGGTTGGCTTGCAGGTGGCGTTGAGGTCGTCGGCCGAGCCGATGGTCCCTGGCGCGCAGCTCGCCGAGGAGGCGTTGACCAGGTTGCCGGTGGAGGAGACGTCCACCACGAGCGGCACCCCGCCGGGGACCTCGTACAGGCCGAACAGGTCCTCGACCGGGTCGCCGGGGGCGGTGAGCGAGCCGTGGTTGAGCACCTTGCCGCCGCCACCGACGCGCACGTGCTCGTTGCCGGCCGAGGCGGCGATCACGGTGCCCTTGGTGCGGGCGTAGTTCACCGCGGCCACGTAGGCCTTGTAGACCGCGTTCTGCTCGGGGTCGCTGCGGTCGAGGTAGCCGCCGAACGAGATGCTCACCACGTTGATGCCCATGTCGGCGGCGGTCACGAAGGCGTCGAGGATGGTGGAGTCGAAGGCGGAGCCGCACCACTGCGAGATCTTGAGGGCGACCAGCCCGACCTTCGGGGCGATGCCGTTGATGCCGCTGCCGTCCAGCGCCGCGGCGATGTTGCCGCCGATCCAGGAGCCGTGGCCGTTCCAGTCGGTGGTGGCCGGCCCGCCGAACTGGTCGGCGAGGTCCTGGTCGGAGACGCCGAACAGGGTCTTGCAGATGGGCGGGTCCTCCGAGCCGGTGAAGTCGACCACCTGGGTGACCTTCTTGGCCAGCTCGGCGTGGGTGAAGTCCACCCCGGTGTCGGCCACGCCGACGGTCACCGCCGGGTCGCCGGCGCTGGTCTTCCAGCCCTGCGGCGCCCCGATGCGGTCGTAGTCCCACTGCAGGCCCTGGTAGCCGAAGGCCGGGTCGGGCGTGATCCCGCTGGAGCTGCGAGCCCCGACGCGGACACGCTGGGCCACCCGGTGCGCCCCGCGGAGGCCGGGCTTGGCCAGGTTCGGCCTGCGCGGCTCGGCCTGGCTGACCTTCTCGACGTGGTCGGCGCCAACGGCGGCGGCGCGGCTGTCGTCCGCGAGGCCCGACTGGCCGCTCGCCGACCCCTCGACCACCAGCGTGCCGATCTGGGGCACCTCGCGCACCACCTTGGCGCCGCTGCGCAGCGCCTTGGCCTTGAGCGCGCCGTAGTCGGCCCTGCTCTTGGCCACCACCAGGAAGCGCCCCGAGGTGCCGCCCCGCGTCGGCGAGGCGAACGACGCAGCCGGCAACAGCGCCGCGAGCACGGCGAGGATGGCCGTCACGACCACCCCTCGCAGCAGGCTTCGGGCTCTCACCACGGATACCCCTTTCCGGCCTCTAACGGCCGTTGTGATCAACGAGCTGAGATGTCCCCCGCGGGGACCCGGGCATGGCGGGAGGAGAGCGCGCGGCAGACGGCGACGCCCTCGCCACTCCGAGTCATCGGCGGATCATCGCCGAACCCGAAGGATCGCTGCCATACAGCAGACGGACCATCTCCCCACGTAGCGTCGCGCGCGGATGCGGGCACCGGCGCCAGCGGGCGCGACTCCGCTGGCGCCGGTGCGGTCGGGTGCCGTCGTGGGCCTGGCCGGTCGGGCCGCTCAGCCGTCGAGGTCGATGTAGTTGAAGGACGAGGTCGGGACGGTGCGCTGGTTGAAGTCGTGGTCGGTGACGCCGTTCTCGACGTCGTAGTTGTATTCCTCCACGTCGACGGTGTCGTTCGGGTTCACCGCCACGACGTAGGCGACGTGGCCGTAGGAGCCGCCGTTGGACTGCGCCACGTCGCCGACCTCCGGGGTCGCGTCGACCGTGACGTGCCCGAAGCCGGGCATCGCCGCCAGGGCGCGGGCGGCGTCGTCCCAGTTGTTGGCGTTGCCCCAGTGCACCCCGCCGTAGGTGTTGGAGAACGCGATGCCTGCCTGGTTCAGCCGCCAGGCCACGTAGGAGGTGCACTCCCGGTAGTAGAAGTTCCAGGGGTCGACCGACTCCCAGCTCTGGCTGGTGTACGGGTAGGCGCCGGAGTCGTCGCAGTCCGGCTGGACCGGGAACGGCGTGCCGGTCTCGACGTACGCGTCGGGGACGTAGCCGCCGTCGGCCAGGCGGTCCCAGACCTCGCCGGCGCCAAGGGTGCCCGCCGCGTACTCGCCCTGCTGCACGGTGCACTGGATGGAGACCTTGGCGCCGCCAGGGACCTGTGCCAGCAGCGGCTGGGAGAGGGACGGGCCGGCGTGGGCCTCGACCGTGCCGCCCGGACCGGCCACCACCGGTGCGTCGGTCACCGCCCCGACCGGAGCGGCGCCGACGACCTGCAGCCCGAGCAGGAGCGTGGTGGCCACGGCGAGCAGGCGTGCGCGCACCCGCCTGCCGATGGTGGTCGTCCACGGCACGTGCCTGCTCCTTCCCGGTGCGGCGCGAGGGGCCCGCGCCTGCGCAGCCTTCCAGGTCGGCGGGAAAGCCCGAAGGGCCCGTGGCACCAAACCGCCGGGCCCAAAAGGGCCCAAGCGGCGGGGCAGGGGCCCGGGCCCCGTCCGCCCGGTCGTCAGCCGGCCGGTGCGTCCTTGAGGGCGAGGACGGCGGCGTAGGCCTCCCGGCGGGACCAGCCGGGCAGGCCGGCGAGGGCGCCGGCGAGGGTGCGGACGGGCACGCCGGCGCGCAGCAGCGCCGCCAGCAGCCCTGCGAGCTCGGCCGGGAGGCCCACCGGCGGCGCGCCGGCCGGCGGCGCCACCACCACCAGCGCGTCGCCCTGGCCGGCGGCGGCACGCTGGCGGGCGGCGAGCGAGCGGCGTACCGCGGCCGGGTCGCCGCGCAGCACGGTCTCGCCGGGCCCGCCCGGGTCGAGCACCACCGCCACGCCGGCGCCGGCGAGCCGCTTCCCGACCTCACCGAGCCAGGCGGCGAGCGCTCCCGGCGCCGCCCACCACACGCCGGTCGCCCCCGCCGCCACCGTCGCCATGGCCGCGGCGCGGGCGGCGCGGTCGCCGCCGAGGCGGCCGCCGAGCGCCAGCCGCTCGCCGGGCAGGCCCGAGAGCACCAGCGCGGCAAGCTCCGCCGGCAGGCCGACGGCCTGCAGCGGCGTGCCGGCCGCCAGCGCCCCGGCGAGCAGGTCGCGCGCTGGCGGCCGCAGCCCCGGCGCCTCGCGTGCCCCGGCGACCACCACCCGCTCCCCCGCCGCCAGCGCGTCCAGGCAGCGCGCGAGCCCGTCGGGCAGGGTGACCGACGGCACCCGCGGCGCCACGGCACGGGCCGCCCGGCGCGCCTGTGCGTCGAGCGCCACCAGCAGCCCGGCCGCGCGCAGCTCCGCCGCGGCCCGCGCGGCCAGGCCCGCCGTCTCGCCGGCGCCGACGGCCAGCACGGTGAGCAGGCCGGCACCCTGCTCCGGCGAGGGCGCCTCCTGGCGCACGGTCACCTCGAGCCGTGTCCCCGGGCTGCCCAGCGCGGCGACCAGCCCGCGGTCGAGCCCCGCGGCGCCGCGGTCGGCCCAGACCGCGAAGGTCTCGCCGGAGCGGTGCCCGCTGCAGCGCACCACCAGCCGGTCGCCGAGCTGGAAGCGGGGGTTGGCCAGGGCGTGGACGACGTCCTCGTGGCCGCCGGCGCGCAGCCGGATGCTGACCGGCCCGACGAAGCCGGCGAGGTCCTCGGCGGCGGCCTCGACCGCGACGCCGACCACGCAGGTCGCCCGCGCCGAGATGTCGGCGGCGCCGATCAGCTCGAGGGTCTTGGCGTGGGTGCCGCGGATGGCCGCGTGCCCGCGCCCGCCGAAGGTCACCTCACGCGGGCTTTGCTCAAACGGTCGGTGGGCCGCCGCCGCTCTGTGCGCCGGCTTCCCTCGTCGCTCCTTCGTCGCTGGCGCTCCTTCGTCGCTCCTCAGTCCAGCCGGCGCGCGGCGGCGGCCCACCTCCCTAACGGCCAGCCGGCGTGCCGCCGGCCTGGTCGCCCTCTGGGTTCGCCGCCATCCGCAGCATATGCGCGAACGCGTCGGCGGAGTGCGGGCGGCGGTTGGGATCCTTGGCGAGGGCGCGCCGCACCGCCCAGCCGAGCATCGGCGGCAGGTCGGCCCGGTCGGCCCCTGGGTCGGGCGGCTCGTCCCGCAGGTGGGCCATGCCGACCTGGAACCCGTCGCGGTCGGCGAAGGGCGGCACGCCCGCCATGCACTCGAAGACCACGCAGCCGAGGGCGTAGAGGTCGCTCGGGGGTGCGGCCACGGCGCCGCCGATGATCTCGGGGGCGAGGTAGTCGAGCGTGCCGACCACCGCCCCCGGCCTGGTCAGCACCGTGTAGGCGCGGCCCTTCGCCAGGCCGAAGTCGCCCAGCAGGGCGGCGCCCTGGCGGTCGAGCATCACGTTGGACGGCTTCACGTCCCGGTGCACCAGGCCGGCGCCGTGCAGCGCGTCGAGGCCGGCGCCCAGCTCCGAGGCCAGCCGCAGGATCCCGTCGAGCGGCAGGCCGCCGTCGGCGTCGAGGCGGGCGGCGAGGGTCTGGCCGGCGACGTACTCGGACGCCAGGAAGGGACGGCCGCCCGCCTCCCCCGCCTCGAGCACCCGTATCAGGTGACGGTGCCTGACCTCGGCCGCGGCGCGGGCCTCGTGGGCGAAGCGCCGCCGGTAGGTCTCGTCCGCGCCCAGCTCGGCGCGGAGCACCTTGAGCGCCACCAGCGGGCCGTCGGGCTCGCGCAGCGCCCGGTAGACGACGCCGGTCGCGCCGTCGCCGAGCCGTGCCTCGATCCGGTAGCGCCCCACCCGGTCGCCGGCGCGGAGGTCGCCACCCGCCGGTTCCTCGGCATCGCGCCCGTCTCGTGGCATCGCCGCGCCCTTGACCTCAGGGTTCGAGCTGCCTGACGAACGCGACCAGGTCGACGCCCGGGCCGTCGTGGTCGCGCAGGACCGGAGTGCCGTCGACCGTCAGGTCCCCCGGCTCCAGCTCGAAGCCCATGGCGCGGTGGAAGGCCACCGAGCCCCGGTTGACCGGCGAGGTGACGCTGCGCACCCGCGTGCGGCCCGCCGCCTGCGCGAGCGCGAAGAAGCGCCGGTACATGGCGGCACCGACGCCGCTGCCACGCAGCTGTGGCGCCACCCCGACGAAGTGGATGTAGGCCTCGTCCGGCCGGCTCTGCGACAGGAACCCGACCAGGAAGCCGACCAGCTCGCCGTCGCGCTCCAGCAGCAGGCTGGTGGTGCTGAAATGCTGGAAGAACAACCTCGGCACCAGCGCGGCCCGCCGCGCCGAGCCCGCCGCGCCGCCCAGGCCACCCCACCAGTCGTCCATCACCGCCAGCACGCGACGGTGGTCGTCGACCGTCGGCTCACGCACCACCAGGCCATCGAGGACGTCAGCATGCATGCGACGATCTTCACAGCGGCGTCAAGGGACCAGTACCGAGCCCGACAAGGTTTGCCCGGTCGGCGCCGGGCACCATGCGCCCGTGAGCTGCAACGATCGGGGATCCAAGGAGGCGCCGACCGGGCAAACCTAAATTGGCGAGGGACTATCGCCGCCGCCGTCAGGTGCCGGCAAGGCAGCCGCGCAGCTCACGCGGGAGCCCGCCGGCGGCGGCGAAGTCGACCGGGCTGCCACGCCAGGCCCCTGGCAGGCCGGGCCAGCGCCGCGGGTCACCCTGGCCGGAGAACGCCCGCCAGTCCGGCGAGCGCAAGCCCCCGGTCTCGTACGGCGCCACCGCGGCGACCCTCCTGACGCCGTTCGGCTGGCGCACCACCAGCCAGCGCCCCCGGAACGAGGGGTCGGCGCCGCGCGAGGCCTTCACGTACCACCAGAGGCTGCCGTCCAGCCCGCGGAAGAGACGCATCTCGGCCACCAGGAACTCGCCCGTCACGTCCATCGAGGCCCGGAGGTGGTCGAGCGGCTCGCTGCGCAGCGGTGTCCGCGGCACCGGCACCTGCCAGCCGGTCGCGCAGGTGGAGGTGGGCTGGCCGCTGACCGAGCCGGGCTGGGCCAGGTCCCCGCCAACCGAGCCGGCGCCCGCCGCGCCGAGCTGCCGCCTGCCCGGCCAGTAGCCGACGCGGCTGGCCAGCGCCAGCCCGCCGGCGACCACCGCGGCCAGCAGCACCAGGCTGCCGAGCCGCAGGGCCAGCCGGCGCCCGCCGGCGGGCGCCGGAGGGCGGCCAGGAAGGCTGTGCGGCTGCCCCAGCGGCAGCGCCGCTGCAACAGGCGCCGCGGCGGCCGGGAGCCCGCCGGCCGCGTGGTCGTCCGCCAGCAGCGAGGTCGCCTCGCCGCCAGGCACGGCGTCCGGCGGCCGTGCCGGCCCGGCCGGCACGGCGCCTGTTCGAGCGGCCGGCGCCTCCCGCAGGAGCGCGGGCTCCGTCCCCGGCGCCACACCTCCCGGCGCCACGGCCGGGGCGCCGGGGACGAACGACCACGGCTGCGTCCGCAGGTGCGGCCGCAGCACCGTGCGGGCCGCCGCGACCAGCTCGGTCGCGGTGGCGAAGCGGTCGCCCGGCGCCTTGGCCAGCGCCCGCGCCACCAGCTCGTCGAGCTCCGCTGGCAGCTCGGGCCGCAGCCGCCGGGCCGAAGGGGGCGGGTCCTGCAGGTGCGCGTAGATGACCGCGACGTCGCCCTCGCGGTCGAACGGCACCGTCCCGGTCAGGCAATGGAACAGCACGCAGCCGAGCGCGTACACGTCCACGCGGCCGTCCAGCGCCCGACCCTCGATCTGCTCGGGCGCCACGTACGGGATCGTGCCGACGAACTGTCCCGTGCTGGTCAGGTCGTCGCTCGAGTCGAAGTGCTTCAGCAGCCCGAAGTCGCACAGGTAGCAGTGCTCGGTCGAGCCGGGCCCCAGCTCCGGCGCGATCAGGATGTTGGCCGGCTTCACGTCGCGGTGCACCAGCCCGCCGCGGTGGGCCGCGTCCAGCGCGTTCGCCACCTGGTCGAGCAGGCCGATGGCGCGCTCCGGCTGCAGCCGCCCCTCCCGCTCGAGCAGCTTGGCGAGGTCGGAGCCCTGGACGTAGCGCATGGCGATGTAGAGCTGGCCCTCCGCCTCGCCCGCCTCGTAGATCGGCAGGATGTTGGGGTGCTCGAGGCGCGCCGCCATGCGCGACTCGCGCATGAAGCGCTCGCGGTAGCCCTGGTTCTCGGCCAGCTCCGGGGTGAGCAGCTTGAGCGCCACCTTGCGGCCGAGGCCGAGGTGCTCGGCCCGGTAGACCACGCCCATCCCCCCGCGCCCGAGCAGCTCCTCGATGCGGTAGCCGAGGAGCCTCGTCCCGATGCGGGGATCGCTGCCGCTACTGCTCACCCGGATCTCCTACCACGCCCTCCCCCGCCGGGGAACAGCCGTGCCGGCTCTGGCGCTGCTTTCGAGACCGAGGCGCAACCTGGGCCGACGGGGTGCGGGCCCCCGCGCTACCGGCTCCGCGACCGCGCCCGCTCCGCCGGCCGCATCGGCGCGCTGCGCTCGGCGGGCCCCTCGACCTCGCCCTCGGCCCCCGACTCGGGGCTCGGCGCCGCCGTGGCCTCCTCGGCCGGCGCCTCCTCCGAGGCGAACAGCTCGTCCTGGACCGGCAGCGGCTCGGCGACCGCGGCCGGCTCGGCCAGCCCGCGCGCGTCGGCGAGCAGCTCGCTGAGGCGGGCCTGCACGTCGGTCAGGTGCTCCAGCATGTCCTGGCGGTACGCCTGCAGGCGGGTGGTCTCCGCCTCCACCAGGGAGCGCTCCTGCTGCGCCTCCTGCCACACCAGGTTGGTCGCGTCGCGCGCCTCGGCCAGCACGGTGCGGGCCTCCTCGTCCGCCTGCCCGCGCGTGTCGGTGGCGGCCTGCTCCGCCTCGCGCAGCATCGTGTCCCGGCGCGACTCGGCGTCCTCCAGCGCCTCCCTGGCCGTCTGCTCCAGCTCGCCGGCGCGCTGCTCGGCCTCCTGCGCGACCTCGGCGGCCTGCCCTTCGGCGTCCTCCACGATGACGCGGCCGCGGGACCTGGCCTCGGAGAGGATGGCCTCGGCCGAGGCGCCCGCCTGCTCCAGCACCTTGCCCGCCTCGACGCCGAGGTGGACGAACGACGGCGGCTGCTGCTCACCACGGTCGTCCAGCTCGGTGCGGGTCTGCTCCAGCATGCGCTCGGCGTGCTCGGCCCGCTGGTGCTGCTGCTCGATGAGCGCGATCAGCTCCATCACGTACCGGTCCACCTGCTGCCGGTCGTAGCCGCGGCGGGCGAGCTGGAAGCGTGGACGGGTGGAGTCGGCCCCGCCTCCCGAAGTCTCGGTGTCCGGCTCGAAAGCGCTCATGCCTGGGCCTCCCTGGGCTCTGTCGGGGGTAGCGGTCTAGCACGGCTGGTCGGTGGAGATCCCAGAGCGACGCTCGACGTGCCGGGTTGTGCAGTCCGCGACACTGGATCCCATCTCTGCGGCACGGAGGGAAATTCTCTGCGCCCCCGAACCGGGCATCAACTGTCTCGAACCGGTCAGAACGCAGATCAGCCCATGGATCGGGCATCCAGGCAGAGGCTCAGAACAACCTCGGATTGAGCGGCTCCATGCCGCGCAGCGCGTCGTAGTCGAGCTGCACGCAGGCGATCTCCCGGTCCGCGGCGAGCACCTTGGCCTGGGGACGGAACGCCAGCGCCGCGAACACTCCCCGGACGTCGCCCAGCGACGTGCCCAGCCGCTGCAGGTAGCGCGAGAGCTGCTCGACGCCGTCGATCTCGCCGCGGCGCTTGATCTCCACCGCCACGTAGCCGCCCTGGTCGTCGCGGCAGAGCAGGTCGACCGGGCCGATGTCGGTCGGGAACTCACGGCGTACCAGTGTGAAGCCGTCGCCGAGGACGTGGCAGCGCTCGGCCAGCAGCTCCTGCAGGTGCTTCTCCACGCCGTCCTTGACCAGGCCGGGGTCGAGGCCGAGGTGGTGGGCGGAGTCGTGCAGGAATTCCTCGATGGTGATGGTCATGGTCTCGCCGCTGCGGTTGGCGACGCGCCACCGCAGCGGCCGCCCGCCGTCCCCCGGCTCGCCGGCGGGTTCCTCGGCCAGGGTGCACGGGGACGACATCCAGTTCAGCGGCCGGTAACCGCCGTCGTCGGCGTGGACGAGCACGGAGCCGTCCGCCTTGACGATCAGCAGCCGCACGGCGGACGGCAGGTGGGTGGAGAGCCGGCCGGTGTAGTCGATGCTGCACCGGGCGATGACCAGTCGCATGGACCGGGAGCATAGCCGAGCCGGGCGACAGGCAGGGCGACCCGCGGGCGCTGACCGGCCGCAATGCGGCCGCAACCCGAGCCCGCTATCACTGGTCAGGTGCTGGCCCCGCCGGCCGGGAGGCGGGAAGATGCCGGGCGCAAGCAAAGGCGGAGGGGCGGAGCGTCGGCGGCGTGCGCCGCCGCGCGAGGCCCAAGCTGGAGACGGGAGGGCACCATGGGCAACGAGGTGGCGGAGCTGTTCCGGCGGGGGATCGATTCGTTCGGCGCGCGGGTCCATGCGGTCGAGGACGACCAATGGCACCTTTCGACGCCGTGCTCGGAGTGGGACGTCCACGCGCTGGTCAATCACCTGGTGTACGAGATGCGCTGGGCAAAGCCGCTGTTCGAGGGCAGCACCATCGAGGAGGTGGGCGACGGCTTCGAGGGCGACCTGCTGGGCGACGACCCCAAGGGCGCCTGGGACGACGCGGCGAAGGCGGCCGCCGCCGCGCCGACCGACATGGAGCGGCTGGTGCACCTGTCGTTCGGCGACGTCCCTGGGAGCGAGTACGCCATGCAGCTCCACGCCGACCTGCTGGTCCACGGCTGGGACCTGGCCAGGGCGATCGGCGGCGACGAGCGGCTCGACCCGGAGCAGGTGCAGGCCTGCTCCACCTGGTTCCGCGAGCGGGAGGAGTACTACCGCGCCGGTGGGGCGATCGGGCCGCGGCCGGAGCTGCCTGCCGGTGCCGACGCCCAGACCGAGCTGCTGGCGGCGTTCGGCCGCAGCGCATGAGCGTCACGCCGGCGTGACGCGGGCGGGGCCGCCGGGTGGGTCACCGTGCCGCTGGCCCGCCGGCGGCCAGCGCCGACTGCACCACCGTCGCGGGCATGGCGGGCAGCGCCGTCGGCGCTGCCGGTGGCACGGCCAGGTCGCGCAGGCGCCGCTGCCACCAGCCGACGTCGCGCCAGGCGCCCTCCTTGAAGCCGGACTCCCGGTAGACGCCGACCGGGGTGAAGCCGAGTGCCTGGTGCAGGCCGACGCTCGCCGGGTTGGGCAGGGTGATGCCGGCGTACGCGTTGACCAGGCCCTGGACCGCGAGCAGGTCGAGCAGCGGGAGGTACAGGCTGCGCCCGACGCCGGCGCCGCGGGCGTGCGGCGCGACGTAGACGGAGACCTCCACCGACCACTGGTAGGCGAGGCGGTCCCGGTGCGGTGTGGCGTAGGCGTAGCCGAGCACCTCGCCGTCGCGCTCGCGCACCAGCCAGGGCAGCGTGGTGAGGGTGCCCTCGATGCGCCGGCGCACCTCGGCCACGTCCGGCGGCTCGGCCTCGAAGGAGATGGCGGTGTCGCGCACGATCGGCGCGTAGATGGCCTGCACCTGCGCCGCATCGTCCGCCCGGGCCAGCCTGGTGGTCGCGGTGGTCGCCACGCCGGCGATTGTGCCGCGCCCTCGGCGAGGCCGCGAGCCGGCGGCATACTTGACAGTCGTGCCACGGCCCACCCCCACGAGCGAGGTGGCCCGCCGCGGCCGCGCCGGCTGGGCCGGCTTGCCGTCAGCGAGGTGGGCCACCGCCGCGCGCCGGCTGGACTGAGGAGCGACGAAGGAGCGACGAGGGAAGCCGGCGCACAAAGCGGCGGTGGCCCACCGAGCGTTTGAGTAGAGGAGCCGAGCGATGGCAGGGACCCGCATCGACCAGACCCCGGAGTGGCAGGCGCTCGAGGAGCACCATCGCAAGCTCCGCGAGGTGCACCTGCGCGAGCTCTTCGCCGCGGACCCGGCCAGGGGCGAGACCATGGCCCTCGAGGCCGGCGACCTGTACCTCGACTACTCCAAGAACCGCCTCACCGGCGAGACCGTGCGCCTGCTGGTCGCCCTTGCCGAGCGAGCCGGCCTGCGGGCGAAGATCGACGACATGTTCGCCGGCCGGCGCATCAACGTCACCGAGGACCGGCCGGTGCTGCACGTCGCCCTGCGGATGCCGCCCGACCGCTCGATCGTGGTCGACGGCCAGGACGCGGTCGCCGAGGTCCACGCGGTGCTCGCCAGGATGCGCGGGTTCGCCGCCAGGCTGCGGGCCGGCGAGTGGCGTGGCCACACCGGCAGCCGCATCGCCACCGTGGTCAACATCGGCATCGGCGGCTCGGACCTGGGTCCGGCCATGGCCTACGAGGCGCTCAGGGACTACAGCGACCGCTCGCTGGAGGTGCGCTTCGTCTCCAACGTCGACGGCACCGACGTGTGGGAGGCGACCAGGGACCTGGACCCGGCGGCCACCCTGTTCGTGGTCTGCTCCAAGACCTTCACCACCCAGGAGACGCTGACCAACGCGCGCAGCGCCAGGGAGTGGCTGCTCGGCGCCCTGCGCGACGAGGCCGCGGTGCGCCACCACTTCGTGGCGGTCTCGACCAACACCGAGAAGGTGCGGGAGTTCGGCATCGACACGGCCAACATGTTCGAGTTCTGGGACTGGGTCGGGGGGCGCTACTCCTACGACTCCGCCATCGGGCTGTCGCTGATGCTGGCGATCGGGCCGGAGCGCTTCGACGAGATGCTCGCCGGCTTCCACGCCATGGACGAGCACTTCCGCACCACGCCGTTCGAGCGCAACCTGCCGGTGCTGCTGGGCCTGATCGGCCTGTGGTACGGCAACTTCTTCGGCGCGGAGACGCAGGCGATCCTGCCCTACAACCAGTACCTGTGGCGGCTCACCGCGTACCTGCAGCAGCTCGACATGGAGTCCAACGGCAAGTCGGTCGACCTGTCCGGGCGGCCGGTGGCGGTGCAGACCGGGCCGGTGGTCTGGGGCCAGCCGGGCACCAACGGCCAGCACGCCTTCTACCAGCTCATCCACCAGGGCACCAAGCTCATCCCTTGCGACTTCATCGGCTTCTGCCAGCCGCACCACGAGGTCGGCGAGCACCACGAGCTGCTGATGGCCAACTTCTTCGCCCAGACGGAGGCGCTCGCCTTCGGCAAGCCCCGCGAGCAGGTGGAGGCCGAGGGCGTGCCGGAGGCGCAGGTCCCCCACCGCACCTTCCCGGGCAACCGCCCCACCAACACCATCCTGGCTCCCCGGCTCACGCCGGGCGTGCTGGGGCAGCTGGTCGCCCTCTACGAGCACAAGGTGCTGGTCCAGGGCACGGTCTGGGACGTGAACTCGTTCGACCAGTGGGGCGTCGAGCTGGGCAAGGTCCTCGCCAACCGGATCGTGGTCCAGCTCGACCAGACCGCGGCGGCCGAGCTGGACCACGACAGCTCCACCAACGCGCTGATCAGCCGCTACCGCCGCCTGCGCCAGCGCAGGGCCTGAGGGGACTCGACGGTGGGGAGCCCGGGGGCGCCTCCCCGGCCATGGCGCGACGGCACCAGGCGCTTCAGAGCGTGAACGTCGCCACGTAGGAGTAGAGGGACCCGTAGTAGACCTTCAACGCGACGAGGGTGCCGTTCGGCCAGATGGATCTGGGGTACTGGGTCGGTCCGACCCAGCCCGGGTAGTACCTGGCCTGCCCCGCCGGCAGGGTCACCGGGGCCATGTCGAGCATGTAGACGGGCTGGTGCTGCACGTTCTCGTCCCTGTAGGTGAGGTACACAGCCGTCTTGCCCGACGGGTAGTTGTTCTTCACCCACATGTACAGCGTCCTGCCACCGTCACAGGAGCGGACCGAGATCGTCATGCTGCCGTCCACCCCCGAGTACGGGTTCGACGGGTTCTTGGTCCCGAAGTTGCGGTACTGCGGGCAGTTCGACGCTGCCTTGGCGCTCGGCGACGCCGCGGTGGACGCGGCGACGGCTCCGCCGAGCAGGGCGAGGACGAGGGCGAGGCGAATGCCGAGTTTCACAAGGGCTCCTCTCTGGCTGGTGGACCGCCCGGCACACTAGGCAGCCGTATCCACGCCCACCAGGCACTTCACCGGCAGAATGCCGGCAGAATCCGTAGGTGCCGCACGGCACCGCGTGCTGTCAGGCGCCGCTCGGGCCGGGTCGCTGGCCCGCCGAGGCGGTCTTCCGCAGGCGGGTGGCGAGCGCGGCCGTGGCCTCGGCGGGATCGGGCGCGTCGGCGATGGCGCGCACGACCACCACCCGGGTCGCGCCGGCGGCCAGCACCTCGTCGAGGTTGCCGAGGTCGATGCCGCCGATCGCGAACCAGGGACGGGGCGGGTCGAGCGCGACCACCTCGGCGAGCAGCCCCGCGCCGACGGGCCGGCGGCCCGGCTTGGTCGGCGTCGCGTGCACCGGGCCGACCGCCAGGTAGTCCCAGTCCTCCTCGCACGCCCGGCTGGCCTGCTCGAGGGTATGGGTCGAGCGGCCGAGGAGCACCTCCGCGCCGAGGATGCGCCGCGCCCAGTCGAGCGGCAGGTCGCCCTGGCCGAGGTGGCAGATGTCGGCGCCCGCGGCCAGGGCGACGTCGGCGCGGTCGTTGACCGCGAGCAGCGCGCCGTGCCGCTCGGCCGCCTCCCGCAGCACCGCCGCCGCCTCGAGCAACGGCCCGGCCTCGGCGTGCTTGTCGCGCAGCTGGACGACGTCGACCCCGGCGGCGAGCACCGCCTCGGCGAAGGTGGCGAGGTCGCGCCGGATCGGCGTGCACAGGTACAGGCGGGCGGCGGCCAGCCTGGCCCGCCGCTCCGCCCCGGTCACCGCTCAGCCCCCGCCGTGGTGTCGCTCGAGCGCGGCCCTGGCGGCTCCCTACTCGACGGGTCGGAGCCCGTGGCGCCCCCTTCGAAGTCGGGCAGGCCCTCGAAGGTGGTGGAGGCGGTGGCGTAGAGCCGGCGCGGGATGCGGCCGGCCCGGTAGGCGAGCCGGCCGGCCTGCACCGCTTGGCGCATCGCCTCGGCCATCAGGGCGGGCTCGCGCGCCCGGGTGACGGCGCTGGCCAGCAGCACCCCGTCGCAGCCGAGCTCCATCGCCGTGGCGGCGTCCGACGCGGTGCCGACGCCGGCGTCGAGGATCACGGGGACGGTCGCCTGCTCGGCGATGATGCGCAGGTTGTAGGGGTTGCAGATGCCCATGCCCGAGCCGATCGGCGAGCCGAGCGGCATCACCGCGACGCAGCCGAGCTCGGCGAGCTGCCGCGCCAGCACCGGGTCGTCGTTCGTGTAGGGCAGCACGGTGAAGCCGTCGTCGACCAGGACCTCGGCCGCCTCGCGCAGCTCGACCGCGTCGGGCAGCAGGGTGCGGTCGTCGCCGATCACCTCCAGCTTGACCCAGTCGGTCTCGAACGCCTCGCGGCCGAGCTGGGCGGTGCGCACCGCGTCGCGGGCGGTGAAGCAGCCGGCGGTGTTGGGCAGCACGCGGCAGCCGACCCTGGCGAGCACGTCGAGCACCGAGCCGCGCGCGCCGGGGCTGGTGCGCCGCAGCGCCACGGTGGTCATCTCGGTGCCCGACGCGACCAGGGCGCGCTCCAGCGCCTCGAGGCTGGAGGCGCCGCCGGTGCCCATCACCAGTCGCGAGCCGAACCTCTGGCCGGCGATCACGAGCGGGTCGTCCACGCTGCTAACCTCCCTGGGTGGCGCCGAGGACCTCGAGCCGGTCGCGCTCGGCGAGCGGGGTCGAGTCCCAGGCCGAGCGCGGCACCACCGCGCCGTTGAGGGCCACCGCGATGCCGCCCCGCCCGCTGTGGTGGCCGAGCCGGGCGAGCACCCCGGCGACGGTCGCGTCCCGGTCGACCTGGACCGGGTCGCCGTTGACGATCACGGTCACGCGGAGCTCACCTTGTACTCCGGGGGGCTACCGCTCGGCTGTGCGTGGCCGCCCGCCGCCTGGGTTCCGGCCTCGCTCTTGAGCCCCCCGGACCCCCCCAGGCTGGCGGAGGCTGGCGCGGCGCTCGGCGCGAAGCGGCGCGGCGAGAACGGGGCGATCGCGGCGGGCGTGCGCCCACCGGTCAGCAGCTCGACGATCGCGTCGGCGCTCACCGGGGTGAGCAGGATGCCGTTGCGGTAGTGGCCGCTCGCCAGCAGCAGGCCGTCCAGCCCGCTCGCCCCGAGCAGCGGGGCGTTGTCGGGCGAGCCGGGGCGCAGCCCGGCGACCGTCTCGGTCAGCTCCAGCTCCTCGACGTCGGGCAGCAGCTCGGTGGCGGCGCGCAGCAGGCGGTGCACCGCGCCGGCGGTGACGCGCTGGTCGAAGCCCTGCTCCTCGACCGTGGCCCCGACCACGACGCGGCCGTCGGCGCGCGGCACCACGTAGACCTCGACGCCGCGGACGTTGCGCTGGGCGAGCGGCTGTTGCCGTGGGCCGCGCAGGTGCAGGAGCTGGCCCTTGACCGGGCGCACCGGGGGCAGCAGGGACGGGTCGAGCCCGTCGAGCGCGCCGCTGTGGCACCCGGCCGCCAGCACCACCGCGCCCGCCGCCAGCGTCTCGCCGCCGTCCAGCACCACGCCGCGGGCGCGCTCCCCCACCACCCGCAGGCCGGTCACCCGGGCCGGGCGCAGCACCACGCCGGCCCGCGCCACGGCGGCGAGCAGCGCGCCGACCATGGCGCGGTTGTCGACCTGGTGGTCGCCTGGCGCGAGCACGCCGCCGCGGACGCCGGGGGCGAGCCCCGGCTCCAGGCCGCGGCACTCCCGGCCGCGCAGGCGCTCCACCGCCAGGCCGAGCCCCTGCTGGAAGCGGTACAGGTCGTCGATGGCGGCCAGGTCGTCGGCGTCGCGGGCCACCGTCAGGGTGCCGCAGGTGCGGTAGCCGACCGGCCGGCCGGCGGCGTCCTCGAGCTCGGCGGCGAACGAGGGCCAGCGCCTGGCGGCGTCGAGGTTGAGGCGCAGCAGCGACTGCTCGCCGTAGTGGACCTCGGTGACGGGGGCGAGCATCCCGGCGGCGGCCCACGACGCCCCGCCGCCAGGCGCCGGGTCGACCACCGTGACCCTGAGGCCGGCCAGAGCGGCCCGCCAGGCGACGGCGAGGCCGATCACGCCGCCGCCGACGACGGCCAGGTCGCCGGCTGTCGCGCCCTGCGGCGCGCTGCCCTTGACGGTCACGGTCAGCTGATCGCTCCCTCCGCCGGCATTATCCGGAGCAGGTTCGACGGTCGGCGGCCCACCAGCCGCCCTCTCAGCCCGGTTGGCCCGGGCTCCCGTGGGTGTCGACGTCGAGCGTACTCTCTACTCAAACGCTTCGGTGGGCCGCCGCCGCTAACGGCAAGCCGGCCCAGCCGGCGCTCGGGTCAGGCGAGCAGGCCGACGGCGACGTTGTCGCCGGCGCCGCCGTTGAAGGCGTGCAGCACCAGGCGGTGGGCGGCGTCGGCGAGGTCGCTGGCCGCCGCCGCCTCCCGCAGGCACTCCTCCCACTGCTGGCCGAGGTAGTCCATCAGCCCGTCGGAGGCGACCAGCAGGCGGTCCCCCTGGTCGAACGGGGCCCAGTACACCTGCGGCGCCAGCGTGCCCGGGCCCAGGAACGGGCCGGCCGTGCCGATCTCCTCGACGTCGTCGTCGCCGAGGCGCAGCGCGACCGTGTCCCCGAGCGAGGCGCCGTGGACCTGGTCGCCGGTGACCAGGGCGATGCTGAGGGCGGTGCGGCTGGCCTGGCGCTCCCTGCCGACCTTGCCGAGGGCCGCGGCGACCGCCTTGCGGGCGGCGACGAACAGCTGGTGGACGGCGACCACCGGCTCGAGGTCGTCGCGCTCCAGTAGGACGCCGGCCTCCCGCTCGACCGTGCCGAGGGCGGCGCGGGCGGCGTCGAAGCCGCTGTGGCCGTCGACCACGGCGAGCAGCCATCCCGCCGGGCCGGCCGCGGCCAGCACCGCGTCCTCGTTGGGGTCCAGGTAGCGGTAGCGCTTGGGCAGGCGGCCGCGGGAGATGGCGAGCCCGGCGCGCGGCTCGAGCACCGCGGTGGCGACCTCGCCGAGCACCACGTTGCGGTCGCCCCAGAGCGACTCGGTCCGGCCGTGCTGCGGCCCCGCCATCGCCCTCTCCCCGTCCCGTCGCCGCTGGCCCTTTCGAGGGTAGCGTCACCCATGGCCGTTCGCGGCGTCCAGGGCGGCCGCTCCCGCGCGGGGTTCGTCAGCCGTGCCGCCTGCCGCGCCTGGACGACGCGGCCGCCTGCTCCTCTTCGCGGTAGGCGGCGACCATCGCCGGCAGGGAGCTCTCCAGGTCCTGGCGCGGCCGCCAGCCGAGCTCCGCGGTGATCCGGGCCGAGCTGTACCAGCCGGAGCCGAGCAGCTGCCGCAGCGCGGAGGAGTCGAACGGGGCCGGCCGCCCGCCGAGCCAGCCCGCCAGGTCGCCGGCGCGCGCGAGGGCGCGCAGCGCCCATGCGGGCACCGTGCGGGCTGGCGGCGTCCGCCCCAGCGCGCTCGCCATCGCGAGCTGCACGCGCCGGGTGGAGTAGGCCTGGCCGTCGCAGACCACGTAGGTGCGAGCGGCCGCCTCGGGACGCTCCGCCACCAGCAGCAGCGCGGCCACCAGGTCGTCGAGGCCGACCAGGGAGCGGCGGTTGCCCACCTCGGGCACGGCGGGGAAGCGGCCGTGGTCGACGGCACGCAGCATGCGCCGCAGGCCGCCGCCGCAGCCGGGGCCGTAGACCGGCGCGGGACGAAGGACGCAGGCGTGCAGCCCGTGCCGCTCGGCGGCGGCGAGCACGAGCCCCTCGGCCTCGCGCTTGGCCTGCCCGTGGCGGGTCTCCGGTGGGGTGGCGGTGCGCTCGTCCGCGGGGCCGCGTGCCGGCAGCCCGACCGCCCTGACGCTGCTGGCGAAGACCAGCGCCGGGGTGCCCGCGGCGGCCGCGGCCGCGAGCAGCGCGCGCGTCGCCGCCAGGTCGGCGGCAGCGTGCGCCTGGGCCAGGTCGGGCTGCCGCTCCCCGGAGGGACGCGATAGCCCGGCCAGGTGCCAGACGACGTCGACGTCGCGCGCCAGGCCGGCCGGGAGGGCAGCGGCGCCGAGGTCGAGGTTCCACTGCTCGTCCCAGGGGCCGGCCGCCGGCCGGCGCATCACCGCCCGCACCTGGTCGCCGCGGGCGCGCAGCGCGGCGCAGAGCGCCCGGCCGACGAAGCCGGACGCCCCGGTGACCAGAACGCGCCTGCCCACGCTACGACCGGGGTCGGGCGGGCCGGAGCGACGCGGCGGCGGGCAGGCGCAATGGAGACGACCCTTCCGGGGAACATGGCACGGCGGGCCCGCGGCGCGGGCCGTCGCCTGCCATATCGAACGGTGCGCGCCAGACCTTGAGCGTCGGCCAGGTGGGTCGACAAGAACGTCACTCTTTGCTGGTGTATCGTAGGCTGTCCTGTTGCACTCCTTTGCCGTCTTCGGGTCGCATGCGACCCGAAGCCCCTTTTCAGGGCCGAGATGACCGTGAGCAGCGGCACACCCGCAGCCGCCGCCTTGGTGGCGGCCGCCCGTCGCTGTGCGGTTTCCACAGCCAGCCGTGCCGGGCTGGCCCTGTCGCCCCGATGCGCGCAAGATGATCGGGTGCAGCCAGACCAACCTCCTGCAGCAGTTCGCGCAGTTCTTCGCGAGGGAGCAGCCCGCAAGCCGTGACAGGACAAGTGCCCTACCGTCTCGTCGCGCTCCTCGCGGCGCTCACGGCAATCCTCGTCGCCGCCTGGCTCGCGGTGGACCTCGGCGGCCCCCTGCTGAGCGCGACGATCGACCACGCCGCGCAGGCGGCTGCGGCGCTCTGCGCCGGCGTCGCCTGCTTCTACGCCTCCCGTCGTGAGCCGTCCGGGCTGGGCAGGGCATGGACCCAGGCGCTGCGGCGCGGCTGGCGCCTGATCGGCGCGGCCGCGATCATCTGGGGGATCGCCAAGCTCGTCTGGACCTACAACACGCTGGTGCTGCAACAGCAGGCGCCGGTCACCCAGGCGGACGCCGGCTACCTCGTCGCCATCCCGCTCCTGGTCACCGGCATGCTGGCCTTCCCGATCGCGGTCGGCCAGCCGGCGGCGCGCATCCGCACCCTGCTCGACGCGCTGATCATCGCCGCCTCGCTGCTCGCGGTGAGCTGGGTCACCACCATCAGCCCGCTGCTCGAGCCCATCAACCAGGGCAACACGCCGCCGGTGACGCTGCTGCAGCAGGCCGTCGAGCTGGCCCAGCCGATCTTCGACATCCTGGTCGCCACCGTCGCCCTGTCGCTGCTGGCCCGCACGCGCGGGCGCGACCCCGCCCCCATGACCATGCTGTGCCTGGCGCTGCTGGCGCTGGCCGTGGCCAGCTCGGGCTACGTCCACCTGGTGGCGACCGACCGCTACGGCACCCACCACCTGATCGACATCGGCCGCGTGGTCGGCTGGCTGCTGATCCTGGTCGCGGCGCTGCGTCCGATGGCGGCCCACGTCGAGCGGCAGAACGAGCGCCAGTCGCTGGCGCGCATCACCCTGCCCTACGCGCTGCTGGCGCTGGCGATCCTGACGGTGATCACCGTGAGGCTCTCGACCGACCAGCTCAACCGCTTCCTGTTCCTCGACTCGATCGTGCTCGCCGCACTGGTGATCGCCCGCCAGCTGGTGACCCTGATCGAGAACCGCCAACTGAACCGGCGCCTGGAGCGCATGGTCGAGGAGCTGTCCGAACGCGAAGCCCAGCTCGAGCGGGCGCTGGCGCGCGAGCAGCAGGCGGCCGAGCGCCTGCGCGCCGCCGACTCGATGAAGGACACCTTCCTACGGGCCGTCTCCCACGACCTGCGCAACCCGCTCACCGCCATCCTCGGCGTCGCCCTCACCCTGGAGCGGACCAAGCTGCAGCTCCCCAGGGAGAAGGCCATGGAGCTGCTCGGCATGCTGGTGGAGAAGGCCCGCAAGCTCGACCGGCTGCTGGCCGACCTGCTCGACCTCAACCGGCTGGAGCAGGGGGTGCTGGAGCCTAACCGCTCCCACACCGACATCGGTGTGATGATCCGCCACCTGGTCGACGAGGTCGACCACCTGGAGGGGCGGCCGGTGTACGTCGACGTCCCGGTCCTCGTGGCCGACATCGACGGCCCCAAGGTCGAGCGCATCCTGGAGAACCTGCTGATCAACACGACCAGGCACACCCCGGCGGGCACGCCGGTGTGGGTCCGCGGCCTGGTCCGCGGGCGCGACCTGGAGCTGGTGGTCGAGGACGCCGGCCCCGGCGTGCCGCCGGAGCTGGCCGGCTCGATCTTCGAGCCGTTCCGCCAGGGCCCCAACGCCGCCAAGAAGTCCTCTGGCGTCGGCATCGGCCTCTCGCTGGTGGCCCGCTTCGCCCAGCTCCACGGCGGCCGCGCCTGGGTGGGCGAGCGCTACGGCGGCGGCGCCGCGTTCCACGTGCTCCTGCCCAACGCGGTGGTGCAGAACGGCCACGTCGCCGTCCCCCCAGCCGTCTCCCCCGCCCGCCAGCCGGGCCGCGAGCAGCCGGCCAGCCCCGCCGAGATCGCCCAGCGGTCCGGCGCGCCGCGCTGAGCGCCGCCACCCCTTCCCCCGCGCCCCCTTTCGTTGCTCCTCCCCCGCGCCGCCCGCATGGGGCACACTGACCGGGCAGCGCCGGCAGCCTGGAGTCCGAGGGAGGGCGATGAGCCACATGAGTGACAAGAGCACCGTCGCCGTTCTCGGCACCGGGATCATGGGAGGCGCGGTCGCGCGGCGGCTGCTCGCGGCGGGGTTCGCGGTGCGGGTCTGGAACCGCACCCGCGAGCGGGCGGCGTCCCTGGCCGACCAGGGCGCCGCGCTCGCCGACTCGCCGGCGGACGCGGCCGACCAGGCCGACTTCGTGCTCACCATGCTGACCGACGGTGGCGCGGTCGAGCGGGTGATGTTCGGGCCGAGGGGAGCGGCCTCGGCCGTCGCCGACGACGCCGTCTGGCTGCAGGCCAGCACGGTCGGCACGCGCTCCGCCCAGGTGCTCGGCCGCGGGGCGGCCGTGCAGGAGCTCGTCTACGTCGACTGCCCGGTGCTCGGCAGCAGGGAGGCGGCCGAGCGCGGCGAGCTGGTGATGCTCGCCTCCGGCCCCGACGAGGTGCGGGAGCGCTGCGCCGCGGTGTTCGAGCCACTCGCCAAGCGGGTGCTCTGGGTCGGGCCCGCCGGCGCCGGGTCGAAGCTCAAGCTGGTCGCGAACGCCTGGCTGATCGGTCTGGTCGGGGCGCTGGCCGAGGCGGTCGCGCTGGCCCAGTGCACCGGGGCCGACCCGGCCCTGTTCCTGGAGGCGATCAAGGGCGGCTCGGCCGGTGCCCCGCTCGCCGAGACCAAGGGGCGGGCGATGATGGCCGCCGAGTTCCCGCCGAGCTTCCCGCTGTCCCTCGCCCACAAGGACATCCGCCTGGTGCAGCAGGCCGCGGACGACTGCGACCTGCTGCTGCCGCTGGCCGGCACCATGGCCCAGCAGTTCGGGCGCGCCACCCAGCTCGGCCACGGCGGCGACGACCTGGCCGCCGTCTACTACGCCGTAACCGGCAACAAAGCATTGTGATGCCTTCGGCACTGGTCATGACGGCGTCACGTGCTGGTGCGTCGACTGGTCTGGCGGGCCGGGTGGAGCGGCGGCACTGTGGGGGCGGAGCGGCCGGGTATGCTGGTGGTACCGCCTTGGATTCATCCTCACACCCGCTGGCGCGGGTGTGAGGCACACCCGCTGACGCGGGCGCGAGGAGGAACGCAATGACGCACACCGACTCCGCCCCGCAGCGGACGCCGCGGGCCCAGGCCGGCGAGCAGCCGTTCACCTACCCGCTCCGGCGAGAGTGGGCCGAGCCGGACTGGACGCGGCTGCCCGGCTGGCGCGAGGTCACCCGCGCGGAGTGGGAATCGGCCCAGTGGCAGCGCGCCCACACGGTCAAGAACCTGCGCCAGCTCCTGGCCGTCTTCGGCGAGCTGTTCCCGGCCGACCTGCTCGCCTCCGTCGAGCGCGACCAGGCCGAGCGGGCGACCATGTCGATGCTGCTGCCGCCACAGATGCTCAACACCATGAACGAGCACGACCTGTGGCACGACCCGGTGCGCCGCTACATGCTGCCGGCCTTCGACGACCGCGAGGGCGAGTGGCCCAGCCACCCCCTGTCCACCCGCGACAGCCTGCACGAGGCCGACATGTGGGCGGTGGAGGGCCTGACCCACCGCTACCCCACCAAGGTGCTGGCCGAGCTGCTGCCCACCTGCCCGCAGTACTGCGGCCACTGCACCCGCATGGACCTGGTGGGCAACTCGACCGCGCAGATCGCCAAGTACAAGTTCCAGGCCAAGCAGCCCGACCGGCACGGCCAGATCCTCGACTACCTGCGCCGCACCCCCTCGGTGCGCGACGTGGTGATCTCCGGCGGCGACGTCGCCAACCTGCCGATCCGGGTGCTGGAGCAGTTCGTCTCCGCGCTGCTGGACGTCGAGCACGTACGCGACGTGCGCCTGGCCTCCAAGGCCCTGATGGGCCTGCCACAGCACTTCCTGCAGGACGAGGTGCTCGCCGGCCTGGAGCGGCTGGCCCGCAAGGCCCGCGAGCGGGACGTCGACCTGGCCCTGCACGTCCACGTCAACCACGCCAACTCGCTCACCCCGCTGGTCGCGAGGGCGGTGCGGGCACTGCTCGAGATGGGCTTCCGCGACGTGCGCAACCAGGGGGTGCTGCTGCGCGGCGTCAACGCCACCGCCGGCGACCTGCTGGAGCTCTGCTTCACCCTGCTCGACCGGGCCAAGGTGATGCCCTACTACTTCTACATGTGCGACATGATCCCCAACTCCGAGCACTGGCGCGTCTCGGTCGCGGAGGCCCAGCAGCTGCAGCACGCGATCATGGGCTACCTGCCCGGCTTCGCCACCCCGCGGGTCGTCTGCGACGTGCCCTTCGTCGGCAAGCGCTGGGTCCACCAGGTCGAGGAGTACGACCGCGAGAAGGGCATCTCCTACTGGACCAAGAACTACCGCACCGGCATCGAGTTCGACGACCCCGAGGCCCTGCGGCGGCGCTACGAGTACTACGACCCGATCCGTGACCTGCCCGAGTCGGGCAAGGGCTACTGGCGCCGCTTCGGCGTCCCCGACACCGTCCCGATCGACTGAGCGCGGCGGCCCGCCCGGCCGCGGTATGGTCCTGGACGGCATGAGCACCAGCCCGCGGTTCAGCCCCGGCCGGCTCGCGCGCGACGGCGACCTGGTGACCGGGCTGGGCGCCTGCGTGGTGGCCGACTGCCTCGAGGTCCTGCGCCAGGTCCCCGACGACAGCCTCGACCTGGTGGTCACCTCCCCGCCGTACGACCGCCAGGGCAAGTACCGCGACGGCGAGCGCTACCCGCGCGAGTGGTACGAGGGCACCTTCCTCGAGGTCACCGGTGAGATCCTGCGGGCGCTGCAGCCACGGGGCAGCTTCGTGCTCAACTACCGCTCCAAGCGCCAGGGCAGCGAGCGCGGCACGCTCCAGTACGAGCTCGTCTTCTGGCTCCGCGACCAGGGATTCCTGTTCTGCGAGGACTTCGTCTGGGGCAAGCCGTCACCGCCGCCGGGCCGCTTCAACCGCTTCGTCAAGGACGCCGTCGAGTACTGCTTCCAGTTCGCCAAGACCCCGGACTGGCAGTTCTTCCCGGACAACTGCCTGAGCCCGGCGCGCTGGGACGCCAGGGACCGGGAGCGGCGCCGGCGGCTGCCGCAGAACTACGTGCGCGTCGACGAGCCGTCCGGGCACGGCCGGCACCGCGTCAACGCCGGGCCCGACCTGGTGCGGCCCTCGACGCTGCTGGCCTTCGAGCCGGAGTTCGGTCCCAACCCGAGCGCCCACCCAGCCCGCTTCCCGCTGGCGCTGCCGCTGTTCTTCGTCAACCTGCTCACCATGCCTGGCCAGCTCGTCTTCGACCCGTTCGCCGGCACCGGCACGACCGCGGTCGCGGCCGAGAAGCTCGGCCGCCGCTGGCTGGTCACCGAGGTCGACCGTCACTACGCGGCGGTGCTGCCTTCTCGGCTCGCGGAGGGCCGCTGACCGGCCCGACGACGAGCACCTGGAGCGCCTCTTTGAGCCGCTCGGCGCCGGCCGCGCCGAGCGGGGCGAGGAAGCGGCGCTCGGCGTCACGGTACGCCCGGGTGGCGGCGTCGAGGGTCTCGCGGCCCTTCCCGGTCAGCTCCACGATGTTCCTGCGCCGGTCCTTTGGATGCGGGCGGCGCGCCACCAGCCCCTTGGCCTGTAGCTCGTCGAGCAGCGCGACCATGGTGGTGCGGTCGACCTCGAGCCGCCCGGCGGCCTGCTGCTGGGAGAGCGACTCCCCCTCGGCGAGCACCAGCAGCACGGCCAGCTCCCGCCCGCCGATCCCGTAGGGCGCCAACGCCGGGCCGGTGACCTCCTGCGCCCGCAGCCAGGCGTGCTTGAGCAGGTAGCCGAGGTGGCCGGCGCGCGCGGCCGCCGCCCGCTCCCCGACCCCAGCTCCCATCTCGGTCGACATGCCGATCATTCTACCGCCAGACTGATTGTCAGTATCTCTGACGATCGAGTAGACTGACGATCAGCCGAACCACAGTCTCTGGGAAGGGATTCGCATGCAAGGACCGACCATCGGGCTGAAGGTCTCGCAACAGTTCACCAGCGTGGACCGGATGCGGCAGGCCTGGACCATCGCCGACCAGGCCGGGTTCGACAGCCTCTGGATCTTCGACCACTTCGCCCCGCTGGGCCCCGACCGGACCGGCGACGTGTTCGAGAACTGGACCCTGCTCGCCGCCATGGCCGAGGCGACCAAGCGGGTGCGCATCGGCACCCTGGTGACCGGCAACAGCCACCGCCACCCCGGCATCCTCGCCAAGATGGCGGTGACCGTCGACCACCTGTCCGGAGGCCGGCTGGACGTCGGGCTCGGCGCCGGCGGGGACGAGCTGGTCCACGCCATGCTCGGCGTCCCGCTCGGTCCGGTCCCCGAGCGGCTCGACCGCTTCGAGGAGGCATGCCAGGTCCTCGAGCTGCTCTGGACCGAGCCGAGGGCCACCTTCGCCGGGCGCTTCTACCAGCTCGACGAGGCGCTGGCCAACCCCAAGCCGCTGCAGCGCCCCCACCCGCCGCTGTGGCTCGGCGCGGTCGGCGAGCGACGCGGCCTGCGCATCGTGGCGCGCCACGCGGACGCCTGGATCCCGGCCACCATGCCCGGCACGCCCCCCGAGGAGCTGGCGAGGCTCTCCCAGGTGCTCGACCGGCACTGCGACGCCGTCGGCAGGGACCCGGCCACCATCCGCCGGGCGGTGCAGTTCCCGCTGCCGCTCGACGGCGACGAGGCGCTACGGACGGCGGAAGGCTACCTGCGGGCGGGGTTTCCGGACGTGGTCCTGATGCTGTACGAGCACGGGCGATCCACGCGTGCCGCCGCTGAGCGGGCCGCGGCACTGCTGCCGAGGCTGCGCGCGCTGGGGTGAGTGCCGCCGGGTCGGCCGGCCCCGGCCTCAGCTATTGCCGAGCAGTTCGGCGACCTGGAAGGCGCATTCGAGCGCCTGGCTGGCGTTGAGGCGGGGGTCGAGGGCAGTCTCGTAGCGGCGGTCGAGGTGGCCGTCGAGGATCTCTTCAGCGCCGCCGAGGCATTCGGTGACCTGCTCGCCGGTCAGCTCGACGTGCAGGCCGCCTGGGTAGGTGCCGAGCTCGCGGTGGACGGCGAAGAAGCTGCGCAGCTCGGCCATGACGTCGTCGAAGCGGCGCGTCTTGTGGCCGGACGGGCCGACGAAGGTGTTGCCGTGCATCGGGTCGCAGGCCCACACGACCGGGTGACCGGCGGCGGTCACGGCCCGCACCAGTGGCGGCAGCAGGCGCTCGACCCGGTCGGCGCCCAGGCGCGTGATCATGGTCAGCCGCCCCGGGGTGCGCCGCGGGTCGAGGCGGGCGCAGATCGCGACCGCTTCCTCGGGCGTGGCGCTCGGGCCCAGCTTGACGCCGACCGGGTTGCCGACGCCGGAGAGGAACTCCAGGTGGGCGCCGTCGAACTGGCGCGTGCGGTCGCCGACCCAGAGCAGGTGTGCCGAGGTGTCGTACCAGTCACCCGTCAGGCTGTCGCGGCGCGTCATGGCCTGCTCGAAGCCGAGCAGCAGCGCCTCGTGGGAGGTGAAGAAGTCGACCTGGTGAATCGGGGAGGAGTTGGACAGGTCGACGCCGCAGGCGGCCATGAAGCGCAGCGCGCGGTTGATGGCGTCGGCGGCCGCCTCGAAGCGGCGGCCCGCGCGGCTGCTGGCGACGAACTCCAGGTTCCAGTTGTGGACCTGGTTCAGGTCGGCGAAGCCGCCCTTGGTGAAGGCGCGCAGCAGGTTCAGGGTGGCCGAGGACTGGTGGTAGGCGGCGAGCATGCGCCCCGGGTCGGGGCGGCGCGCGCCGGGGGTCGGCTCGGCCGCGTTGACCATGTCCCCCCGGTAGCTGGGCAGCTCCACCCCGTCGACCAGCTCGACCGGCTCGCTGCGGGGCTTGGCGAACTGCCCGGCGATGCGGCCGAGCTTGACCACCGGCATGCCGGCCCCGTAGGTGAGCACCACCGCCATCTGCAGGATGACCTTGAGCTTGTCGCGGATGGCGTCGGCCGAGAAGGCGTCGAACGACTCGGCGCAGTCGCCCGCCTGCAGCAGGAAGGCGTCGCCCTCGGCGACGCGGGCGAGCAGTCCGTGCAGGGTCCGGACCTCGCCGGCGAAGACCAGCGGCGGCTGCTTGGCGACCTGGCCGAGGACCTGGTCGAGGGCCGCCGGGTCGGGCCAGTCCGGCTGCTGCGCCGCCGGCAGCTCGCGCCACGAGCCCGGTGCCCACGCCGTCGTCTGGGCATTCAGTCGAGACATGCCCACATCCTGGCGGTTCGCGGCCTGGCGCCGCAACCGCCTTGGGCGCTATCCGCGCCTACCTCTTGCGCGGCGGCGCGGCGGGGCCGAGCATCGCACTCGAGCCACGGACGGGGAGGTAGCCATGGCAGCAGCAGGCGAGGTCCGGAGCGCGGAGGAGTCCACCGGGGCGGCGGCGCCCTCGTACGTCCACGGCGCCAGCGGCGTGCCGCTGCTCGGCGAGACCATCGGCCAGAACCTCGACCGTACCGCCGCCACCTTCCCCGACCGGGACGCGCTGGTCAGCGTCCACCAGGGGATCCGCCAGACCTACGCCGAGTTCCACGCCGCCGTCGAGGAGGTCGCCCGCGGCCTGCTCGCCCTCGGCATCGAGCCCGGCGACCGCGTCGGCATCTGGTCACCCAACAACGCCGAGTGGGCCACCCTGCAGTACGCCACCGCCAAGGTCGGCGCCATCCTGGTCAACATCAACCCGGCCTACCGCACCTCCGAGCTGGCCTACGCGCTCGGCCAGTCCGGCGTCTCCACGCTGGTGCTGGCACGCGGCTTCCGGCAGGCCGACTACGTGGCCATGGTCGAGGCGGTGGCCGGCGAGACGCCGGCGCTCGGCCGCCAGGTGGTGCTCGGCGGCGACCCCCCGGCCGGCGCGATGAGCTGGGACGACCTGCGCGCGGCCGGCGACCAGGTGACGGCGGCGGCGCTGCGCGCCCGCGAGGCGCTGTTGCAGTTCGACGACCCGATCAACATCCAGTACACCTCGGGCACGACCGGCTTCCCCAAGGGCGCCACCCTGAGCCACCACAACATCCTCAACAACGGCTTCTTCATCGGCGAGGGCTGCGGCTACAGCGAGGCCGACCGCGTCTGCATCCCGGTGCCGCTGTACCACTGCTTCGGCATGGTGCTCGGCAACCTCGCCTGCACCACCCACGGGGCGGCGATGGTCTACCCGGCGGAGGGCTTCGACCCGGAGGCCACCCTCGCCGCGGTCGAGGCCGAGCGCTGCACCAGCCTGTACGGGGTGCCGACGATGTTCATCGCCGAGCTCGAGCACCCCCGCTTCGCCGAGTTCCGGCTCGACTCGCTGCGCACCGGCATCATGGCCGGCTCCCCCTGCCCGGTCGAGGTGATGAAGAAGGTCCAGTCGGACATGAAGATGGCCGAGGTGACCATCTGCTACGGCATGACCGAGACGAGCCCGGTCTCCTTCCAGACCGGGCGCGACGACCCGGTCGACAAGCGCGTCGCCACCGTCGGCCGCATCCACCCCCACGTCGAGGTCAAGGTGGTCGACCCGGAGAGCGGCCGGGTGCGGCCGCGGGGCGAGCCGGGCGAGCTGTGCACCCGTGGCTACGTGGTGATGCTCGGCTACTGGGAGAACCAGGAGGAGACGGCGGCCGCGATCGACCGGGCGGGCTGGATGCACACCGGCGACCTGGCCACCCTCGACGCCGACGGCTACGCCAACATCGTCGGGCGCATCAAGGACATGGTCATCCGCGGCGGCGAGAACATCTACCCTCGCGAGGTCGAGGAGTTCCTCTACCAGCACCCGGCCGTGAGCGACGTGCAGGTCGTCGGGGTGCCCGACCCGAAGTACGGCGAGGAGCTGTGCGCCTGGGTGCGGCGCAAGGAGGGCCACGAGGTCGACGGCGAGGAGCTGCGGGCCTGGTGCAGGGGGAGGATCGCCAGCTTCAAGATCCCGCGCTACTGGCGCTTCGTGGACGAGTTCCCCATGACCGTCACCGGCAAGGTGCAGAAGTTCAAGATGCGCGAGACCTCCGTCGCCGAGCTCGGCCTGGAGGCGGCGGCGGGCACGCCCACCGCCTGAACGCGGTGGCGGCCCGGCGGGGCTGGCTCGCTGCAGCCAGCCCGCCGGGCCGCTCTACGGGTGGACGCCGGTTATCAGTGGTGGAGCTGGCCGCGGATGGCCCCGCCAGGGAAGTCGCTGTTGTGGAGGTTGACGTAGAAGCCGGCCGGGTCGTGGCGGATCTCGCTCACCAGGGCGGGGTCGGCCGAGACGCAGCCGTCGACCCCGTTGAACGAGGCGGGCAGGCCGTCGAAGACCGGGAAGCCGACCACCACCGGGCCGTTCACCCCCTTGGCGCCGCGGTGGATGTGGCCGAGCGCCGGCTGGGCGATGCGCTCCCAGGTGATGGCGAAGCAGACCCGGTCGTCCTTGGCGCTGACGAAGGCGCGGCCACGACCGTCTGGGTCGGCGGGAGGCACCTCGTTGGCCCCGTTGAGGCTCGCGCTGAGCTGGCGTGGCACGGCGATGTCGCCGCCGCCGCGGCGCAGCTGGCCGCGGATGGCGCCGCCCGGGAAGGTCGAGTCGTGCAGGTTGACGTAGTAGTCACCGGGGTGGTCGCGAATGTTGGCGATCAGCTCGGGGGCGGCCGTCACGCAGCCACGGCCCGACGCCACCGCGTCGGGCAGCCCGTCGGCCACCGCGAAGAAGCCGACCACCACCGGGCCGGGCACGCCGGCCGCGCCGGCGTGGATGTGCCCCGCGGTCGGCCGGCCGATGTCGGACCACTCCAGCGCGAAGCAGACCTGGTCGTGGGTCAGGCGCACGAACGCCTGCCCGAATCCGTCAGGGTCGCCGGGACCTGGCACCTCGTTGAACCCGTTGAGCCTCGCCCGCAGCAGGGTGGCGTCGTTCGCGGTGGCCATGCCGGGCACCACCGCCGCCAGCAGCCCTGCCAGGAGCGCGAGGACGCCGGCGGCGACCAGCACGCGTCGGTGCATTGCTGTCCCTTCTTCGGCCAGGGCACCCCGCTCACGGGTGCGCCCGGAGCTTGGAGGTCCGGGGGCTGCCGTTGTGTGCCCGAGCCCCCGGACCTCTCCTCGTCCAGGACCACCATCAAGTTGCCGATGGCCTGGAGCCCCCCCTTTTGTGGACCCGAGCGCCGCCGCTCGGCCCTCGGACCCCCTACCCGCCGGGGACCCCGCTGCTGCCGGCCCCGGATCGACCCCCCCTTCGCATCCGGGACCACCGGAGTCCCCGGACCTCCTGTCATCCGAGGGCTGCCGCCGTGCGCGAGCCCCGGAGCCCCTGCGGGAACCTGTTGCGGCGCGGACCGGTGCGCCACGGAACGTCCCTCCCGCCCATGGAAGCGCCCGTGACGGTAACTACGCCGGAGCGCGCAAGCTTCCCGGGAACTTGACGCCCGTCGGGTGGCGGCGCCCGTCGGCCCCGCGTTCTATCCTCCCGGCGAGAGCGACACACCCGACCAGAGGGGCGGCCGTTGTCGAACCGTCAGCAGGCCGGCGGCCAGCGCATCGGCGTGCACCTCGGACGCGACGGCGTGCTGGAGGCCGCGGCGGAGCGGGGCGCCGACTGCGTGCAGTTCTTCCTCGGCGACCCGCAGGACTGGAGGGTGCCGCCGCCCGGCCCGGACACCGAGGCGCTGCGCTCCTCCCCGCTGACCGTGTACGTCCACGCCCCGTACCCGATGAACCTGGCGTCCGGCAACAACCGCATCCGCATCCCCTCGCGCAAGCTGCTCGCCGACACCTGCCAGGGCGCGGCCGCCATCGGCGCGGCGGCGGTGATCGTGCACGGCGGCCACGTCACCGCCGACGACAGCGAGGAGGAGGGCTTCCGCCGCTGGCGCAAGGCCATGGAGCGGCTCGAGTCGCCGGTGCCGCTGCTGCTGGAGAACACCGCCGGCGGCAACCACGCCATGGCAAGGCACCTGGAGACCCTCGCCCGCCTCTGGGAGCACGTCGGCGACTTCGGCCTCGGGCTGTGCCTCGACACCTGCCACGCCCATGCCGGCGGGGAGGAGCTCGACGGGCTGGTCGACCGCATCGAGGCGATCACCGGCCGCATCGACCTGGTCCACGGCAACGACTCCAAGGACGCGGCCGGCTCCGGCCGCGACCGCCACGAGAACCTCGGCAAGGGCCAGATCGGCCTGGACGTCCTGGTCGAGCTGGTGCGGGCGGCGGGCAGCCCGGTGATCTGCGAGACTCCGGGCGGGCGCGACGAGCACCGCGCCGACGTGGCGCTGCTGCGCGGCCAGCTGGCGGGCGGCCGGCCCACCTGAGGCTCTATGCTGCAGCCACCACATCGGTCCCAGCGGCGCGCGGCGAAAGGTCAGGGCCAAGGCGATGCCCCCCGAGACGAACCCCACCAGGGCGGCCGTCGAGGCCGCCGTCCTCGACCTCACCGACGAGGAGATCGTCGAGGCGCTGCGCAGGATCAAGGGAAACGCGGTGCGCGAGGCGTACGGGGACCGGGAGGCCTACACCTGGCCGACGGAGGCGCGCCGTAACGTGCTCGACGCCCTGGCCCGCCGGCTCAGCGCCGGCCGCGTGCCGCTCAAGGCCTGAGGCGCCGCCCGGAGCCTAGGCCGACGGCTCCGCGGCCCGGCCGCCGGAGGCGTCCGTGGAGCGCCCGCTCCCGGCCGCGCGGCCGTCGCGGGCCGGGTGCTCCACGATCGCGACCACACGGCCGGCGAGGAAGCGTGCGCTGCGCACCGTCTGGCCGGTGCGGGTCACCTCGGCCACCTCGACCAGGCTGCGGGAGGTGGTCACCTCGACCCTGCGCCCGTCGCGGGTCGCGGCGATCTCGAACGAGCGCACACCGTTGCCGGTGTCCACCAGCACCTCCACCCAGTCGCCGCGCATGTGCCAAGCGTAGAGCGCAGGTCAAGTCGCGTGCTCGGGGTGGAGGCGGACGCCGAGTACCTCGGCGGCGACCAGGACGCCGGCACCGTCGCCCTGCTGGGCGAGCTCGTCGACCGCGGCGAGGGCCGTCGGGGTGTCCAGGTCGGTGGCGAGCGCGGTCTCGACCTCCTCGGGCAGCCAGCGCGCCCAGCCTTGAAGGCGGGCGACGGCGCGGCGCCATGCTTCCAGCCGCTCGCCGGCCACCTTCAGCTCCTCCGGGTCGAAGGTCCAGGCCGAGCGCCAGTGGTGGGCGAGCATCGCCAGGCGCACCGCGGCCGCTTCGTGCTCCCGCATCAGCAGCGCGGGGAAGACCAGGTTGCCGAGCGACTTCGACATCTTCTCGCCCTCGTGGCGCACCATGCCGGTGTGCAGCCAGCGGCGCACGAACTCCGACCGGTTGGCGGACTCGGACTGCGCCCGCTCCGACTCGTGGTGCGGGTAGACCAGGTCGGCGCCGCCACCGTGGAGGTCGACGGTGGGGCCGAGGTAACGGCGGCTCATGGCCGAGCATTCCAGGTGCCAGCCGGGGCGGCCCGGACCCCAGGCGCTCGGCCACGACGGCTCGCCCAGCTGGCTGCGCTGCCAGACGACGAAGTCGAGCGGGTGGCGCTTGCGCTCGTCGCCGGGGTCGCCGCCGCGCTCCGCGAGCAGCTCGCGCAGCTCCGCCTCGGCCAGCCCGGAGAGGGTGCCGAAGGCCGGGTAGGTGGTCACGTCGAAGAACACCGTCCCGTCGACCTCGTAGGCGAAGCCGTCGTCGACCAGGCGGGTGGCCATGTCGAGCATGGCCGCGATCTCCTCGGTGGCCTTGGGGAAGACGGTCGGCCGCGCCACGTTGAGCGCGTCCATCACCTCGAGGTAGGCGGCGATCTCGCGCCTGCCCAGCTCGCGGAAGTCCTCGCCGTCGCGGGCGGCACGACGCAGCAGGTCGTCGTCGACGTCGGTGACGTTCTGGCAGTAGACCACCTCGTGGCCGCGCCAGCGCAGGAAGCGCACCAGCGTGTCGAAGGCGACATAGGTGAAGGCGTGGCCAAGGTGGGCGCTGTCGTACGGGGTGATGCCGCAGACGTACAGGGTCACCCGCGGCCCGAGTGGGAGCGGCGTTCCGCCGTCGGGCAGGCCGTACAGGACGATGGGCTCGAACCGCTGCTCGCCCTCTGCCGCCAGCACGCCACCTCCCAACCTTGTTCCGCTCCCACCCCGCCGTGGGATGGTACAACTGCCCCGCAGGCGGCACGGCAGGGACGGCTTTGGGGACGGCTGGCTCGCTGAGCGCGCGTGGCGGCGAACTCCCTGTGCTCCACCCCGATTGGTCGTCGGTTCGGGCTGGTAGGCTCCGGCCGTGTCTGGCTCCTTCGGGCAACCGTCCACGCCCGCTCCACCGGCATCGTTCGCCCTGGTCGGGGTGCGCGTGCTCGACGGCTCCGGCGGCGGGGTGGCCCATGGCCGCACGGTGCTGGTGCGCGCCGGTCGCATCGAGGCGGTCGGCGGCCGGGACGAGGTCGAACCGCCAGCAGGCGTGCCGCTGCTCTCCGGTGACGGCCTGACCGTCCTCCCCGGCTTCGTCGACGCCCACGTCCACCTCGACTTCCACCACCCCGCCGAGGTGCTGGCCGGCGGGGTCACCGCCGTGCGCGACCTCGGCTGGCCGGCGGGGCGGCTGACCGAGTTGCGACGGGCGGCGGCCACACCGGCAGCCGGGCCGGACTCGCCGCGGCTGCTCGCCGCCGGCCAGATCCTCACCGTCCCGGGCGGCTACCCGACGCGCGCCGTGTGGGCGCCGCCCGGAACGGCCCGGCCGCTCGCCCACCCCCGCGACGCCTTCCAGGCGGTCGCCGAGCTCGACGCGGCGGGCGCGACGGTGGTCAAGGTCGCGCTCGACGAGCGCGTCGGGCCCACCTTGCCCGCGGCCACCCTCGAGGCGGTGGTCGCCGCCGCCGCCACCCGCGGGCTCTCGGTCACCGCGCACGTGGCCGGGGTCCGCCAGGTGGAGAAGGCGCTCGCGGCGGGCGTGGCCGAGCTGGCCCACTGGCCCTTCACCGAGCGGCCGCTGCCCGACGCCCTCGCTCGCCGGCTCGCCGCGGCCATCACCGTGGTCCCCACCATGCACATCGAGCCGACGGCGGCGCGCATGGCCGGCCTGGCCGCCTTCGTGGCCGCCGGCGGCCGCGTCGTCTACGGCACCGACCTCGGCAACCAGGGCCCGCCCCCGGGGATCGACGTGACCGAGCTGCACCTCATGGTGGAGGCCGGGCTCGGCCCCGCGCAGGCGATCGGCGCCGCCACCGGCAGCGCCGCGGCGCACCTGCGCCTGCGCGGCCTCGGCCGGGTGGCTCCTGGCGCGGTGGCCGACCTGGTCGCGGTGGCGGGTGACCCCCTGGCCGACCTGGCCGCCCTCGACCGGGTCCGCCTGGTGAGCCTCGGCGGCCGCCTGGTCCGGTCTCCTTAGCGCCGTCCCTCCGGTCTCCTTAGCGCCGTCCCCTGTCGAGGAGCGGCGGACCGTCCGGCGGCGCCACGCAACCAGGGCCCGCGCCCAACCTCCGCGACACGCGACAATAGATCGGGCCGCGGATAGGACGGCCGCATGGCCTTGGAAGGCCTTGCCGATTATGCGGCCAGGCAGGAAGCGAATTCACCGCCCGCCGGCCGTGCCAGCTCGCCGCAGCGAGCTGGCACCGGCTCCTCGTGGGGGCCGGCGGCGGGTGAGTGCCGCGACCACGGCGCGGTTTTCGCGTTCCGCCGTAGCGCGCCCCGCGGCCGTCCGATTTCGCCTTGGTCGGGCGCGCCGAGGCGATCGCTCCCTATGGCGCCAGCGCGCCGGGAGGCGGCGGGGGGGCGAAAACCCGCGCCGCGGGAAGCAGTTTGCCGGCGGGAGGCGCCAGGGTAACTTCGCGGCGTTCCCGCGCGGCCGCGACCGTCGTGGCCTACCAGCTGCCCGCGGACCATCCGCCCTGGCGCCTTTGCGCCCAGGGCGCCGCACGATCGCCTGCCCGATAGGGAACGCGCGGTCGCCCGAGCGGGCATGGCGGCGTCCCTCGGGGGCACGGCGAGCCCGCGCCCGGCCCACCTGACGAGAAATGCCGCAGGCGACGCCGGCGGGTGCCGTGGTTGCGGCGGTACGTGCAGCTCTTGGCGGTGCCTGCCGGTATTCACCGCTTGATTCGCTGGCCGTGGTCGCCAAGGCGAGGCACACCAGCAGGTCCTGACGGCCTTGCCCGCCCGCCGGTTGCCAGCCGGCGACCGGCGCGGCCCTCGGCGCGGGCGGCCACCGGGTGGTCGCGGGCGCCGGGGCAGGCATTTCTCGGCCCGTGCGGGCAACCACGCTTTGCGGACCCCGGCACCGGGAGCGCGGCTCGCTACGGGCGGGTGGTTTCGCACCATCCTGCCGGTCGTGCCGGCACCGGCTTTCGACGCCCGCCCAGGCCTCTTCCCTGCTCGGAGCGGCGCCTGACGCCAGGAGCGGGCCGCTCCGGCGGGCGCCCGCCGGCAAATAGGGATGCAGAAAACCAGACTACGTGTTGCCAATCCAGGCTTGGATGGCTAGTGTTGCTCCAAATACGTGCGACACTCCTTTGGGGTCGCCACGCCATGCCGTGAGAGGAGTCGGGATGGGCACGAAGACGATTACGATGTACGTCTCGGACATCGACCAATCCGAGATTGCGGCGGGTGAGGCCTATCAGATCTCCATCAGGCACCCCAACGGCTCGACCCAGCAGCTCGATATCTCCGAGAAGAACTACCACGATCTGAAGCTCGAAGGCCTCGGCAAGACCCTCAAGAAGCGTGGCCGCAAGCCTGGCTCGCGCTCCGCCGCCGGCGCCGCCACCCAGCGCCGCCGCGCCAAGCAGGACGGCAGCGAGTAGCTCGCCCACCCCGGTCCCTCCGACGGGGGTTGCCGCCGGGCCGAGCGCAGCTCAGCTCGGCGGCGCCTGGCAGTTGGGGCACAGGCCGAAGATGTCGGCCTGGTGCCCGGTGATGGCGAAGCCTCGCCGGCGCGCGGCCCGCTCGGCCCAGGGCTGCACCTCGCAGGCGTCGATCTCCTCCACCCGGCCGCAGCGCTCGCACACCAGGTGGTGGTGGTGCAGCGGGTTGCAGAGCCGGTAGAGCGCCTCGCCGCTGTCACGCCGGAAGACGTCGACCTGGCCCGACTCGACCAGCCCCTGCAGCGTCCGGTACACGGTCGCCAGCCCGACCCGCCGTCCCAGCCCGGCATGGAGGTCCTGGGCGGAGAGGGGCTCGGGCGCCTGGCGCAGGGCGGCCAGCACGGCGCTGCGCTGCCTGGTGGTGCGCGCCTCGCGGGTGGCGGATGGAGACGACATCGCCCCGCCAGTCTACCGCGCGTGCCGCTTGTGCCCGTTCGCCCGGATGGTCGAGTCCGGGCCGTGCCCGCCGTACGGTTCAATAGCCACGGTGAACACGGAGGCAGGCGGGCCGGGCCCGCACGGGCTCCCGGCCGCCGCCGGCGGCCGGGAGGCGTCCGGCGGCGCCTACGGCCGCTACGCCGAGATCTACGACCGGCTCTGGGGCCGCGCACCGTACGCGCGCTTCGTCGACCTCTGCCTGCAGGGCGTCCCGGCGGACGCCCGCCCCGCGCGCCGCGTCCTGGTGGCCGCCTGCGGCACCGGCAACGCCGCGATCGAGTTCGCCCGCCGCGGCCATCCGGTCGCCGGCTTCGACCTCTCCGAGAGCATGCTGGCGGCCGCGGCCGCCAAGTGCCTCGCCGGCGCCCTCCCGGTCGGCCTGGTCCGCGCCGACCTGCGCGCCGTCCCCTTCGCCGACGGCGCGGCCGACCTGGTCGTCGTGCTCAACACCAGCCTCAACTACCTGCTGGAGCCCGGCGAGGTGGTCGCCGCGCTCGCTCAGCTCGGCCGCGTCGCCGGCCCGGGCGGCACGCTGGTGGTCGAGCCCCTCTCGCCCCGCTTCCTCCACGCCGGGGTCGAGGCCAACCGCCACCTCGACGACGAGGACCTGCGCTTCGACGCCGCCTACACCCTCCACGGCGAGCTGGTCGCCGAGCGGCTCCGCTGGCGCACGCGGGGCGTCGAGGTGGCCGAGACGTACTGGCAGCGCTTCTACGGTGACGGCGAGCTGGCCGAGATGTTCGCCCTGTCCGGACTGACGGTGCGCGACCGCCGGCCCATGTACCCCGCCATCCCCGAGGCACCCGCCCGCGGCCGCATCCTCTGGGTGGCAACGGCCTGAGCAGGCCGAAGCGGCGACCATCCTTGGTACGGCAGCCGACGCTGGCGCATCCGGCGGCCACCTGGTTGCATGGCTCCCGTCCAGACGGTTGGATAGTCGTACCCGGAGCTGGCGGACGACGGCCCGGGCCAGCCAACTCGCGCCGGGCCGATGGGCCACGCCCACGCCCAGGTGCCGAAGGAGCAGCAGCACCATCATGGGTACGTCGACCCTGCACCTCGAGATCCCCGCCTCCGGCGTCTACCTGTCGGTGGTGCGAGCGGCCGCCACCGGCCTGGCCGCGCAGCTCCAGTTCACCTACGAGGAGATCGACGACCTCCGCATCGCCGTCGACGAGGCCTGCACCCAGCTGCTGGCGCGCCGTGGCAGCGCCGAGACGCTGCGCATCGACTACCACATGGAGCCGGCCGAGCTGCGCGTCGACGTCTCGGTCCAGGCTCCCGACCGTGGCGACCCGCTGGCGCGGGACACCTTCGCCTGGCAGATCCTGAGTGCCGTGACCGACGAGGTGACCGAGCGTGCGGACGCCGGCGGCCTGCACCTGAGCTTCCGCAAGCACGGCGGTCGGACGTGAGCGACCTGCCGTTCGACGCCGGCGCCGCGACCGACCCGCGCGACCCCCGGGTGGTGCGCGACCCCGACGAGTACGGCGAGCTCGACGACGCCGAGGACCTCTCCGAGGACATCGCCCGGCTGTCCGGCGAGCGCGGCGTCGACCGCGCCTACGCCAAGGACCTGTTCCGGCGCTTCGTGGAGTCGCGCGACCCGACCATGCGCGAGGAGCTGGTCGGCATCCACCTGCCCCTGGTCGAGTACCTGGCGCGACGCTTCCGCAACCGCGGCGAGCCGCTCGAAGACCTCATCCAGGTGGGCACGATCGGCCTGCTCAAGGCGATCGACCGCTTCGACCTGCAGCGCGAGGTCGAGTTCTCCACCTACGCCACCCCCACCATCGTGGGCGAGCTCAAGCGCCACTTCCGCGACAAGGGCTGGGCGGTGCGGGTGCCGCGCCGGCTGCAGGAGCTGAACCTCTCCCTCAACAAGGTGGTCGCCGAGCTGTCCCAGGAGATCGGCCGCTCGCCGACCATCTCGGAGATCGCCGCCAAGGTGCGGCTCAGCGAGGAGGAGGTGCTCGAGGGCCTCGACACCTCCAACGCCTACGCGGTGATCTCGCTCGACGCCCCCGCCGGCGGCGAGGACGCCCCCACCGTGAGCGAGCACATCGGCTCGGAGGACGAGAGCCTCGAGGCGCTGGAGTACCGCGCCGCCCTCGGCCCGCTGATCGCCGAGCTGCCCGAGCGGGAGCGCCGCATCCTCTACCTGCGCTTCTTCCGCGGCATGACCCAGTCGCAGATCGCCGCCCGCCTCGGCATCTCCCAGATGCACGTCTCGCGGCTGCTCAACCGCACCCTCGGGGTGCTGCGCGCCGGCCTCCTGGCGGAGGACGAGTCCAACTAGTGCCGACCGCGACTGGGAGGCAGTAGGGAGCATGCGGCTGGCGCTGGTGGTGAACCCGAATGCGACCCGGTTCGCGCCGCGACGGCGCGACGAGGTGGTACGCCGGCTCGCCGCCAGGCACAAGCTGGAGGTCCACCACACCACCCATCCGGGGCACGCCGCCGAGCTGACCCGCCGCGTGGTCGCCGACGGCATCGAGGCGCTGCTGGTGATGGGCGGCGACGGCACCATCAACGAGGTGGTCAACGGGCTGGCCGGCGCGGCCGTGCCGCTCGGGCTGGTCGGCGGCGGCAAGACCAACGTCCTCGCCCGCGCGCTGGGCCTGCCGGACGACACCGCCAAGGCCACCGCCAGGCTGCTCGAGCTGCTCGAGAGCGGCGAGCGCCGCTCGCTGGCGCTCGGCACGGCCGGGGGGCGCCGCTTCACCTTCAGCGCGGGCCTCGGCCTCGACGGCGCGATCGTGCGCGAGGTCGAGCGGCGCCGCCGGGCCAAGCAGCTCTACGGCGACCGCGCCTACGTCGCCGCCGGCCTGATGACCCTGCTGGTCGGCTACGACCGCGGCACCCCCCACCTGACCCTCCACGCCGAGGGGCGGGCGCCGCTGCGCGGCTTCTTCGCCCTGATCGGCAACGGCGACCCCTTCACCTACCTGGGACGGCGCCCGTTCCGGCCGACGCCGCTGGCGAGCTTCGAGGAGGGCATGGACGTGCTGGTCGGGCAGTCGATGGCGACCACCGCGCTTGCCAGGGCGCTGACCGCGATGCTGTCGTCGCGGCCCCGCAGCAGCGCCATCCCCGGCTTCCCGGTCCTGCACGACCTGCGCGGCTTCACCCTGGAGGCCGACGTGCCCCTCGCCTTCCAGCTCGACGGCGAGTACCTCGGCGACCACACCAGCATGGTCTTCGAGCACCTGCCCGACTCCCTCACCGTGATCGCCCCCGTGCGGCCCGGCCGCCCCGAGCCGGCGTAGGTCTGCGATCGCACGTCACGGCGACCTGCCCTTGGCACCGAGGATCCCGCCACGGCGACCAGCCCCACCGCAGGATCCCGCCGCAGGGACCCGGGGCCCAAACAGGGATCCCGCCAAAGAACCCGATGGGGGGGCCTCCGGGGGGGAGCTGTCCTCGGGCTCCCCCCCGGATCAATCAACACTACGGATCAAGCGGCCTGGCTGGTCGCTGACCACCACGGCCACGCCGAGGTCGGCGAGGCGGGCGGCCACCTGAGGGTCGTCGACCGTCCAGGCGAGCAGCAGGACGCCCTCGTCGGTGGCGCGCCTGGCGGCCGCCTTGGCCTTGGGCCCGAAGTAGGCGGCGAAGTGGGCGGCGAGCACCGAGCAGCCGGCGCCCTCGGCGGTCCGCAGGGCACGGCCGAGCGGGACGAAGCTCGGGGAGATCAGGCCGATGCGGATGCCGGGCAGCTCGGCGGCGGCGGCAGCGGCCACCCGGCGCGAGAACGACGACACCATCACCCGGGCGCTGTCACCACGGCCGGCGAGCACGCCGGCGAGGGCGGCGGCCACGTCCTTGGGTCCCTGCTGGCCCTCGCCCCGCGCCTTGACCTCCACGTCGATCAGGGCATCCGGCGGCAGCGCGTCGAGCGCCTCGGCCAGCGTCGGGATGCGCACGCCGCGAAAGCGGCGTGCGCCGGGCTGCCGCGGCGAGGCGCCCGCGTCCAGGGTCGCCACCTCGGCGAGGGTGTGCTCGCGCAGGAGGCCGCGGCCGTCGGTGGTGCGGCCCAGGGCGGCGTCGTGGAAGCAGACCAGGGCGCCGTCCGCCGTCTGGCGGACGTCGAGCTCGACGCCGTCCGCGCCCTCGTCCATGGCGGCCCGGAATGCCTCGACGGTGTTCTCCGGCGCCACCAGCCTGGCACCACGGTGTCCGAGGACCTGCACCGCTTGCACCTCCGGTCGGGTGGCCCGCGCGAGCCTCCCGGACCACCCGATCGTACCCGGATCGACCCACCGCCCCGGCGCCGGGCCCGCGCAGGGGTCCCGTCCGACGCTCCCGCGGGACCCCATGATGACCTTTCGGGACCACTGCGGCGGCAGCGGAGGCCAGATTTCCGGCCGGGCTCTCGCGCAGGCTCCCGGGAAAGCACCGTACGCGGTTATCCCGAGGCGGTGATGCAGGGCTACCGACGCACAGTCCGAAGGCTAATTTTGTTCGCGCACGTATGGCTGAGAAGGACTAGCTACCCGCTGCCGGATATACGTACTTCGCCTAAATATTTCTACTTATTACGCCGGGGTGATCGACAGATTTGCTGGTGTTTCGCCTGGTAGCGGCCGTGATCAGGTTTCGTGCTTGGATGGGTGGGTACCATCCGTGGACGGTATCTCTGGCAGTGGTGGCGTGACCACGGAGAAGCATTTCGGGCAGATTCCCACGCCCAATCTCGAATTGGGTTCTTCCATTCCTTCTCGCCCTGTCCTACACTCACCCCGCTCTGCATCGAGAGGCTCACCCACAGGACGTAACTTTCAGAAGCCTTCGATCATGTGCCCTTCCCCCGGGGCCTTGCCGGAGAAAGCGAGGATGTCAATGGATTGGCGCCATCGTGCCCGCTGCCGCGATGTGGATCCGGAGCTGTTCTTCCCGGTTGGGACGACCGGGCCGGCCGAGGCGCAGGTCCAGTCGGCCAAGGCCATCTGCACGCTCTGCACCGTCCGGGAGGAGTGCCTGCAGTGGGCCCTCGACACCGCCCAGGACGCTGGCGTCTGGGGTGGCCTCTCCGAGGAGGAGCGCCGCGCCATGCGCCGCGGGGCGCGCCGCCGGGTCCGTATCGCCTGATCCCCCACTCCGCCCGGCCGGCTTCGGGCCGGCCGGGCGTCGAGGCCCTTCCTTTCCCCTCGTCCGAGTCGTACCATTTCTCGTCGGTTGTGGCTTGCCACCTCCGAGCCGGCGGGCGCCCGGCGGCCGAGACCCACACCTCGGGCAAGGAAGACACGTGAGCGCACGGGTTCGCATCCTGGTGGCCGACGACCATCCGCTCATCAGGGACGGCATCAGGACCGCGCTCTCGCTCGACGGGGACCTCGAGGTCGTCGCGGAGGCCAGCGACGGCGAGGAGGCCATCCGGCTCGCCGAGCGCACCCACCCCGACGTGGTCATCATGGACGTGCGCATGCCCGGCCTCGGCGGCATCAAGGCGACCCAGGCGATCACCAAGTCCGTCCCCGAGACCCGGGTGATCATCCTCACCGTCGACGAGACCCAGGCAAGGGTGGGCGAGGCCATCCAGGCGGGCGCCGCCGGCTACCTCGTCAAGCACGTCGACGCGGCCGAGCTCAACCGGGCCGTGCACCTGGTCGCCGAGGGCTCGGCGGTGATCCACCCCAACCTCACGCGCCAGTTCCTCGAGGAGATCCGCCAGCTCACCAGGACCGAGCAGAGCGTGGCCGCGCTGTCGGCCAGGGAGGTGGAGGTGCTGCAGATGATCGCCTACGGCTCCACCAACCGCGAGGTCGCCGAGGCGCTGCACATCTCCCCGCAGACGGTCAAGACCTACCTGGAACGCATCTTCACCAAGCTGGGCGTCTCCGACCGCACCCGCGCGGTCGCGGTCGCCCTCAAGCACGGCATCGTCGAGTAGAACCGGAGGCGAAGCGCAGCATGGGGTCACTGCCGTTGTTCATCCTGGTCGTGCTCGCCGGCGTGGTGGCCGGGTGGCTGCGCGGCGGGGACCTGTCCGGCCTGGCGGGGACGCAGGTCCGTGGCCGCCGGACGGCGCTGGCCTGCCTGGCCGTCCAGGCCCTGGTCGGCGCGGCGGTGGTGCGCGCCCTCGGCATGCCCCGGACCCTCGGCGCGGTCCTGCTGATCGGCGCCCTTGCCGCGCTGGTCGCGGTCGCACGGGCCAACGGCCAGCTCCCCGGCGTTCCCCTGCTCGCCCTCGGCCTGCTGCTGAGCCTGCTGGTCACCGTCGCCAACCTGGGCGTCCCGGTGTCGGCGGCGACGCTGCAGCGGGCCGGCGTGCCGACCGAGCGGCCGCTGCCGAAGCGCCCCGACGCCAAGCACGTGCTGCAGGGACCGGGCGCGCGGCTGGTGCTCCTCTCCGACCGTCTGGCGGTGCGGCCGCTGCGCACCGTGACCGGCGCCGGAGAGGTCACCGAGTTCGCCGGCCTGTTCCTGCTGGTACAGCACGCCATGCTGCTGGGCGCGATCCCGGGCAGGCGGCGCCGGGCCCAGCCCGAGCCAGACCCCGACGCCCAGGAGGCGCGAGCGGTGCCCTGGAACTGGGCGGACTGACCGACCGCGCGAGCACCCTCGCGCGGTCGACAGCGCGAACCCTGGATCAGGGTTGGACGACGCTAGCCCGTCGGCTCCTCGCGGAGCGTTGCCGCCAGCTCGAGGATCTTCGCCTCCGGGTAGCGGCGGTGCCCGCCGAGCGCTGGTCACCTCGACCCTTGAGTTGGACTTGCGTGGAGCTGCCACCGTGCGTCCCTTTCTCGAGTCCGAACCCTCGGCTCACGGCGCCGATCGGCTCGGATATGGACCGGCTGTTCGTCGGACCACGACAGTGCGGACGTGCGGCGGAGACGGCTCTGTCGATCACCCTGCCGGCTGCAGAACGAACAGGGCGATTATCGAGACCGACCCAAGCAGCCACCATAGCCCGCTTGGGCCGTTTCAGCGTGGACGCTACCTACTGCACGTTCACTACGAAGCCCGGTCGAATACTGAGGCACGGCCCTCATAACCCAGTGTAGCGGGGCTTTGCCGGCAATCTGGACCGAAGCCACTCAACCGACAGAGTGAGCCCTTCGTCCAGTTCCGTCCAGGGGTGCCATCCGAGCAGTTTGGCAGCCCGGGCCGGATCGAGAGCGCAGCGGCGCGGGTCGGCCGGCCGCGCGGGCGCCCACTCCGGCTCGCCCGTCCAGCCGGTCCGCGCGGCCAGGCGCTCGACCACCTCGACCACGGGGGTGGCGCTGCCGGTGCCGACCAGCAGCCGGCCGCCGACGTCGGAGCGGACCGCCCGCGCCAGCGCGTCGACCGCGTCGTCGACGTAGACCCAGTCGCGCTCCTGGCGGCCGTCGCCGTCGATCCGCGGCGGCTCGCCCTGCAGCATCGACCAGGCCGCCCGCGCCACCAGGCCGCAGCCGAGCGGGTCCTGGCGCGGGCCGTAGACGCTGCCGAGGGCCACCACGGCGACGCTCAGGTCCCTGGCGGCGTAGCTGGCGGCATAGGCCTCGAGGGCGAGCCTGCCGGCACCGAGCGGGTGCCGCGGCGAGGGCCGGTCGTCGGCCCGGGTGGTGCCGCTGAGCTGGGCCGGGAACAGGTAGGCGCCCGACGAGGCGAGCACCACCCGCGCGCCGCTGGCCGCGGCCACCTCCAGGAGCTCGACCGTGCCGGAGAGCAGGGCGCTCGCGTCGGCGCTCGGTGACGCCCAGACGCGCTCCGGGTCGGCCGTCATCGCCAGGTGCACCCAGGCGTCGGCCTTGAGCCGGGCCGCGACGGCGCCGAGGCCACCGGCGCCGATGTCGACGCGGTGGAAGCGGACGCCGCCGCGACGCCGCGCCTCGCTCAGGTTGGCCAGGTTGCCGTGGGAGAGGTCGTCGAGGACGACCACCTCGTCCCCCTGGGCCTGGAGCCGATCCACCAGGCTCGCGCCGAGGAACCCGGCCCCACCGGCGACCACCACCAACACTCGCACGACCTCCGCGTTGCGCCGCCACGACCCGTGCATCCTAACGGCATTTGCCCCACGCACGGCATTTGCGTGGCGACGGCGTCAGCGGTGGGGTCGGCGCAGGAGCCTGGGCGGCCAGTAGGCGAAGCGGACCACGCCGACGATCCGGTCCCAGCCAACCGGGCCGAAGGCACGGCCGTCGGTGCTGGCGTCCCGCTGGTCGCCGAGCACCAGGTACTCGTCCGGCCCGAGGGTGAGGTCGAGCGCCTCCCCGTCCAGGTGGACCCGCTCCCCTGGCAGGCCGACCAGGCGCTTGACCACCTCGAGGCCGTCCCCGGGTCGGCGGACCACCACCACCGCGCCACGGCGCAGCGGGCGGGCCGGGGGCGCCACCGCGATGCGCTGGCCCGGGACCAGGGTCGGGCGCATGCTCCCGCCCCGCACCAGCATCGGCTCCAGCCGGGCGCGGCGAGCGGCGTAGCCGGCCGCGGCCACCGCGAGGGTGGCGGTGAGCGCCAGCCAGCGCCAGCCTGTCATCAGGTGGCCCCCCTCCCCGCCGCGTGCCCGCTACGAACCAGGATGGTACCGTCGGATGACCAGCACGATTCCGACCGGAAAGGGACGATGCCATGATCATCGAGCGCCTCGCCGCCTGGCTGTCGCCCACGCGGGTGGTGCACGCCCACTGTGATCTCCCGTGCGGCGTCTACGACCCGGCGCAGGCCCGGATCGAGGCCGAATCGGTCGCGGCGATCATCCAGAAGTACCACGGCTCCAGTGACGAGGTGTTCCGGCAGCGGGCCATCGTCATCAAGGAGGCACGGGCCGAGCTGGTCAAGGAGCACCTGTGGGTGCTGTGGACGGACTACTTCAAGCCCCAGCACCTGGAGCAGTTCCCCAACCTGCACGACCTGTTCTGGCAGGCGACCAAGGCAGCCGGCCAGGCCAAGCATTCGGTCGACCCCGCCGACGCCAAGCGGCTGCTCGACCTGATCGAGGAGATCGACGGCGTCTTCCAGAAGACCAAGAGCGGCTGAGACGAGCAAGGCGGCCGGCCCCTCCTACGGGCCGGCCGCCGGACGTCGACGGGTCGGTGCTACGAGCTGACCAGGCGCTTGCCGCGGTAGTTGGGGAAAATCAGGGGCTGGTGCTGCCAGCAGAATCCGGTCTTGTTGTAGATCGACAGCCTCGTGTCACAGCCGCCGTCGGTGCAGACCCGTCCGACCCGCTCCACCTTGGAGGGGGGCGGGTCGTTGCCCGGGCGATGCCCTTTGACGTTGTCCGAGCGCATGGTGAGCCCCACCATCCTTCCCATCGATCTGGCGATGGGTTCCGCTTGTGAAAGGAACCTGAGGGGTCGCTGGTCGATTCCCTCGAACGCCTCTCCCACACAGGTATACGCGCGCGGGCATCAAGAAGGTTTCAAGGCGAGCGGAACAGCCCTCTACAGCGGGTGCGACGGTCGCTGGGAGCGCAGCCTGGCGACCAGCCGGACGCGCAGCGCCTCGACCCGCGCCTCCGGGACCGGCCCGGCGTCGGCGCAGCGGCGCACCAGCAGCTTGAACTTGCGGTCGAACTGCACCACCCGCTGGCAGCTCGGGCAGTCCTCCAGGTGGGCCTCGAGCTCGGCACAGGTCGGCGGGTCGGTCTCCTTGTCGAGGTAGACCCAGACGTGGCGCAGGACCCCGTCGCAGTCGCCTACTTCGGGCGAACCCATTCCTGTCCCTCCTCGAGCAGGCCCCGGTCGGCCGCGAAGTCCCACAGCCGCTTCTGGAGCTGCCGCCTGCCCCGGTGGAGCCGGGACATCACCGTGCCGATCGAGGTGCCCATGATCTCGGCGATCTCCTTGTACGAGAAGCCTTCGACGTCGGCCAGGAGCACCGCCATGCGGAACTGCTCGGGCAGCGAGTCGAGCGCCTGCCGCACCTCCTCCTCGGGGATGTGGTCGAGCAGCGCCGCCTCCGGGCTCTCCGCCCCGGCGGGGTTGGCGCCGGCGATGCGCTGGTACAGGGAGAAGTCGTCGACGTCCTCGGTGGGCACCGACTGCGGCCCCCGCTGCTGCTTGCGGTAGGCGTTGATGTAGGTGTTGGTGAGGATCCGGTAGAGCCACGCCTTCAGGTTGGTGCCCGGCTCGAACTGGTGGAAGGCGTTGTAGGCGCGCAGGAAGGTCTCCTGCACCAGGTCCTCGGCGTCGGCCGGGTTGCGCGTCAGCCGCAGGGCACCGGCGTACATGGTGTCGAGCAGCGGGATGGCGTCGGCGACGAAGCGCGCCTGGCGCTCCTCGGCGCTCTCGCTGCTCGGCGCCCGGCCGCCCTCGGACGGGGCGCCGTCCGAGGACGTGCCCACCTCCGAGGCCGGGCCATTGGACTGCAACAGCGATCCTTCCGCTCGGGCCGTCCGCGGGGAGGGCTGCAAACGCCCCCGCGACCAGGGGCGCGGCGGTCTGGTGTCAGGGGGCCGCCGACGCCCGGCTGCCTGCTCGCGGGCAGGATAGCAGGACCGCTCCATGCCGCTCGACCGGTACGCTCCGTCCGCCCGCCTGCCCGGGGCCGCCGAGGCCACCGGCTGCGCAGCGCCTGCTCCTTGCCGTGGATCGCTCACGCAGGCTGCAACCGCGCCGCCGCCCGCCACATTCCGTTGATACGGGCGTCACGACTCCCGCACCACCACCTCCAGCTGGTGGTAGCCGCTCGCCCCGCTCGGGTGGGGCTGCGCCTCGGCGGCGGTCTGCAGCGCGCCGCTGCCGTCGGTGGCGCGCACCTTCAGCAGCACCTTGCCCGCCTTGGCCGGCCGCCACGACAGGCGCCACTGGCGCCAGGCGGCCCTGGCGAGCTCGCGCCTGAGCAGCGCCGGCTGCCAGGTGCGGCCGCCGTCGAGCGAGACCTCGACGCGCTCGATCCCCCGGTCCCCCGCCCAGGCCAGCCCGGCCACGGTTGCCGGCCCGCGGACCACGGCCAGCTCGCTGGGGACGTCGATGCGGCTGGCGGTCTTGATCGTGGCCACGTTGTCCCAGCCGTCCGAGCGCTGCCAGTAGCCGAGGTACTCGTAGTCGACCACCTCGATGCGCTGCAGCCACTTGACGTTCTTCATGCCGTAGATGCCCGGCGCGATGATGCGGACCGGGTAGCCGTGCGGGCGCGGCAGGGAGGTGCCGTTCATGCCGTAGGCGACCAGCGTGGCCCTGTCCAGCGCCTTGGCGACGGGCAGGGAGTCGCTGTAGCCGCCGACCGCGTGGAACGCCACCCGCACGGCCTGCTTGGAGGGGCCTCCGGCGCGGGCCAGCACGTCGGCCAGTGGCACCCCGGTCCACTTGGCCGTGGAGACCAGGTCGCCGCCGACGTCGTTGGAGACGCACTGCAGGGTCACGTACTGCTCCACCGCCGGCATGGCGAGCAGGTCGGCGTAGCGCAGGTGCAGCGGCTGGGCCACCAGGCCGTCGATCACCAGCTCCCAGGAATCGGCGTCCACGTCCGGGTCGATGATCGACTCGTCGACGGTGTAGTGCAGGTGGTTGGGGGTGACCTCGGCGGTCAGGCCCTTGATGGCGCTGAAGGCGGCGTCGTTGTCCGCGGCAGGCGCCGGCGCCCGCCGCAGCGAGGCCCCTGGCGGGCGGACCAGCGGGCGGCCGCCCCGGTCGCCGAGCCCGCCGGTGACCCGGCTGACGCCGAGGCCGACCGCGAGCAGGGCGCCCGACCCCGCCAGGGCACGCAGGAACTCCCGCCTGGTCCGCCCGAGGCCCCTGGCCGGCGGCGGCACCGGATCGCGGTCGAGCCGGTCCAGCGCGCCCCGCAGGGTGGCCGCGTAGGCCACCGCGGCGACCCCGACCAGCAGGCCGTACAGCCCCAGGGAAGGCCCGCCCGGCTGGGAGCGGTAGCCGAACAGCGCCAGCAGGCCGAGCAGCGCGCCCGCGAGCCAGGCCGCCGGAGCGCGGCGGGCGCCCGTCTGGCGGCCGACCGCGATGCCGGCGAGGCCGCCGACGAGGATGCCGCCGACGGTGAAGCCGGTGGCGAAGGCGCGCAGCGCCCAGTGGCCCATGCGCTCGATGAAGAACACCGCCACCGGCCCGGGAACCCAGCGCAGGAACCGCTGCGCCAGGCCGAGCGAGGGGAACGGCACGCTCCCCTGGATCAGGTGCGCGAAGCCGACGACGGCGGTGGCGAGCAGCATGGCCGAGACCCCGGCGACGAATGACTCCGAGGTCCGCAGCCTGCGCGTTTCCATGCCGCAACGATAGCCGTTCGCGAGCAGGTGCGCCGCTGGCCCGCCGGCAACCGTAAGCGGCCGGTAAGCAGCGGCGGCGCGGCCCTAGCGGGCCGCGCCGCCAGCGAGCGTGCTCAGATCCAGCCGCGCCGGCGGCCGGTCCTCGGGCGGTCCACCGCGCGCCACAGGAGCAGCAGGATGATCGAGCCGATCACGGCGATGACGAAGGTCCGGAAGTCGAACCCCGAGAGCCCGCCGAAGCCGAGCGCCGAGGCCAGCAGGCCACCGACGAACGCCCCGACCACACCGATGACCATGGTCACGATCAGCCCGCCAGGGTCGTTGCCGGGCAGGATCAGCTTGGCCACCAGCCCCGCCAGCAGCCCGAGCACGAGCAGTGCGAGGATCCCCATCGATCTTGCTCCTTTCGGATCACGGCCACGCCGCGCGTGGTCGTGAGGCATCCCTACGCACGATTGGCTTGCACGGCAGCAACTCGACAAACCGGAACGCCAGCGTCCGGCACGCTGGGGAGCTTCTCAGCGACGCTCGTGCCGGCCCTTGGGCGGCCGCCGCCTGGCGAGCCGCTCCACCCTGCTGGGAACCACCCGCGGACCCGGCAGAGCCGGATCGGGGCCTGTCCGCGCCTCCACTGAGCCCGGCGGAGCCGGCTCGGGCGCCGCCGCTGGCTCCACCGGAGCTGGTGGTGGCGGCTCGCTGGCGTTCCTGGGCCAGATCGCACGGCGGGGTCGCGGTTCCTCCGCGGCGGGCGGCGCGGACCCAGGTGCGGGCTCGGCGGCCTCGGGCCGGCGGCCGTTCGGCGAGGGCTTCGCGCCGAAGTAGGGGTGCGTGGGCGTCGACCAGTAGTCGGCGACCAGCTCGGAGGTCTCCTCGAGCACCATGGCCTCGACGGCTCCCGGCGGCTTGCTCTCCATGCGCCGCAGGCGCCTTGGGATGATCTCCTCGGCGACCAGCGTGCGCCGTTCCAGCCAGGCGCAGGCGGCCAGCAGGCCCAGCATCCCCAGTGGCCACACCACGGTGAGCGCGACCGCGAACAGGAAGTTGGAGAACAGCATGCTCGACCTCGGGTCGATCGACCTCAGCCGGTGCCTGGGTCGCCCCGGGCGCTCGGGCTGCCTGGCGCGCGCGGGTCAGGGCTGGTGGTGCTCATCGGGATACGAGCGGGCGGGCTGGCCGGTCCTTGCTCGGCGATGTCGGAGCCTCCTTGGTCGGCTGCCGCCGGCGTGGCCGGGCAGCGGCCCCAGAACGTCGAACGCCCCGCCAGGGACCCCTGCCGGGTGCCCTGCGAGGCGCTGCCATGACCTGGCTGACCGGCGGGCCAGAGTCGACGCCGGGCGGGCCGAGCACGCCAATGGGGGTTTGCGTGCCCTGTCCACCCATGTCCGCGGGATCCTAGCACAGCGCCATCGTCTCCACCGGACCGCGGCACTCACCTGACCAGCCCGCCACCGGACGTCCTGAGCGACACGTTCTCGCTCGGGTCGTAGGTGAACTTGAACTCCCGGCCCACGCTACCGCTAACCGCCAGGGAGTCCACCACCGCCATGGAGTGCAGGTCGCCGATGCTGCCGATGCCGTTCAGGTCCAAGGTGGCGCTCAGGGCGTAGATGGTGCCCGTGACGAACAGGGTGCCGCTGCCGCCGAGGACGAGGTCCTGCGCGTTGTTGCGGTCGTAGAAGACGGCCAGGCCGTTGTAGGGCGAGGCGAGGTCGCTCGGGGCACCAGCCTTGAACGAGGCGCCGTCGCCGACCGTCAGGCCCGCTCCCCTGCTGCCTGGGGCGCACGGCTGCGGGTAGCTGGAGCAGGCGAAGTAGAGGGTGGCGCCGCCGGCGACGACCTGGGCCCTGCCGCCGATCCGCATTTCCCCGGTGATCACGTACACGCCGGGGTTGAAGGTGAGCGTCGAGGGTGCGCCTCCCCCGAGCGCCCGGATCGAACGGTAGATGCCGGGCCGCAACGGCTGCGTAGCGCCCGAGGGCAGGTTGACATTCGGCTGGACGGGGAAGTCGGGCGCGACCTTCGGCGGGGTGAGCTGGTCGGGCCGGGGCAGGTTGGAGAGCGGGTCGGCGACCGGCAGGCCGCCGGTCTGCGGCGCGGGATCGAAGCTGCTGCCCGGGTCGGACTGGACCCCGCCCACCACCCGGATCGTGCCTGGCGGCGTCACGGAGACCTGGGCCGAATTGGACGTGGTGGCGGCACCGCCGGCGTCCGAGTCGACCACGATGCCGCCGCCGCCCACGGTGAGGTGCACGTCGCCGTCGGCGAGCAGGGCCGGGTTGGCGTCGGGCGAGAGCACGCACAGGGCGCACGGGGCCTCCGGGCCCGGCGGCGCGCCGGCGGCGGCGAGCGCCTTGATCTCGGCGGACCGGCGCCCGAGGATGCTCGCGAAGGCGTAGGCCGGCCGCAGGGGCGGCGTGATCACCTGGATGGCGGTGTCGCCGACGCTGCAGCCGTGCGTCGGGTCACCGGGCTGCGGCGGCGCCGCCGGCGGGCGGTAGCAGGTGACGTCGCCGTTGGCGGCGTCCCCGTCGCTCTCCCAGCCGGCCGCGGCGCCGGCAAGGCCGGGGATGTTGTCGTCCAGGTACTGCCTCACCTCGGCCATCGCCTCGTCGGGCTGGCCGGGCAGTTCGGCGGCGCCGGCCAGCGCGGCGGCGTCGGCCGCGCTCTGCAGCTCGGTGCGGGACGCCCAGTTGAGGCCGACGTCGACCACCAGCGCACCGAAGGCGAGCATCACCGTGAGCATCAGTGCCACCACGATCGCGACCTGGCCCCGCTGGTCGGCGTCGGGTCCGCGGCAGCTCGGGTGGCCGCGGCGTGGGTGCACCCTGGCGGGTCGCCGCACGCTCAGCCTCCGGTGGTCTCGGTGACCGCCGGCTCCGTGCTGGTCGGTGGGGCTTCCGTGGTGGTCGTGCCCGCTGTCGTCGAGGTCTCCGTCTCCACCGGCGGGGTGCCGCCGGGATCACCGGCGAGCAAGGGGCCGTGGAGGTAGTACTGGGTGCTGGCGAAGTCGGGCGGCACCACCGCGAAGGCCACGTACTCGCCGTCTGGCGAGATGCCGGGACAGAACCCCTGCTCGCCCTGTCCGCCGGCGGCGTCGAGCGGGACCTCGACAGTCGCGCCGGTCTCGGTGTCGCGCACGAACACGTCCTCGCCGCCGTTCCCGTCCCCGCCGACCAGGTTGCCCGCCGCGGAGTCGAAGGCCACGTAGCGCCCGTCGGCCGAGATCGCCGGGGAGAAGCTGGAGGAGTCGGCCGGCTCGCCACCGGCGCCCCGCGAGACCAGCGTGGTGGCGCCGGCGTCGAGGTCGTACACGTAGACGTTTGGCTGCGCCCCGTCGGCAGGCCCCAGGTCGGCGGCCATGGAGACGAAGGCGACCCGCTCGCCCCGGCCGGAGACCGCCGGGAAGAAGCTGGGGCCGTCGGCGGCCTTGCCGCCGGCGCCCTTTGACACCAGGGTGGTGGTGCCCTCGGAACGGTCGTACGCGAACACGTCGATGGTGTCGTTGTCGTCATCCGCAACCAGGTTGGGCGCGTCGGAGGCGAACGCCACCACCGTGCCGTCGGCGGAGACCGAGGGCTGGTAGGAGTTGCCCTTCGGCTCGCCCAGCAGCCGCGTGACCACCCGCACCAGCGACACCAGCCTGGTCACCGGGTCGCGCTTCCAGACGAACACGTCGGTCAGGCCGTTCAGGTCGCCCATCACCAGGTCGGCGGCGTCGGAGGCGAACGCCACCACGCTGCCGTCGGCGGAGATGGACGGCGAGTAGGAGCCGCCGTCGGCCAGCCCGCCGAGCAGCCCGCGGGAGATCCGGGTGACCCGCTTGCTGTCGCGGTGCCAGAGGAACACGTCGGGGTGCCCGACCCCGCCCCCGCCGTCGAGGTTGGTGGCCTCCGAGGCGAACGCCACCACGTCGCCGTCGGCGGAGATGGACGGTGCATAGGAGTCGGCGTTGCCTGGCTTGCCCTCCACCGAGCTGGACACCAGGGTGGTGCGCCAGCTCCCGTCCTCCTCCCGGTCGCGCACGAACACGTCGACCGCGCCGCCCGAGTCCCCGTCGACCAGGTTGGCGGCGGCCGAGGCGAAGGCGACGTGGGCGCCGTCCTGCGACAGGGACGGCGGTGATGCGAAGTAGGGCCCGACGCCCTCGCCGCCGTCAGGAGCGGCGGAGAGCAGGACGGTGGTCGGCTGCGCGGCAGCGACGGACCACAAGCTCCCGGCCACCCCGAGGAGGAGCACCGCGACCAGCGCGGCGCCTCGACTCCTGCCGCGCGCGCGGCGCACGACGCCCCCCATAACCCGCGAAGCTAACCATCGCCTGCCGGAAGACCGTAATCAGTAATAGAGCGCAGGAAACTATGACGAGATGGTGACCGAGCCGTCGAAGGCCTTCACCGGCGCCCGCCCCGACGGGTCGGGCACGATCGTGACGGAGCCAGCCGCCACCAGGTCGCTCGAGGAGGAGCCGACCAGCACCTCGAGGACCCCGGGCTCGACCAGGTAGGACAGGTCGTGACCGTGGAAGCCGACCTGACCGGCGGGGACCTCGAAGGTCACCGTCCTGGCCTCGCCGGGCGCCAGCCCGACCCGGACGAAGCCCTTCAGCTCCAGGACGGGCCGGGTGAGGCTCGCGCGCGGCTGGCGCACGTGCAGCTGCACCACCTCGTCCCCGGCCTCCTCCCCGGTGTTGGTGACGGTCACCTCGACGCCGAAGGACTGGTTCCACGACACCTGGTCCCGCACGACGGCAGCGTCCGAGAGCGCGAAGGTGGTGTAGCTCAGGCCGTGGCCGAACGGGTACAGCGGACTGGAGGGCGAGTCCACGTAGTCGCCCTTCCAGTGCGACCTGCCGCCGGAGGGCTTGTGCCCGTAGAACACCGGGATCTGCCCGGAGGTGCGGGGGTAGGAGATGGGCAGCTTGCCGCCCGGGTTCAGCCTGCCGGTGAGCGCGTCGGCGATGGCACCGGCGCCTTCCTGGCCGGGCAGCCAGGCCATCAGCACCGCGGCGCAGTGCTCGTGGACCCAGGCGCTGGCGCCCGGCCGCCCGCAGACCAGCACCAGCACCACCGGCGTGCCGGTGGCGACCACGGCCCGCACCAGCTCCTCCTGTACGCCAGGCAGGTCGAGCGAGGCGCGGTCGCGGCCCTCGCCGCTGGTGCAGTCGCCGGTGAGGCCCGCCTTGTCGCCCATCACCATGACGGCGACGTCGACCTCTGCCGCCAGCGCGACCGCCTCGTCGAACCGGTCGCGTGCGGTCCCGTCGACCTCGCAACCGGGCGCGAAGCGGATCCTCGCCCCGAGTCGCTGCCGCAGCGCGTCGAGGACCGTCTCGGCGCTGGCGTGCGCGCCCGCGATGCTGGCGCCGTCCGAGAACGGGATCGAGAAGACGTTCTGCCCGCTGCGCCGCATGTCCTCGAGCGCCTCGACGTGGGCCGGGTAGGTGTAGTCGCCGAACAGGTGCCTGGCCTCGTGCGCGTTGGGCCCGATGAGCGCCACCGATCCAGTCTCGGCAGCCAGCGGCAGCACGCCGTCGTTGCGCAGCAGCACCAGGCTCCTGCCGGCGATGCGGCGGGCGAGGTCCCGGCTCCCAGGCGTGTCGCTCACGCGCACGACCTCGGCGACCTCGACGAAGGGCTGCTCGAACAGGCCGAGCTCGAACTTCGCGCGCAGCACCCGCCGCACGGCGGCCTCGAACGCCTTCCCGTCGACCAGCCCCGACTCTAGCGCCTTCAGCAGCGGCGCGCCGAAGCAGTCGGTGCTCGGGAGCTCGACGTCGAGCCCGGCGCTCAGCGCCATCGCGGCGGCGTCGGAGGCGTCGGCGGCGAGCTGGTGGTACTCGATCAGCTGCCTGATGGAGAAGTAGTCCGACGCCACCAGCCCCTCGAACCCCCACTGGTCGCGCAGGATGCCGGTGAGCAGCGTCTGGTCGGCCGTGCAGGGCACGCCGTCCAGCTCGTGGTAGCCGTTCATCACCGACCGCAGGCCGGCGCTGCGGACCGCCGCCTCGAACGGGTACAGGTACACCTCACGTAGCTCGCGAGGTGCGATGTGGGCGGGCGCCCAGTTCAGGCCGCCCTCGGATGCCGCGTAGCCGACGAAGTGCTTGGCGGTCGCGATCACGCCCTGACGCAGGTCCTCTCCCTGCAGGCCGCGGACGAACGCGACCCCCATGCGGGCCACCAGGTACGGGTCCTCGCCGAAGGTCTCCTCGGTCCTGCCCCAGCGCGGGTCCCGGCAGACGTCGAGCACCGGCGAGAGCCCCTGGTGGGCGCCGATCGCCCGCATCTGCCGGCGGACCTCGTCGGCCAGGGCCTCGGCCAGGCCGGGGTCCCAGGTGCTCGCCACGCCGAGGGCCTGCGGGAAGACGGTGGCGTCCCTGGCCATGAGGCCCGAGCAGATCTCCTCGTGGACGATGGCCGGGATGCCGAGGCGGGTCTGCTCGACCAGGAACCGCTGGATGGCGTTGGCGAGGCCGGCAGCCTCCTCGGGCCGCAGGCTGCTGGCCCCGGAGACGCGCGTCACCTGGCCGAGCCCGTCCCCGAGCAGCCGGCCGGCCCGCTCCTCGTCCAGGCTGGGCCCGTCCGCGAGCTGGAACACCCAGGCGCTGCCGAGCTGGGCCGCCTTCTCGGCGAGGGTCGTGCGGGCGAGGAGGTCGTCCAGTCGCTCCTCCAGCCGGCGAGTCGGGTCCCGGTAGAGGGGTTGGGCGCTCCCGAGCGTGACGCTGGTCATCGCTGCTCCAGGCGGCCTGGCCGCGTGGTCACGGGTCGACCGCTCGGCACGACTGCCGGACCACGAGGGAGGTGGGCAGGGTGAGCTGCAACGGGCCGCTCGGCGTCTGGTCGATCAGGGCGATCAGCATGCGCACCGCTTCGAAGCCCATGGTCTGGATCGGCTGCTCGATGGTGGTGAGCCCCGGGGAGGTCAGGGCCGCCTCCGGGACGTTGTCGAAGCCGATCACCGACAGGTCCTCGGGAACCGAGAGCCCGAGCGACCCGGCGACCTCCATCGTGCGGATCGCCGACAGGTCGTTGGCGGCGAAGATCGCCGTGGGCCGCTGGGCGAGCTGCAGCATCTGCCGCGCGGGCTCCTCGCTCGTCTCGAACTGGTAGCCGCCGACGCGCACGAACTCGGGGTCGAGCGCGATGCCCGCGGCTGCCAGCGCTTGCCTGAAGCCCTGCTCGCGCAGCCGGGCCGACTCGAGGTCGGGCCGCCCCGCCAGGAAGCCGATGCGGCGGTGGCCGAGGCCGATCAGGTACTCGGTGGCGATGATGGCGCCCTTGAGGTTGTCCGACGCCACCGTCGGCAGGCTCGACGAGCCGGTGTGCGGGTCGACGGCGACCACCGGCGCGCCCTGCTCGACCTCGACGTCGACCACCGTCGGCGTGACCAGGATGGTCCCGTCGGTGAGCGTGCCGCTGACCCGCGACAGGTAGCGCCGCTCCCAGCCGGCCGGCTCCCCGCCGAGCCCGCCGCCGGAGTAGACGACCAGCTCGTAGCCGGTCCCGCGGATCGCCTGCGCCGCGCCCTTGAGCAGCTCGGCGCTGAACGGCTCGATGTCGGCGACCAGGATGCCGATCACGTTGGTCCGGTGGCTGCGGAGGCTCTGCGCCGCGATGCTCGACTCGTAGCCGAGCTCGTCGATCACCGCCTGCACCCGCGCCAGGGTGGCGGCCGCAACGCCGTAGCGGCCGTTGATCACCTTCGACACCGTGGCTATCGAGACGCCCGCCTGTGCGGCGACGTCCCCGATGGTCACTCTGCGGTGCGCCATGGCCCCCTACTCTAGCGCCTTCGACAACGCTCTCGATAACGTTATCGATAACGATTGACACTACCATGCTGTTCTCCAAGGCCGGCATCAGCGAGCCGCCGGCGACCTGGGAGGACCTCTTGGCGGACGTGAAGAAGCTGAAGGACGCCGGCACCGCGCCGATCTCCATCGGCGGCAAGGACCGCTGGCCGGACGCCTTCTACTGGGACTACCTGGCGGTCCGCATGTGCAGCCAGCAGACGTGCAGCAGTCCGCCACCGACTTCAACTTCTCCGATCCGTGCTGGACCCAGGCCGGCGTCAAGGTCAAGGAGCTGCTCGACGCCAAGCCGTTCCAGAAGGGCTTCCTCGCGACCCCCGCCCAGCAGGGCGCCGGCAGCTCGGCCGGCCTGCTCGGCAACGGCAAGGCGGCGATGGAGCTGCAGGGCCACTGGGACCCGAGCGTGATGGGACCGCTGACGCCCGACAAGAAGGGCCTCGGCGACAGGCTGGTTCCCGTTCCCGGCGGTGTCGGGCGGCGCCGGCGCCCCGGACGCGGCGCTCGGCGGCGGCGACGGGTTCTCGTGCTCGCGCAACGCGCCACCGGCGTGCGTCGACTTCCTGCGCTACATCGTCAGCCCCGAGGTGCAGCCGCGCTGGGCGGCGCTGAACATCGGCCCGCCGGTGGCGAAGGGCTCGGAGAGCGGGGTCAAGGACCCGAACCTGAAGGGCGTGATCGACTTCCGCGCGAAGTCCTCGTTCGTGCAGCTCTACCTCGACATCGCCTACGGCTCCAGCGTCGGCCAGGCCCTCGACGACGCGACCGCGGATCAGTTCGCCGGTAGCAAGACGCCGGAGCAGGTGGTCAGTGCCATAGCGGAGGCCGCGAAGAACCGATGAGGCTGGCTGGCCCGGCACAGCGACGGCAACAGCCCGGGACCTCGCCGGACCAAGCCGTCGCCAGTCGTCCAGCGCCCGGCCGCGAGAGCACACGGCCGGGCGCTGGCCGCCACCTCCGCCGGCGCCTCGAGATCGCCCTGTTCGTCAGCCCGGCGCTCCTGCTCTACCTGGTCTT
>WNGE01000950.1_pt1 | contig 96191 bp, 90 predicted proteins | sample 5400651 | NCBI WGS metagenome assembly WNGE01 (sample SAMN13153370, study PRJNA577476) | soil metagenome | isolation source: 60 cm soil or saprolite under grassland replicate 2 | place: USA:California | collected 2016-06-15 | reverse complement strand
GCATAGACGATGACGAGGATGAGCCAGGTGGAGGTGAGGGGCGCCCCCAGTCCCGGCACACTCCATCCGTGGAAGATCCGCAGGTAGCCCACGGCCAGCACCACTCCCGGCACGGCCAGGGGCATGGTGGCGATGGCGTCGAGCCATGCCCGGCCGCGGGCACGTCCCCTCAGCAGGAGCCAGGCGATGACCGCGCCCAGGCCGATGTCGATGGCGGAGGCGAGCAGCGCATAGCGCAACGTATTCCAGATGAAGGGCGGCGCGCGGAAGAGGATCTCTCCGTAGTTGTCGAGTGTGTACACGGAGGGGAGCGGCGTGAGACTCCAGACCTTGGACACGGACAGGAGCGCGATGCCCATATGGGGCAGCAGCGCCGGCCCCAGGAGCGCGAGGGCGATCATCCATGCCGCGAGCGTTCCGCGCGGGCCGAGTCCGCGGGCGGGTGCCTCCCCGCTCCTGCCTATGACCGTGAACTCGCCCCGCCCTAGCACCCGCTTGACGAGCCAGAGCGCGGCCAGGGACAGGGCCACGAGGACGACGCAGACGACGTAGCCGTCGACATCGGTCAGCCCGACGGTCGTCACGCGCACATAGGCCTGGGGGGCGAGGAGCGTCGTGTAGTTGAGCATGAGGGGCGTGCCGAGATCGTCGATGACGCGGATGAACGTGAGGAGCGCCCCCGCGGCATAGCCGGGCAGCGACAGGGGAAGGAGGATGCGACGAAAGAGGCGGAATCCCGACGACCCCAGATTCTGCGCCGCCTCCTCGAGCGAGCGGTCGAGGGCCGAGAGGGCGGCCGCGGTATTGAGCAGGATGAAAGGAAAATAGTGGAGCGACTGCACGAGAATCACGCCGCGAAGACCCTCCATGAAAGGCACGGTGAAGCCGAAGCGCTCGAGGAGGAAGAGGTTGACCATGCCGCTGCGCCCGAGGATTTGCTGGAACGCGACGGCTCCCACGAAGGGCGGGATGACGAGGGGGAGGAGACCCAGGGTAGTGAGCGTGCTCCGCCCCGGGAAGCTGTAGCGCACGGTGAGCAGGGCGAGGGGCACCGCGATCACGCTGCCCAGCGCCACCGCCAGCACGCCCGAGAGGAGCGTATTGAGGAGGGCCTCGCGGAAGAGCGGGCGGGCGAAGAAGGCGAGGAGCGGCGCCCCCGTGGGCCGGCCATCCACCACCGCGGCCACGGACAGCACCTGCAGCAACGGGTAGACGATGCCCGCCCCCAGCACGAGGAAGAGGGCCCACACCAGCGCGCTCTCGGCGCGAACGCGCCGGATCACGAGCGGGCGGGGCGAGCGGAGCGGCGAGACGACGAGGCGGGGACGGCGTGGTTCGTGATGCGGGGGGCGGGCCGAGGGCTCACCGCCAAGAGGCGAGGGCTTCCTGACGTGTCGGATGAATGCTCATGGCCTGAACGACTCGGGTCATCTCGAAGATGGCGCGAACGTCCTCCTGGAGCCCGCAGAGCCGGACATCGCCGCCGGCCGCTCGCGCCTGCTTCATGGCGGCGATCAGGGTGCCCATGCCCGAGCTGTCGATGTAGGCCACGCCGTTCAAGTCGATGAGGAGGCGCGACTGGCCTCGATCGAAGATGCTCGACAGGGCCCGCCTGACGTCGTGGACGGCGGCCATGTCGAGATCTCCGCGCGGAGATACCACGGCCACTCCGCTCGATTGAGTTACGTCAATGTCCATAGTAGTTCCCAATCCGGCTCAGTGTCCGGAACCGGTCAAGGAGTGGCCGCGCCCCCGGGCGTGGCGGCCGGCCCACGTCCCGGGAGGTACTTCACCATGGTCCAGCGGGTGCCGCGCTCGCGGGCCACGTCGATGGAGAGGCTGTCTGCGATGGTCTTCACGAGGAACAGCCCGTAGCCGCTCTCCGGCACCGCCTCGAGATTGGGCGACTCGTACCGGTCGGCGTCGAACGGCCTACCGAAGTCCTCCACCTCGATGATCACTGAGTCGTCCGACGATCGGACGGACACCTTGATCGGCTGACCGCCCCTGCCTTCGTAGGCGTGCTGGATGGAGTTGGCACAGAGCTCGCCGACCGCGAGCAATAAATTGGGCTGGTCCTGCTTGGGAACGCCGTGTCCCGCCAGCTCGTCGCGCAGCCACTTGCGCAGGCGCAGGAGATGCTCGGCCTCGCTCGTCATGGAAAACGTGCTGCCCTCGGCATTCGGGGTCATGGAAGGCTCGCTCGCCCTGTGGTCGCATCCAGAATGTCGCCGGGCATGGTCAAATCCACCATAGCATGGAGGCGCCACAGACCCGTCAGGGCGTCTTCGGCAGCACGCAGAAGCCCTGGCTTTCCACCCCGAGCGGCACGTTGAACTTGCTGCGGAAATTCTCGAGAGCGACCGCGGCCGTCAGCTCCACGATCTGCCCCTCGTCGAAGAAAGTGCGCAGGCGCGCGAAGAGCTCGTCGCCCACCCGCTGGCCCGTGATGGTCATGGCTTCCGCGTACTCGAGGGCCGCGCGCTCCATCTCCGAGAAGCGCGGGCTCTCCCGCCATCCCGGCACCTCGCGGATCTTCTCCTCGTCCGCCCCCGTCTGCATCCCCCGGGATGCGTTGATGTCAATTCAGAATGGACAGCCGTTGATGAGGGCGACGCGGAGATAGACGAGAGGAAGGAGGGCGGCGGGCAGCCGTCCCGACTTCTCGATGGACACGGAGAGCTGCTTGGCCGCCTTCAGGATGGGCGGGCAATGCGCATAGACCTTGGTGGTGTTGAACACCGCACCGAAAAGCTCGCGCTCCCGGGCGAAGATCTCCTTCAGGATGGGGTCGCCGCCGTCGTCCTCGATTTCGCGCACTCTCGGCATGGTTGTCTACCTCAGGCGTGCGGACTGATCCGCGCGGTCTATGGCCTTCCCGTAGTTGGTCTTGGCCGTGGTGTCCCACTCTGTCTCGAGGCGCGACTTCACCTCGGGCTTGTCCTTGAAGGCGTCGTTGAACGCCCGGTCCGCCGCCCGCGTGCCGTCGAGGGGCACGGTGGTGGCCAGCCTCCGCGCCTCGGCGAGATCTCGCGATCCGTCGTCGAGGTTCTTCCCCTGCGCCCGCACCTTTCCCGTCCGCGCCTCCGCGGCGTAGATGGCGCCCCAGGCGGTCCGGAGCTCGGCATGACGGAAGGTGATGATGTGATCGAAGAGGGCGTTGACGACGTTGCGACGCGACGAGGACAGCTTGTCGTCGAACTCGACGCCCCCGAGCTTCATGGTGAACGGATTGGGGTAGCCCTTGGGCGCGCGCGCGTAGAGAGCGGGGACCACGGGGAGCCGACCGATCTCCGGCGAGAAGAGCTTGAGCTGCCCCTCGTCCGAGAGCAGGTACTGCACGAAGGCCCGGGCATTTTCCCCGTTGGGGCCGTTCTTGATCACCGCCACCGAGGCGGGTACCACCGCGGTCAGGGTGGGATAGGCGAAATCAACGGGCTGGCCCGACGCAATAGCCGAGAGCCCGAAGAAATCGATGACCACCCCGATGCCGAGCTGGCCCGAGATGACGGCCTCGGGCACCCCGAAGCTCCGCTCGGCGATCGCCCCCATGTTGCCGCCCATCTGCATGAGGAGCGCCCAGCCTCTCTCCCACCCGTAGGCCTGCAGGATCACCTCCACCGTGAGATGCGTGGTGCCGCTGCGCGAAGGCGCTGAGATCGACAGGTGCCTAGCGCGTGTTCCACATGAGCCCGTAGCCCGACACGGCAAAGCCCCAGTATTGCCCGTCGGGATCGTGGAGCGGGAAGCTCCCGATCTTGGCGGGCATGCGGGCCAGCGTCTCCTTGGAGAGAGCGATCTTGTCCAGCAGCCCGTCGCTCTTGAGGGTCTGGAAGGCGTCCACCGCGGACGCCCACATGATGTCGGCCTCGGGGCGGCCGCGTGTCTCGCGCAAATAGGTCACGGCCTGGTTGGTCTGCTGCTGCTTCACGATCATCTTGATGCCCGGATACTTCTGCTCGAAGCCCTGCTTGTAGGCCTCGAACAGCTCCTTGGGAAAGGAGGTCAGCACCACCACTTCGCGCGTGGGGGCGGCCGCGGCCGGCGCGGCGAGCGCGAGGGCCATCACGGCCCACGCGAGCGGGAGGACGAGCCGGCGCTTCACGGCCGCTTGAGCGCGAACGCGGTCATGTCGTCGGCGATACGCCCCGAGGCCACGGTCAGCGTCTCCGTGGTGATGGCCTCCGCCTGACGCGGGGCGCTTTCCCCACGGCAACGATCGAGGATCTGCAGCACGCGTTCGAGTCCGGGGCGCATGCCGTCGGCTCCCGGCGCCTCGATGACTCCATCGGTCAGGAAGATGAGGCTGTCGCCGGGCTCCAGGTCCACCTCCGCCTCCTCGAACACGGCCTCCTCGAACACGCCCAGGATCATACCGCCCACGCTCACCGGCTTGGGGGGGGCGCCCTTGCGTACGAGGATAGGCTCCGGATGACCGGCGGAGGCGAGGGCCACGCGGCCCACGCGCCCAGGGAAGAGCACGGCGAGCACCATGGTGACGAACATCGAAGGCGGCATGTCCCGACAGAGCGAGGCATTGAGTCGTCCCAGTACCTCCGCGGGCTCGGACAAGCCGCGGGCGATCTCGCGAAGCAGAGTCCGCACCATCACCATCAGGAGCGCGGCGGGGATCCCTTTCCCCGACACGTCGCCGATGGCCACGGCGATCCGCTCGCCCATGGGCAGGATGTCGAAGAAGTCACCGCCCACCATGGTCGACGGGCGCAGCACCGCTCCCGCTTCGAGCCCGGCCAGGGTCGACGGCACGGCGGGGGTCAGCCTCGCCTGGATGTCGCGCGCCGTCTCCAGATCGCGGGTGAGCTGGACGACGCCCTCCGCGGACGACCAGTCGCCGAGCACGCCGAGGAGAGGGGCGGTGAGCCGCGCGAGGGCCGTGCGCTTGAGGAGCGACTGCACGCGCACGAGAATTTCCGAGGGCTCGAAGGGCTTCGCGACATAGTCGTCGGCGCCGCGCTCGAAGCCCCGGACCTTGTCGGCGAGCTGGGTCTTGGCCGAGAGCATGATGACGGGGATGTGCGTGGTCGGTCCGTGCTCGCGGATACGCTTGAGGGTCTCGAGCCCGTCGAGCCGCGGCATCATCACGTCGAGGATGACGAGGTCCGGCGGCTCGGCCCGGATGGCCTCGATGGCCTCGAGGCCGTCGCTCGCCGTTCGCACCTCGAAGCCGGCGCGGCGCAGGGTCACCGTCAACACCGTGCTGATGTCGATCTCGTCGTCCACCACGAGGATGCGCGAAGCGCTCATCGGCCCAGGCTCCGATCCAGTCGAAGGTTGGCGCGGACGGCCGCGAGGAGGTCCAGCCGGGAGAAGGGCTTGGTCAGGAGCGCCGTGGGTCCGAGCGCCCGCGTGTCGTCCGGTCCCAGCTCCACCGCCGAGAGAATCACCACCGGGATTTCCCGTGTCCGCTCGGATTCGCGGAGGATTCGAATCGCCTCGAAGCCGTCGAGGTCCGGCAGCATGAGATCCATGGTGATGAGGTCGGGCAGCCGCTCGCGCGCCATCTCGACCGCCTCGAGGGCGCGGCCCGCCTCGAGGACGCGGAAGTTCTCCAGCTCGAGCTGATCCCGCAGCACCCCGCGGATGTCCGGCTCGTCGTCCACCACGAGAATGAGCGGACCGTCGCCTACCCCCGCCTCGCCCTCGCCGGGGGAAGTCGCGCCCGCCACCCCGGGCAAGGGCAAGGTGACGGTGAAGGTCGTCCCATGGCCCACCCGGCTGTCCACCCCGATCGAGCCGCCGTGCTCCTCCACGATGCCGCGGCAGATGGCCAGCCCCAGGCCGGTGCCGCCGACCGATCGGACATTGCTTCCGTCGAGCTGCTGGAACTTCTTGAAGAGCTTGCCCATGTCCTCGGGCGCGATGCCGCGGCCGTGGTCGGTGACGCGAAGCTCCAATTGCCCGCCGGCCCGGCCCGTGCTCAGCTGCACCGTCGATCCGGACGGCGAGAACTTGATGGCATTCGACAGCAGGTTCGTCACCACCTGCACCATGCGGTCCCCGTCCACCCGCACCTCGGGCAGGCCGGTCTCCACGTGAGACTCGATGAGGATGTTGCGGGACTCCGCGAAGGCCGCGATGCCGTCCACGGCCACCGAGACGAATTCCTCCACGGAGTGCATGCCCAGCTCGAGCTGGATGTGCCCCGCCTCGATCTTGGAGATGTCGAGAATGTTCGTGATGAGCCGGATCAGCCGGTCCGTGTTCTTCACCGAGATGTCCACGAGCTGTCGCTGGGTCGCGTCCAGCTGGAGGCTCGGGTCCGACAGGAGCAGGTGCAGTGATCCCTTGATCGAGGTCAAGGGCGTCCGGAGCTCGTGAGAGACGGTCGAGACGAATTCGGTCTTCATGCGGTCGATCTCGCGCTGGCGGGTCACGTCGTTGAACGTGATGGTCACGCCCACGCCGGCCCCCAGGAGATCGCGCATGGGCGCCGCCCGCCAGCCGAGGGTGCGGGCCTCGGGCGCCCGCAGCTCGAGATCGCCCGAGGAGGCGGCCGGCGACGCGCTCGCGATGACAGCCACCAGCGCGCGGGCCCCCGGCTGATCCCAGCTCACGCTGTGCCCGAGCGACTCCACGAGACGCGGGAAGGGCCGGCCCACCACGGCGTCAGCCGCGATACCCAGGAGCTCGCCCGCCTGACGATTGAAGGCGACCACGCGCCCGGAGAGGTCGGCCACGAGAAAGCCGTCGGAGGTCGAGGCGAACACCTGCTCGAGCTGCGTCTTTTTGTTCTCCGCTTCCTCGAAGAGGGCGGTGTTGTCGAGGGCCATGGCGAGCTGATCGGCGTAGGCGGCGAGCAGGCGCGTCTCCGCCTCGGAGGGGGAGCGGTATCCGGAGAAGAGGAGCGCAATTCCGCCCAGCACCCGGCTGCGTCCGCGCACGGGGAAGGCGGCGAGACCATGAGGTCCGGGCTCGAGGAGACCTGCCGGGATCAGGTCCGACCGCGTGGCCACGTCGGTCACAAGCAACGGCGCCTCGCGCCGGCGCAGCGGCTCCGCGAGCGCCCGCATGGCGCTCTCCGGCATGGCGCCCCAGCGGATCACCGTACCCTGCCCCGCCCCCGCGTCACCGAAGAGAATGACCGCGGCCCCCTCGGCGCTGAACGTCTGCCCCAGTCCCGCCAGCGCATCGGGGAGGAGGCGGCGTGCGTCGAGCGTGCGATGGAGGGTGCGCGCGGCTTCATTGAGGAGGGCGGCGGCGGCGAGATTGTCCTGCGTCACCATGTAGAGGCGTGCGTTCTCGATGGCCACCGCGGCCTGCGCGGCCATGCTGGACAGCATACCGACATCGCGCTCGGTGAAGCGCCGGCGGGCCCGCGCGCCACCCAGGAGCACCCCGAAGACCTCGTCGCGGATGACAATGGGCACGGCCACGAAGGCGCGCGGGCTGTCTCCCTCTTCGAGGGCGGCCACGGTCTCGGGGCGGTAGCTGAGCGACGGGTCCACCCTCCAGTCCTCGGTGGACACGGAGCGGCGCTCGGCGAAGGCGCGCCCGCTCACTCCCTCGCCCGGCTTGAGTACCATGCCCCGCATCATGGCCTGGGAGAGGTGGCGGCCGCGCACGAGGACCAGACCGTCGCGCGCGGTGTCCCAGCGGTACAGCCCCGCCGCGTCGAGCTCGTCCCCGCTCAGCGCGCTCTCCGTGACGATGTCGAGCACCTGCTCGAGGTCGAGAGTGGACGAGAGCCGGCGCGTCACCTCCACGAGGAGGGTGGCGTCGCGCTCGCGCTGCTGCGTCTCTGCCCAGAGCCGCGCGGTGGAGATCAGGTTCTGGAGCTGCTGGCAGAAGATCTCGAGCTGAGCCACCCCCCGCCGGCTGATGCTGCGGCGATGGCGCTTGTTGTCGCCGAGAACCACGCCGATGGTTCGGTCCTGGAAGCGCAGGGGCACGGCCGCGAAGCGCTTCACGCGCAGCAAGGGATGATCACGGAGCGCCGGGTCGAGGGGCGGCAGGGCGGCCACATCCGCGTCCGTGAGGGCGAGGCTGGTCTCTCCCGACTCCCATGCCCGTGCGATCCCGCCTCCGCCCGCGATGGGCACGGAGCGGCGCGCGGCGGGGTGAGGGTCGCTGGTGCCCACGACCTCGAGGGCCGCGCCCTCCGCATCGGGCAGGAGCACGCTGATGCGGTCGAAGGTCAGAGCCTCGAGGGCGCCCTGCACGAAGGTGTCCACGCGCTGCTGCACGTCCATGGAACGCATCATGGCCACCGTGATGGTGTGAAGCGCTTCGGAGAAACGACGCCGGTCCTGGATGTCTTCGAAGAGCCGGGCCTTGGTCAGGGCCACCGCCGCATGCTCGGCGAAGGCCTCCATCACCTTGGTCTCGGACGGGGTGAGGGGATCGCGCAACGGGGAGAAGAAGCAGACCACGCCCACCGCCTCATTGGCGACGAGCAGCGGAAGGATTTCCGCTCTCACCATGCCGGCCTCGATGAGGGGGACGGGAATGGTGGGGTCGGCGCCTTCGCCCGCGAGCGCGGCGAGATCCTCGACGATTGCCGAGCGTCCCGAGACGGCAACCTCTCCGACGAGCCCCTGGCCCAGCGTGAGCTCCTTCCGCGCCTCGGCGCGGTCCTCGTGCCCAGAGCCCGCCACCAAGCGCACCCGATCCCCCTCCACTGTCCACAGCCGGCAGGCCCGGCCGGGGAAGAGGGTGAGGGCGGCGTCCACCACGGCCGGCATGATGGTCTCGGGATCGAGGGAGGCCGTGAGGGCCCGGCTGAGCCCGGTCAGGGTCTCGAGGCGCCGGGCGTAGAGCGACGACTCCGCGTAGAGCCGCGTGTTCCGGATCGCCACCGCGGCCTGGGCCACGAAGCTCTCGAGCAATTCGCGGTCGTCGGCGCCGAGCTTGAACGCCCGGCGACCGCACAGGGCGAGCACGGCGAGAATCCGGCCATCCAGGATCACGGGCACTCCTGCGAAGCTCGTGAACCCGTGCCCTTGCCACCAGCTCTTCGCGGTGAAGCGCGGATCGGAGAAGATGTCCACGACGTCCAGAATGCGTCCTTCCGCCGCCACCCATCCCACGCTGCCCTGCCCGAAGTCGATGGACCGGAATGGCAGGTCCGCCCCGGGGCGCGGGTCCGACACCGCGCCCACCACGAGCCGACGCTTGGCCGGATCGGCGATCCAGAACGACACGAAGGGCGCGCCGGTAATCTCGGCGGCGGCGCGGGCGATGGCACCCAGCGCCTCGCCCTCGTCGAGCGAGGAGGAGATCACCTGATTGACGCGGGACAGCGCGCGCAAGCGCGCGGCCCGGCCTTCGAGCTCCTCACGAAGGCGCGCATTGCTGAGGAGGCCGCCCGCCTGCTCCCCGATGGCGGCGAGGAACGCCAGCTCCGCCGGCTCGAAGCGCCGCCGCCGCTCCCACCAGACGAGATAGAAGGCGCCCGCGACGTGGCCATCGAGTATGAGCGGAATCAAAACCGCCGACTGATGGGGGACTCCGTGGAAGGGCGCGTCCCCGAAACGCCGGTCGTTGGGGACGTCGTCCGTCCAGACGATGCGTGCGTCGACGAACGCCTCGCGGAGCTCGACGAGATCGGCGGCGGCCAGGGTGCTCGCGGCAAGGGCCTCGACGGCGTGGCGGGGCACCACGTGGGCGGCGATGGGGCGGAGCTCGCCGGTGCGACCGTCGAGCAGATGAGCCGACACCGTCTCGGCACCCGTGAGCCGCCCGAGCTCGTGACAGATCAACCGCAGCCCCTCCGCGAGGTCCGTGGCCGAGCTGATGACCCGGGCCACGGCCAGAAGGCCCGTAGCCTCGCGTAGCCGCAATTCGAGGGCGTCCCGGCGCGCGGGTGATACGGAGGATTCACCGGGTCCTGAGGGGCCGGGCACCGCCGCTGGCGTGGGTCTCGCCGTGGGGTCGTTCATTGCGGGTAGGATCAGTATACAAGGACGGAACCGGGCAGAACCTCAGGCTTAATTGGCCCTCACGGCTTCGCTCCCCTGGCCGCGTAGTAGTTGAGTGTGAAGGCAAATTGGCCCCGCGCGGCGAGACGCTCTATGTCGGAAATCCAGTTGCCGGCCGCCCGCGGGCTCGCCAAACCGAGCCGCACCGCGTTCTCGGCCCGCCGCCTGAGCATGGCGTGCGTGTACGGCTCGAGCTTCGTGTCCTGGAACACGTCGACGGCGAGGCGCACCCGCCGGAGTCCCAGCCGCACCAGCCTGCCGAAAATCGTGCGCCCCGAGAAAGGGTCGGGGTACATGCGCCCGACCACGCCGTCCATGATCCGCGCGGTCAGCGCGCGGTCGGGGTGGTCGAGGGTCAGCGAGCCGAAGTCCTGATCCTGGACGACCACCAGGCCGCCGGGCCGGGCCACCCGGATCATCTCCCGGAGTATGGCGGTGGAGTTCGCGACGTGGAGAAGGACGGTCACGGCGAAGACGCAGTCGAAGCGGTTCGCGGCGAAGCGCAGTCGCGCCCCGTCACCGACGGCGTGAACGAGGCGCGATCCGAAGCCGCCCGCCCGCGCGAGTCGCCGCGCGGCCCGGGTCATGACGCGGCTCGGGTCCACCCCGATCACCACTCCCCGAGGGCCGAGCCGGGCCGCGGCCTCGCGGGTGATGATACCCGTGCCGGAGCCGATCTCCAGCACGCGCTGACCGCGTCCGATTTGAGCAAAGCGGAGAAAGCGGCGCCGCAGTCGTCGCTGGGCCGGCGTGCGGCCACGGGCCTCCAGGTGCTCGACGTAGCCGTGGGGCTGCCGCTGCCGGTCTATGGCCCCGTAAGGATCCAGCGACCGCGTCACGCGAAGTACTGGGGAAGGATCTCGGTGAAGAGCGCGAGGAGGCCGCCCTGCTCGTCCGGCGGCGCCACGCGCCCCGCGGCCTGCCGCACCGTCTCGGGGGCGCCCGGCATGGCGATGCCGAGCCCGGCCGCCTCGATCATCTCGAGGTCGTTTTCCTGGTCGCCGATGCCGATCGTCTCCGTGAAAGGCACGTTGAGGTGCTCGGCAAGGAAGCGAATGGCCGCGCCCTTGGAGGCGACGGAGGGAATGATCTCGAGATAGTCGGTCCGGGTCATGATCAGCCGCGCCGCATCGCCCACCACCGCCCCGAGCTCCCCCGCACAATGGGCAGGATGGCGGGATGGCCGATGAGACGGGTTTTGGCGAAGCCGCCCATGCGGAGGACGTCGCCCGGAGCGTCGATGACTTCGAGGGGCACCCCCTGCTCTTCGGAGTACCTGCGCACGGCCGAGCTCTCCGCGAGACAGTAGAGCTGGTCATCGCGATAGAAGAGCGGGTCCACGGGGGCGTGGGCGATCACGTCGTGCACCGGCCAGAGTATGCCGCGAGGCAGGGTGAGGGTCATGAGATCCCGGCCGGCCTCGTGGTCCCGCCCGAGCGCGCCATTGTAGAAGATCATGAGCGCGCTGACGCCGAGCTCGTCCCGATAGCGGACCGTCCCCGGCGGCATGCGACCGGTAGCGATGGTGAAGAGCAGCCCTCGCTCCATGGCACGCTGGAGCCCGTCGACCAGGGGCAGATCGAGATCAGAAGGATGGTCGAGCAAGGTGCCATCGAGATCGCAGACGAGCAAGCGGTAGCTCATGCGGGAACAGAAACAGCCGAGCGGGTCACACCGGGCGGTCGCCGCGCGCGAAGCGGGCGGCGCAGTCGGGGCTGCAGAAGTGCAGCGCTTCGCCGCCACTCTCCCGCCTCACCGCGCGCGAGCGCAACACGTAGGTGCCGCAGAACGGATCCTTGACGAGTTGGTCAGGCCGATCGGCCCCCGGCAATCGGGGCCGCCACCCGCGGAGCATCGGCGAGAACAGAATGAAACACAGGATGAGCGCGGCGATGAGCAGGAGAGCGCGCACCCGACTATTCCCGGTCGGGGCGTATGGAGAGCGAGCGGAGGAAGTCGCGGTCCAGATCGGTCAGGGCGAAGCCGGAGGGCGCCGGCGCCGAGCGTCCGTGGGCGAAGAAGATGCCCGTCTCCGCGCCGCGCTTCAGAATCTCCCCCACCGCGTCGCGCGCGGCCTCCGTGGCCTTGAGCGAAACCTCGATGGCGCGCACGAGCTTGCCCATCAGGCGATCCACATGCGCATCGGGCGTCATGTCCCGTACGATAGCACAGGTATAATCGCCGCCCAGGGAGGCTTCCCATGACCGATGCGTGGCACTACTTGGGCTCGACGCCGCTCCACCATCTGGGCAAGCTTACCCTCCGCGAAGACGCGTGGCGGTTGCCCACGGGGACGGAGCGGCGGTATCCCGTGCTGCACGTCGGCCTGACCGTGGGCATCGTTCCCTTCGTGGATGCCGAACATGTGCTCCTGATCCGCCAGTTCCGCCATCTCGCGCGCGCGGAGGCGTGGGAGCTGCCGGGCGGCGGCGGGCAACCGGGGGAAGAGCCCGAGGCGGCCGCCCAGCGCGAGCTTCGCGAAGAGGGTGGCTATCGCGCGGAACGGCTGACCTTTCTCACGCGCTTCCTGCCCTCGAGCGCATATCTGGACGAGACGGCCTACTGCTATATCGGCGAGGAGCTCGTGGCCGATCCCCTTGCCTCCGATGACGACGAGTTCTTCGAGCGACGCGTGGTGCCCTTTCGCGAGGCGGTGGCCATGGCCCTCGACGATCGCATCACCGAGTCCGTCTCCAAAGTCGCGCTCCTCGCCGCCGCCCTCAGGCGGGGCGTCAAACCCTAAAGGTCGACTTCGACTCCCCGGACGCTAAAGGCGGCTCAAAAAGGTCCAGATGCGAGGCGGCGCCCGAAGGCCGCAGGCGAGGCGTACTCTCTGTACGTTGAGCGTGCGGCCGAGGGTGCCCCAATGCCGTTGCGAAATGACGCAGATGGGCCTTTTTTAGCCGCCTGCTAGTCTAGTAGGTCGCGCGGCCTCCCGAGAGGTCGTGCACCGCGCCGGTCGTGAACGAGCAGTCGTCGGAAGCAAGCCAGGCCACGAGGGACGCCACCTCTTCGGGCCGTCCCACTCGCCCCATGGGAATCTTCGAGACGAGGAGATCCACCGTGCTCTGCTCCATTTGCTGCAGCAGCTCGGTGCCGATCACCGCGGGAGCCACCGCGTGCACGAGGATGCCGCGGGTGCACACTTCCTTGGCGAGAGCCTTGGTCAAGCCGATGACGCCGGCCTTGGCGGCGGAATAGGGCACGAGCGTCGGATTGCCTTCCTTGCCCGCGATCGAGGCGATATTGATGATGCGGCCGCTTCCCTGCCCCAGCATGACCGGCACCGCGGCGCGACAGCAGAGGAAGACGCTGGTGAGATCCGCGTCGATGACCCGCCGCCAGTCCTCCTCCGAGAGCTCCCAGATGGGGAAGGAGCGTCCGGTGACCCCGGCATTGTTGACGAGGATATCGAGCCGGCCCCACGTGTCCACGATCCGGCGGATGGCCGACTCCACGTCCGCGCTCTTGGTCACGTCCGCGGCGAGGGCGAGCGCGCCGCCGCCGATCTTCTTTGCCGCTCCCGCGGCGGCGGCCGCGTCGAGGTCGAGGACGGCCACGCGCGCGCCCTCGGCGGCGAGCCGCGACGCGATGGCGAATCCGATGCCGCGGGCGGCGCCGGTGACCAGCGCGGTCTTCCCGGCGAGTGACCCTCCCGGCCCGCTCACGCGGCCTCGTCCCCCGCCGCGGCGCGGTGGGCCCACGCCTGGGTGCGCGCGGTCACCCCGCGCATGGCCAGCCAGTAGAGGCCGCGCACCGCGAGGCCGGTGGCGATGATGAGGACCGACATGGCGGCGGCCTGGGCCGTGTCGCCTGCATCGTCCATGAGGAGCACGGCCACCGCCGCCAGCTCGGTGCCGGGGGCGACGATGAAGATCACCGCGGACAGGGTGACCATGGCGTTGAGGAAGAAGTACATGCTGATGCCCACGATCGAAGGCAGAGCGATGGGCACGGTCACCCTCCAGAACGTCCGGTAGAAGGGGACGCCGAGGGAAGCCCCCACGTTCTCGAATTCGGCGTCCATCTGTTTCAGGGCGGTGGTGGCGGTGAGGAAGCCCACCGTGAAGTAGTGGATGACATTCGAGATGATCAGGATGGCGAGGGTGCCGTAGAGGGCATTGAGGGGGCTGCCCGGCGCGTTGAACGTGAAGATGTAGGCGAGCCCCAGCACCATGCCGGGCACGGACACGGGCAGGACGGCGAGGAGATAGAGCGGGCCCGCGGCCGCCGTCCGACACTTCTCGACCACATAGCCGCCCACGAAGGTCAGCACGGTGCCCACCACGGCGGTGAGAGCGGCCACCCGGATGCTGTTCCAGAGCGCCCGATAGCCGCCCGCCGTGTCGAAGTCGTAGTGCTTGAGGGTCAGGCCGAAGTTGTACGGCCAGCGATGAACGAGCGAGGAGACGAGGATCACCGCGTAGATCGCGGCGATGAAGCCGGCGATGAGCCCGCAGTAGACGAGACAGGTCCGGTCTTTCCACGGATGCCGCTCGGGAACCAGGGGCTTCGAGGACGACGTCACGAGGGCGTACTGGCGCCGCTGGACGACGCGGTCCACGAGGAAAGCGATCACCGCCGGCACGAGGAGGACCACCGACACCGTCGCGCCCATGCTGAAGTTCTGCTGCCCCGAGACCTGGTTGTAGATCTCGGTGGCCATCACCGAGAACTTGCCCCCGATGGCCTTGGGGGCGCCGAAATCCGTGATGGCGAGGGTGAACACCACGAAGCAGGCGCTCACCAGGCCGAACTTGACCCCGGGGAGCGTCACGGTGAGGAACGTCTTGACCGGTCCCGCTCCGAGCGTGCGGGCCGCGTCGTAGAGCCGCGCGTCGGTGGCGCCGAGGGCCGCGGCAAGGATGAGGAGGGCGTGAGGGAAGCAGTAGAACACTTCGGCGAGAATGATGCCCTTCGCCCCGTAGATGCCTACGTTCAGCCCCGTGGTGCGCGTGATGATGCCGTTGTTGCCGAAGACATAGATGAGGGCGAAGGCCTGGACGAGGGAGGGGGCGAAGAGCGGCATCATGGCCGCGACCCGGAAGAGGCCGCGGGCGGGCATCTGGGTGCGCGTCACCGCATAGGCATAGCCGAAGGCCAGCGTCACCGTCACGATCATGGAGGCCGCGGAGACGAAGAGACTGTTGGTGATGGAAGCGGCGATGGCGGGGGTGGAAAAGTAGCGGACGTAGTTGGCCACGCCGATGAAGCGGCCGCTATTGTCGAGGAGGCTCCGCCACAGGACCTCCCACAGCGGATAGAGCAAAAAGAGGCAGAGCACGAGCGCGAAGAGGGCGATGAGCGCCCACCGTATGCCATCCTCTCGGTCCAGCCGATGCCGGACCACCCGATCCGGGACCGCGGCGGCGCTCCCCGCCGGCGCGCTCACGACGCCGCGCCTACGGGCTGGAAAGCCCGGAGCGCCTCGGGATCCAGGGCGATGGGAACGAGCGCGCCTTCGCCCACGCCGAGCGCAGCGAAGGCGGTGGCCGCGACATCGCACTCGAGGGCCGCCTGCCCGTTGCCTTCCACGCTCAGGGCGAGGCGGGTGAACGGTCCGAGGAACTGGAGGCCGGCGATGCGGGCGGTGAGGCTGTTGACGGCCCCGCTCGCCGACGGGCCCACCGCGATCTCCTCCGGCCTGATGGCGAGCGTCACCGCGCTGCCCGACGCCGCTTCGAAGCCTGGCTGGTGCCTCAGCTCGACGTCGCCCACGCGGGCCCATCCCCTCCGCCCCGAGGCCACGGCGGAGAGAAAATTCATCTGGCCGACAAAGCGGGCGACGAAGGGCGTCTGGGGCCGGCGATACACCTCGGCCGGTCCTCCCACCTGCTCCACCTGGCCGGCGTTCATCACCACGATGCGATCGGCCATGGCGAGCGCCTCTTCCTGATCGTGAGTGACCATGATGGTGGTCACCCCCAGCCTCCGCTGCAGCCCGCGAATCTCGTGGCGCAGCGACTGGCGCACGCGCGCGTCGAGCGCGGACAGCGGCTCGTCGAGGAGGAGGAGGGCGGGGGAAGGGGCGAGGGCGCGGGCCAATGCCACCCGCTGCTGCTCGCCGCCCGAGAGCTGGGCGGGATACTTGTCCCGGTGACGCGCCAGCCCCACGAGGGCGAGCAGCTCGTCCACGCGTCGCGCGATGGCGCCGGCTTCGATGCGGCGGGTTTCGAGACCGTACGCGACATTGCGACCCACCGTCAGGTTCGGGAAGAGGGCATAGGACTGGAAGACGATGCCGTAGTTGCGCTGGGCCGGCGGCAGGTCGGACACGTCGCGGCCCGCCATGCGCACCGTCCCCGCGTTCTGGCGCTCCAGCCCGGCGATGATTCGGAGCAGGGTGGTCTTGCCGCAACCGGAGGGGCCGAGGAAGCAGACGAACTCGCCCGCGCCGATGGACAGCGAGATGCCGCGGAGGGCGACGAAATCGCTGAACTTCTTGGCGATGCCCTCGAGGACCACCGCCCCGGGGGCCTCGGGGCTCGCGCTCATGCCCGCCCGGCTTCCGCCACGACGCGCAGCACGGCGGCGCCATAGCGATCCGCCTTGTGGCGGCCGATGCCGTAGGCGAGCGCGAGCTCGTCTGGAGTGCGCGGGCGCAGTCGGGCAATGTCCCGGAGGGTGCGGTCGGAGGCGACCATGAAGGGCGCCATGCCCGCTTCGCGCGCCACCCCGAGCCTCCACGCGCGGAGGGCCTCGAAGAGCGACCGGCCGTCGACGTCCAGCTCGTCCTTGGCCACTGCGGGGGCCACTGCGGGGGCCGCCGCCGCCCGCTTGGCCGGGCGCGGCGCGGCGGCGGCACGCGCCTCCGTGGCCGAGGGCAGGAGCAGGCGCGCGGGCCGCGTGCCCTTCATCACCTCTCGTCCTTCCTCGGTGAGAACCACCACCGGGCGGTCTCCCCCGCTGAAGCTGACCCAGCCCGCGGTGACACAGCGGCGCAGGAGCCGCGTCAGCCACGCTTGCGTGTGCTCCCGGAGATTGCCGAACGTCGGGGTGGCGGTGAGGCCGGCGCGCTGGAGACGCTCGTCCGCATCGCCGTGTACGAGAGCCACCGCGGTCTGGAGCCCGAAGCGCGAGTGGACGCGCGCCACTCCGGAGAGCGCCTTGCGTGCGATGAGGCGCACAACCTCCGGATCCTGGGTCGCCGCGTCAGATCCCAGGGCGAGGCACACATCGCAGCGCCCGCAGCCGTCTGGCCCCCTCGGAGCCGCGCTCGATGAGGGCCCGGCGTAGGGGCAGGTCCCGTGCCGAGATCAGCAAGAGACCGAGGGCGTCCGCTCCGTCCCGGCCCGCCCGTCCCACTTCCTGGTAGTAGGCCTCGATCGAGCTGGGAGGTCCCAGGTGTATGACGGCCCGCACGTCCGCCCGGTCGATACCCATGCCGAAGGCATTGGTGGCAACCACGATCTCGGCGCGGCCGTCCGCGAAGTCGCGCTGCGCCTCCTCGCGCGTGGCGGGAGACAGTCCTGCGTGATAGACACGCACGCGCCACCCCGCCGACTCGAGGCGCGCCCCTTCCTCCTCGGAGGCGCGCCGGGTGAGGGCATAGACGATGGCGGCGCCGCGGCGCGCCCCCGGCCGTCCCAGCGCCTCCGCGACGGCGCCGTCGACGAGCGCGGAGCGGCTGCGCTTGCTCTCCACCTCGGCCACGCGAAGGGAGAGATTGGGTCGCGCGAAGCCCTGGACGAGCTGGGGGGTATCGGCGGGCAGGCCGAGCCGCGCCAGGATCTCGTCGCGCACCACGGGCGTGGCCGTGGCCGTGCACGCCAGCGCCCGCGCCTCGGGCAAGTCCCCGAGCAGCCCGCCGATCTCCAGATACTCCGGGCGGAAGTCATGTCCCCACTCGCTGATGCAATGCGCCTCGTCGATGGCCACGAGGGGGCAGCGCAGGTCGGCGAGGAGGCCGCGGAAGCCGGGGAAGCTCAGACGCTCGGGGGCGACATAAACGAGCTTGTATGCGCCGCGCGCCATCAGGCCCACGCGCCGGCGCATCTCGCCGCCGTCGACGGTGGACGCGAGGTAGGTCGCGGGCACCCCCCGAGCGCCCAGGGCCTCGACCTGGTCGTGCATGAGCGAGATGAGGGGCGAAATCACGAGCGTGGTGCCGTCGAGCAACGTGGCGGGTAGCTGGTAGATCAAGCTCTTGCCGCCGCCCGTGGGCGCTACGAGGAGGAGGCGGCCGGAGGCGAGCAGGGTGTCGATGGCCTCGCGCTGGCCAGGACGAAAGGTAGGGTAGCCCAGCCGGGACAGCCCCCCGTCGAGGTCGAGCCCCGACGGGGGAGCCGGCTGGACCACGCCGCGCGCGATCACCTTATTTCGCGTACCGCTTCTGCCACTCGGCGAGGATGCGGTCGCGATTCTTGGCCGACCACTCGAAGTCGTTCGGGTACACGACCTTGGAGATGTCCTTGGGCAACCCCTCCGGCACGGGCAGGCCCGCCACGGCGACCGCCGCGAAGTACTTCGCGTAGAGCGCCATCGCCTCGTCGCTCGCCGCCCAGTCGAGGAACTGCTTGGCCGCGGGATTCTTCGCGCCCTTCCTGGTGAGGGCGTTCGCCTCCATCTCGTAGCCCGAGCCCTCCTTGGGCAGGACCATCTCGACCGGGCTGCCCTTCTTCTTCATCTCGAGGGCCACGTACTCGAAGGAGACGCCAATGGCGCGTTCCCCCGCCGCCGCGTCCTTGCACGGCTTGGAGCCGGACTTGGTGTACTCCGCGATGTTCTTGTCGAGCGCATCGAGATACTTCCACCCTTCCGCCTCGCCCATCCGCTGGAGGATGGACGCCACGGACAGATAGCCGGTGCCCGAGGACGCGGGGTTGGGCATGACCACCTGCCCCTTGTACACGGGCTTGGTCAGGTCCGCCCACGACGCGGGCATGGGCAGGTTGTTCTTCTTGGCCATCTCGGTATTGACGCAGAAGGCCGACATGTAGATGTCCATGCCGACCCACGACGGGGGATTGGCCTTGTCGCGGAACAGCCCCTGGATCTTGTCGAGCCCCTTGGGCGCGTACGGCTCGAGCAGCCCCGCGTTCTTGAAGATCAGGATATTCGTGGCGCCCACTCCCCAGATGGCCTCGGCCTGCATATTGTCCTTCTCGGCCATGAACCGCGCCGAGATGTCGCCCGTGGACAGCCGCAGCATCTTGACCTCGAGGTTGGGCAGGGTCTTGTTCAGCGACTTCATGTAGTCGGCGATCTGCTCGTTCTCGATCGCCGTGTAGACGACGACCGTCTGCTTCTGGGCAAGGGCGGGCGCCGCGAACAGCGCCACCGCGCCGAGCGCCAGGCATGCGGTGCGGAGCATCCGTGTCAGCATGAGAGCCTCCAGGGTGCGGAACAGGTTATTGGGCCATGAAGCCGCCGTCGACGATCATCTCGGCCCCCGTCATGAAGGACGATTCCTCCGAGGCGAGGAACAGCGCGGCGTAGGCGATGTCCCGCGGCTGGCCGATACGTCCCAGCGGAATGCCCGAATTGAACTCGGCTCTGAGCTCGGGCGTGAGATACGGCGCCTGCAGCGGGGTCTCGACGATCCCCGGATGGATGATGTTCGAGCGGATCCGGTCCTTCGCGAACTGGATGGCCAGCGACTTGTTGAGCGAGATGAGCGCGCCCTTGGCCGCGGTGTACGCGTCCTGGGCGCGCGTGAAGCCCGCGAGGGCCGACACGGAGCCCACGAGGATGATAGCGCCGCCGCCGGCCTTCTGGAGATGCGGGATGCCGTGCTTGGTCACCCAGAACACGCTCTTGAGATTGATGGCCATGACCCGATCCCACTGGGCACCGTCGGTCTCGAGCACGGAGCGGTCCTTGTCCTTCCAGAGGACCCCCGCATTGTTGTAGAGGACGTGGATCGCTCCGAAGCGACGGGCGCCCTCCTCGACCATCCGCTTCACGTCCTCCTCGATGGCCACGTCGCCCGCCGCGGCCATGGCCTGACCGCCCGCCTTCTCGACCAGCGCTACCGTCTCGTCCGCCGCCTGCTTGTTGATGTCGCAGACGACGATCCTGCCGCCCTCTTCGGCGAAGAGGACGGCGGCCTCCCGCCCCATCCCCATCCCTGCGCCGGTGATGAGGGCGACCTTATCCTTGAGCCTGTTACTCATGCCCTGATCTGTCTCTCTTTCCGCCCCTCACCCTGCCCTCTCCCCCTCCGGGGGCGAGGGATGCAAGAGTCCCTCTCCCCTCTGGGGAGAGGGCAGGGTGAGGGGCAGTAGTCAGATTCTCTCGAAGAGACGCACCAGCTCCCAGTCCGTCACCGATTGATCGAAGGCCTGCTGCTCGAGGCGCCCGTGGTGGAGGTAGTGCTTCACCACGGTTTCCCCAAAGGCCTCGCGGGCGACCGTGGAGCGCTCGAGCTCGCCGATGGCCTCCCGGAGCGTCTTCGGCACCTGCGCGAGCTTCGGATCCTCGTAGGCGTTGCCGTCGTAGTGCTCGGGTGGCTTGAGCTTCTTGTCCACTCCGTAGAGGCCGGCGGCGATGGTGGCCGCGAAGGCGAGATACGGATTCGCGTCGGCGCCCGGGATGCGATTTTCCACGCGGAAGCCGCTTCCCTCGCCGCAAAGGCGGAAGCCGCACGTGCGGTTGTCCCAGCCGCAGGCGATGCGCGTGGGCGCGAACGAGCCCGCCTGATAGCGCTTGTAGGCATTGACGGTGGGCGCGTAGAAGTAGGCGAACTCGCGGGCCATGGCCATCTGCCCTGCGAGCCACTGCTGAAAGAGGGGCGTGCCCTGCCGGCCGGGCGCGGCAAAGAGGTTCTTCTTGCCCGCGCGGTCCCATACCGACGAGTGGAGATGGAAGGACGAGCCGGCCGCGCCCATGTCGTATTTCGCCATGAAGGTGACGGACGAGCCCTGCTGCCAGGCGATCTCCTTCACCCCGTGCTTGTAGAGGACGTGGCGGTCGGCCATCTCGAGGGCGGGCGCGTAGCGGAGGTTGATCTCCTCCTGCCCCTTGCCCCACTCCCCTTTGGAGAACTCCACGGGCACGCGGGCGTCCTCCATATGATTGCGGATGGCGCGGACCAGCGGCTCCTCCTTGGAGGTCTGGAGAATATGGTAGTCCTCGAGGTAGTTCGAGACCGGCGTGAGCTGCTGATAGCGCTTGGCGCGCGCCTCGTCGAAGGACTCCCGGAAGAGATAGAGCTCGAGCTCCGAGGCGGTCTTGACCTGCCAGCCGCGCTTGCGCGCCCGCTCGAGCTGGCGCTTGAGCACCCAGCGCGGCGCCTCCTCGATGGGCTTGCCCTCCTCGGTGAACACGTCGCAGAAGACGAGGGCCGTCTTGGGCAGCCACGGCATGGGCCGCCACGTTGCCAAGTCTGGCACCATCTTCATGTCGCCGTAGCCACGTTCCCATGACGTGAGGGTGAAGCCGGGCAGGGGCTCCATCTCCATGTCCACGGTGAAGAGGTAGATGCAGGCGTGGACGCCGTCTTCGAGCACGTGATCGAGGAAATAGCGGCCGACGACCCGCTTGCCCATGAGCCGTCCCATCCCGTCGGGAAACACGGTGAGCACGGTATCGATCTCGCCCGAGCGGATGAGCGATTCGAGGGCTTGGGGATCAGCCTGCTCGGGCACTGACGATCTCCTCTCACTGGAAACGCGTGGGTCGGGGGCGAGGCTGACGAATCTTAGCGGGGAACCAGGCCCGAGGCAATAGCGGGCCCCCCACGACGGCTACTGTATCGCGACGGGAACGGGCGGGACGAGGAGGATGAGCAGGATGAGGCAGAGGAAGCCGACGGCATAGCGCCCGGGGGAGAGCGGCGAGACATCGTCGAGCGGCGGCTGGTGCTGGAAGCCCATCACGAAGAAGAGGAGGAAGGCCCACACGAACCAGTTGGCCGAGCCGGTGATGGTCCCGAGGGCGAGCAGGGCCACGAAGGTGGCGATGGAGACCTGGCGGTGCCGCGCGCCGAACAGAGCGTAGGCGATGCGGCCGCCGTCGAGCTGGCCCACGGGAATGAGGTTGAGGGCGGTGACGAAGAGCCCGACCCATGCCGCGAGGGCCACCGGGTGCACGAACACGTCGTGGCCCGGCGGGAGATGCCCAAAAGCGAGCCACGTCATGAAGCGCATCAGGAGCGAATCGCCGAAGACCACGCTGCCCCCCTCCGGCAGCGCGGCGACCTTGGACCATCCCAGACCGATCCAGAGCGCGGGAAGGGCCACCACGAGCCCGGCCAGAGGGCCGGCCGCCGCGATGTCGAAGAGCGAGTTCCTGTCGCGGGCGGGCGAGCGCATGCGGATGATGGCGCCCAGGGTGCCGAAGAGGAAGGGCGGGGGCGCGGGGATGAAGTACGGCAGGCTGACCGAGGCGCCGTAGGCCCGCGCGGTGAAGTAGTGGCCGAACTCGTGGGTGCCGAGGATGGCGAGGAGGGTGAAAGCGAAGGGCACGCCGTCGAGGACGCGCCCGGGCTCCGTGAGCGGATTGAACGCGAAGAAGGCGCCCGATCCGGCGATGAGAGTCGACAGCACGGTCAGGACGAAGAGGATGATGTTCGTCCGTGGCCTCGACGGCACGTGCACGTCCACGAAGGGCAGGGCGCGTACCCAGGTCATCCCCGCCGCGCCCGCCTGGAGAAATGGCGTGTAGCCCAAGGGCCGGAAGCGCGACACGAGCTCTGTCAGGGCTGAGGACGGGGGGAGGAGGAGCCGGCCGCCAAAACCCAGAGCATGCCCCTCGGCACGCACCTGCTCCACCGCCAGCACGCCACCCAGCTGAGGGGCCAGCTCGGCGATGGCGAAGCCGGGAGAGTCGACGGGCTCTGCAACGGCACGACCCCGGAAGGGCCAGAAGCGCATGAATTCACCTTACCACGGGGCCAGCGAGGCCACGGCGCGGCGGGCTGCCTCCAATCCGCCCTCCAGGTACACCACGGCGAGCACTGCTTCGAGGGCCGTGGCGAGGAGTGACTCTTTGGCGTGGCCGCCCATCTGCGCCTCCCCGCGCCCGAGCCGAAGCAGAGGACCAAGCTCGATGGCGCCCGCCCAGAGGGCGAGGTTCACACCCGAGACCACCTCCGCCCGCCGAGGCGTGAGCAGGCCTTCGGGCTCGTTCGGATAAGCACGCCAGACGTACTCGGCGACCACGAGAGCGAGGACGGCATCGCCCAGAAAGGCCAGCGCCCCATTGTCGCGCTCGCCGGGATGCTCGTTGGCGTAGGAGCGGTGGGTGAGCGCCTGGAGGACGAGGGCGTGGCTCCGAAAGGTGTGTTGGAGTCGTCGACCCAGCCGCTCCAGCGGGTGGGGATCCGGGGTCACCTACGCCCGGAACTTGCGGAAGGCCAGCGTCGCGTTCGTCCCGCCGAAGCCGAAGGCGTTGCTCAGAGCAACCTCGACCTCCTGCTTGCGGGGCTGATTCGGAACGTAGTCGAGGTCGCAGTCGGGATCGGGTTTCTCGTAATTGATGGTCGGCGGCAGCACGCCGTGATGCAGCGCGAAAGCGGTGGCGATCGCTTCGATACCGCCCGCCGCGCCCAGAAGATGCCCCGTCATGGACTTCGTGGAGGACACCGCGAGCTTCCTCGCGTGCTCGCCGAAGACGCGCTTGATGGCGAGGGTCTCGAACTTGTCGTTGTAGGGCGTGGATGTGCCGTGGGCATTGATGTAGCCCACCGCCGACGGCTCGAGGCCGGCATCGCGGAGCGCCGCGGCCATGGAGCGAGCGGCACCGTCGCCCTCCGGATCGGGCGCAGTCATGTGATGGGCGTCGCCGGTCATGCCGTAGCCCACCACTTCGGCGTAGATGCGCGCGTCGCGCCGGCGGGCGTGTTCGAGCGACTCCAGCACCACGAGGCCCCCGCCCTCGCCGCAGACAAAGCCGTCACGCTCGGCGTCGAAGGGGCGCGAGGCGCGGGTCGGATCGTCATTCCGCGTGGACATGGCCTTCATCTGGCAAAAGCCCGCGATGGTCAGCGGGATGATGATCGCTTCGGAGCCTCCGGCAATCATGACGTCGGCGTCGCCGCGCTCGATGATTTTCGTGGCGTCGCCGATGGCATGGTTCCCCGTGGCGCAGGCCGTGACCACCGACGAGTTTGGCCCCTTGGCCCCCAGGCGCATCGAGATAACCCCCGAGGCCATGTTGACGATGAGCATGGGGATGAAGAAGGGCGAGACCCGGTCCGGTCCCTTGGTCCGGAGCACTTCGTAGTTGCCGAGGAGGGTCTCGAGGCCGCCGATGCCCGACCCCACGAGGACTCCGAAGCGCGTGGGGTCCACGCTGTCCGTCTTGAGGGCGGCGTCCTCCACGGCCATGGTCGCGCACGCCACTGCGTACTTGAGGAAGGGATCGAACTTGCGGTCGTCCTTCCTGTCGATGTACTTGAGGGGGTCAAACCCCTTCAGCTCGCCGGCGATGCGCGTGGGGAAGTCCGTGGCATCGAAGCGTGTGATGGGGCCGATGCCCGAGCGGCCTTCGAGAAGGCCGGCCCAGAACTCTTCGGCGGTATTGCCCAGGGGAGTGACGGCGCCTACCCCGGTGATCACGACGCGACGCTTGTCCATGGCCATAGACGGGATCGACGGCCCCCCTACTGGTTCTCCTTGATGTAGCTGATGGCGTCACCCACCGTGGTGATCTTCTCCGCGTCCTCGTCGGGGATCTCGAGATCGAACTCCTCCTCGAAGGCCATGACCAGCTCGACCGTGTCGAGCGAATCGGCGCCCAGGTCCTCGATGAACTTCGCGTTGGGATTGACGTCGTCCTCCTCGACTCCGAGCTGCTCGACGATGATCTCTTTCACCCGCTCCTCGACCGGCTTTGCCATGAACACCCCCCGCTTCCGCGTGAATTGAACTCACTCCACCGATGCCGGCGGCCCCCGGGGGCCGCGTGCTACATGTACAGACCGCCGTTGACGTGTATCGTCTGCCCCGTGATATAGGCGGCGCCGTCACCGGCCAGGAATCGTACCACCTCCGCCACCTCCCGCGCCGCTCCGATGCGCTTGAGGGGCACCTGCTGGAGCAGCCCCTCCCGCGCTTCGCCCGAGATACCGGCGGTCATGTCCGTCTCGATCAGCCCCGGCGCCACGGCATTCACCAAGATGTTCCAGTGCGCGAGCTCGCGCGCGGCCGCCTTGGTGAGACCGATCACGCCCGCCTTGGCCGCCGAATAGTTGACCTGGCCGGGGTTGCCCATGGCCCCTGCCGTGGAGGTGATATTGATGATGCGTCCGCTCTTCTGCCGCATCATGGACTTGGCGGCGACCCTGGTCATGAGGAACACGCCCCGGAGGTTCGTGTCCATGACCATGTCCCAGTCGTCGTCCTTCATGCGCACCAAGAGCTGATCGCGCGTGATGCCCGCATTGTTGACGAGCACGTCGATGCGTCCGAAACGTTCCTTGGTCGCCTCGAGCAGTCGATCGCAGTCCTCACGCTTCGATTGATCGGCGGCGACGGCCAGCGCGACCGCGCCCACCGACTCGATCTCCCTCGCGGCAGACTCGAGCCGGGCCGCGTCGCGGCCAGAGACTACCACGGAGGCGCCGTCCTCCGCCAGCGCGCGCGCGATGGCCAGACCGATGCCGCGCGTCCCGCCCGTGACGATGGCGATCCGGCCCGCCAGCGCCTTGCTCTCCGTCACCCGGTGGTGCCCCCGGCGAGGGCCACCGCGGCCTTGTCGAGCGACTCGGGATCCTCGACGGCGTACCCGCGCGTCCCGTCGATCGTGCGCTTGAGCAATCCCGTGAGCACGCGACCGGGCCCGACCTCGAGCCATGCCGTGGCGCCTTCACGCGCGAGCGTGTGCAGGCAGTCGGTCCAGCGCACGGGACTCGCCACCTGGCGGACGAGGAACGGCTTGACGTCGTCCGCGGTGGTGGTCAGCCCCCCGTCCACGTTGCGCGCCACGGGCACCCGCGGCGCATGCGCCATCACCTGCTCCAGCTCGGCGGCGAGCCGATCGGCGGCAGGCTTCATGAGGGCCGAGTGAAACGGCGCGCTTACGGGCAGGAGCACGCTCTTCCTTCCCCCGAGCGCGGCGGCCCCCTTCACCGCACGCTCCACGGCCCCCCGATGGCCCGCGATCACGATCTGGCCGGGCGAGTTGATATTGGCGACATTGACGAGTTCGCCCTGGGCCGCCTCGGCGCAGGCCTGCTCGGCCGCGGCGAGGTCGAGACCCAGGAGGGCCGCCATGGCTCCCGTACCCACGGGCACGGCTTCCTGCATGAACTCGCCCCGCTTGCGCACGAGCCTGACCGCGTCGATGAAGCCGAGGGCACCCGTCACCACGAGGGCCGAGTACTCGCCCAGGCTATGTCCGGCGCAGAGGTCAGGGCTGAACCCACGCTCCGCCAGCACGGCGGCCGCGGCCACGCTCGCCGTCAGGATAGCGGGCTGGGTATTCGCGGTCAGGGCGAGATCGGCCTCCGGTCCTTCGAAGCAGAGCCGCGACAGAGAAAATCCCAGCGCCTCGTCGGCCTTGCGCCACACTGCCCCCGCGGCCGGCGAGTCCTGCGCGAAGGCCCGCCCCATGCCCACCGCCTGCGAACCCTGTCCGGGAAAGAGGAAGGCGATCTTCATGTGCCTACCAGCGCATCAGCGCCGCGCCCCACGTGAAACCGCCGCCGAAGGCCGCCATGAGCACGAGGTCCCCCGTCTCGAGCCGCCCGTTCGTCCACGCTTCCTCGAGGGCTACGTAGACCGAGGCCGCCCCCGTGTTGCCGTAGCGGTCCACGTTCACGATCACGCGCTCCATGGGGAGCTTGAGCCGCTTCACCGCGGCTTCGATAATGCGGAGATTGGCCTGGTGGGGGACGAAGAGCGCCAGATCGTCGGCGGTGAAGCCGTTGCGGGCGAGGATACGCTCCGCGCAGTCTCCGAACATGCGCACGGCGACCTTGAAGACCTCGTTGCCCTTCATCTTGCAATAGTGCATGCCCTTGTCCACGGTCTCGTGGGTGGCGGGGTGGCGCGAGCCTCCCGCGGGCTGAATGAGGAGCTCGCCGTAGCGCCCGTCCGAGTAGAGATCCGTGTCGATAATGCCCGAGACGCCCTCGGTCGCTCGCAGCACGGCCGCCCCCGCCGCGTCCGCGAGCAGAATGCAGGTGCCGCGGTCCGTGTAGTCCGTGATGCGCGAGAGACTCTCCGCGCCGATGCACAGCACGGTCTGGTACTTGCCGCTCGCCACGTACTGCGAGCCGATGGACAGACTGTAGATCGATCCCGAGCAGGCGGCGTAGACGTCCATGGAGCCCGCATTCCGGCAGCCGAGCTGGTGCTGGACGATGTTGGCGGTGGTGGGGAAGGCCATGTCACCCGTGGTGGTGCCCACCACGATGAGATCGATCTCGCCCGGCTCCACCTCCGCCCGCTCGAGGGCCTGCTGGGCGGCCTTGATGGCAAGATCCGAGGTCGCCTCGTTCTCGTCGACGACGTGGCGCTCGCGGATGCCCGTGCGCTGAACGATCCAGTCGCTCGAGGTCTCGATCATCCGCTCGAGATCCTCGTTGGTGAGGATGCGCTTCGGAGCATAGGCGCCGACACCGATGATCTGAGCCCTGGTCATTCGCGGCCTCCCTCGCGTCCCTCGGCCAGCTCCAGCTCGGCGTCGAGGGCGGTGGTGATGTGCTCGTTGACCCCGCTCTTCACCCATTCGGCGGCCACCCGCACGGCGTTCTTGATGGCCTTCACCGGCGACGCCCCATGACAGATGATGGAGGCGCCGCTGATCCCGAGGAGAGGGGCGCCTCCCATCTCCGTGTAGTCCACGCGCCGCTTCATGCGCGTGAAGGCGCGCTTCGACAACACGGCACCCGCGAGCGAGAAGACATCGCGCCCGACCTCCTGCCGAATCATCTCCGTGAGCATCTCGGCCAGGCTCTCCGAGACCTTGAGGCAGACATTGCCCGTGAACCCGTCCGTCACCACCACGTCGCAGCGGCCGTTGTAGATGTCGCGGCCCTCGATATTGCCGATGAAATTGATCGACGAGTGGCGGAGCTTCTCGAAGGTCTCCTTGGTCAGCTCGTTGCCCTTGCCCTCTTCCTCGCCCACGGAGAGGAGACCCACCCGCGGATTGTCCTTGCCCACGATGTCGCGCGAGTAGACGTGGCCCATGATGGCGAACTGGAACAGGTGGCGAGGCTTGGGATCGACGTTGGCGCCCGCGTCGATGAGGATGGTGTAGCCGGAGAGGCTGGGCAAGGCGGCGGCGATGGCGGGCCGGTCCACGCCCGGAAGAAGTCCCATCACGTACATGCCGATGGCCATGGCCGCCCCCGTGTTCCCGGCCGAAACGAGCGCCTGGCACTCACCTTCCTTGCAGAGCTCGGCGGCCACGCGGAGCGATGAATCGCGCTTACGGCGGAGGGCGTGGGACGGTGGCTCGGCCATGCCCACGACCTGGCTGGCATGGCGCACGCTGATGGGCAGGTCCTGCGCCTTGAGGCGAACGATCTCGCGCTCGACGGCCGCGCGGTCACCCACCAGCACCGAGGAGAGTCCGAAGTCGCGGGCCGCCGTCACTGCTCCCTCGACGACGACGGCGGGGCCGAAGTCCCCGCCCATGGCGTCCACCGCGATCTTCATCGGTCGCGGACCCGGCGCCCCGCGCTACTCGCCCTCGATGGAGAGAACTTCCCGCCCCTTGTAGAAGCCGCACTTGGGGCAGATCTGGTGCGGCATCTTCACTTCGCGGCACTGCGGGCAGACCGAGCGCGTCGGCGCGGACATCTTGTAGTGCGTCCGACGCTTGCGTCCGCGCGTCTTCGAATGGCGTCGCTTTGGCAGCGGCATGGTGTCGTGGCTCCTTCGCCAGGCGTCAAGGCCCGGCCCTGCGGTTTATTTGGACAGCCGGTCGGCCAGGCCCTTGAGCGGCGACCAGCGCGGATCGGCGGCCGGTGCGCAGCCGCAGGGTGCCGCATTGCGGTTCGCCCCACAGCTCGGGCAGAGACCCCGGCACGCTTCGCGGCAGAGCGGCTTCATGGGCAGTCCCAGGGTGGTTTCGGTCTCGAGCAGCACATTGAGATCGATCTGGTCATGATCGTAGACGTCGGTTTCGAGGTCATCCGCACCCAGCTCCCGCTCGTCCCCCCGTCCGGGGGCAGGCACGAGCCGCGTGTCGACCGTCGCGTCCACGGTCGCGTCATAGGATTCGAGGCAGCGCGAGCAGACCTGTGGCACCCGGGAGCGGACGCGGCCGTTGACGAAGACGACGTCGCCGTCTTTCTCGACAGCCAACCCGATATCCTCGAGACGCCACGCGCGGTCCTGGAACGGCTCGGGGAAGGCCTCGGGGCCTTCGAGCCTGAGCCCTTCTTCCGGTATTTCCGAGACCCTGATGACCATCGCTCGATTCTCGCTAACCCGCGACAGAATTGGTGGATTTGGCTGAAACCGAGCCAGTGTACGGGCCGGTCTCCCCGGTTGTCAACTTGAAAGGCCCCCACCGACGGTCAGTGGGGGCCGGCGCCAGCGAGGATTCGATGCTTGCCCTGCTCACCCTCTATACTACTCGGGCTGTGCACAGTATCTACTTCGGCGACAATTTGGAGATCCTCCGCCGCCACGTGCCGGACGGCGCGGCCGCGCTCATCTACATCGACCCCCCCTTCAATACGGGCCGGGCGCAGGCGCGCACGCGCCTCAAGACCGTGCGCAGCGTGTCGGGCGACCGCGTGGGCTTCAAAGGACAGCGCTACGACACGGTCAAGATGGGCTCGCGCGCCTACCCCGACCGCTTCGACAACTACCTCGCGTTTCTCGAGCCGAGGCTGCGGGAGGCGTATCGTGCCCTCGCCCCCGACGGCACGCTCTACTTCCACATCGACTACCGCGAGGTCCACTACTGCAAGGTGCTCCTCGACGGCATCTTCGGACGCGACTCGTTCCTCAACGAGATCATTTGGGCCTACGACTACGGCGGTCGCCCCACGCGCCGATGGCCGCCCAAGCACGACAATATCCTCGTCTACGTCAAAGATCCCTCCCACTACGTCTTCGACACCGAGGCCGTCGAGCGCATTCCTTACATGGCGCCGGGACTGGTGGGACCGGAGAAGGCCGCGCGGGGCAAGCTGCCCACCGACACGTGGTGGCATACCATCGTACCCACGCAAGGGCGCGAGCGTACCGGCTACCCGACGCAGAAGCCGCTGGGCGTCCTCCGGCGAATCGTGCAGGCGTCGTCGCGCCCGGGAGATCTCGTGCTCGACTTCTTCGCGGGCAGCGGCACCACCGGTGAGGCGTGCCTCGACACGAAGCGGCGCTTCCTCCTCGTGGATGTCAACCCGGAAGCCCTCGAGGTGATGGCGCGCCGCTTCGACGGCGTGCGCGGCATCCGCTGGGTCGGCTACGAACCGCGGGCGGCCGCCGGGCCGCGTGGAGCAACCGGCCCCGTTGCTTGACGCTCCCCGAGGCGGCTGTTAGCATTCGCGAGGAGGCCTCCCGCGATGGGTAACCTGATCAAGACCGGATTTCTTCTCGTGGTCATGACCTGCCTGCTCGTGCTCGTCGGGGGCGCGGTGGGCGGCCGTCAGGGCATGACCATCGCGTTCGTGCTCGCCCTCGTCATGAACGTCGGCTCGTACTGGTTCTCGGACAGGATCGTGCTCGCGAGCTACGGGGCGCAGCCGGTGACGGAAACCGAAGCGCCTCAGCTCTACCGCATCGTCCGCGACCTGGCCGCCCAGGCGCGCATTCCCCTGCCGCCGATCTACATCATCCAGGACGATTCTCCCAATGCCTTTGCCACGGGACGAAATCCCCAACACGCCGCGGTGGCCGTCACCGAAGGGATCCTGCGCATCATGACCGAGGACGAGCTCCGCGGCGTGCTCGCCCACGAGCTTTCCCACGTGAAGAATCGGGATACGCTGATCATGACCATCGCCGCCACCCTCGCGGGCGCCATCACCTACCTCGCCCAGATGGCGCAATGGGCGGCCATGTTCGGCGGCGGGCGCCGCAGCGACGACGAGGGCGGCGGGGGGGGCAGCGCCATCGGCGCGCTCCTCATGGCCATCCTCGCCCCCTTCGCGGCCATGCTCATTCAGATGGCGATCTCCCGCTCGCGCGAATACGAAGCCGACGCCTCGGGCGCGCACCTGGCCGGCCGCGCCTCCGGCCTCGAGCACGCGCTCCAGAAGCTCGACTTGGCGTCGAGGCAGGTGCCCATGGAGGCCACTCCGGCCACCGCCCACCTCTTTATCGTCAACCCCCTGACCTCCGGTGGCCTCGCCTCCCTGTTCTCAACGCATCCCCCGATCGAGGAGCGCATTGCGCGTCTGAGGGCGATGAGACTTTGATCGCAACCGGACCGGAGGCGGTGCGAACGACGCCGCGGCCTCCCGCTTCCGACCTCATGGTTCAGGCCGAGCACCTCCGCAAGATCTACGGGTCGACTCACGTGCTCCACGATGTCTCGCTCGAGCTCGGGGCGGGCGAGGGCCTGACGCTCCTGGGACCGAACGGCACGGGCAAGACCACCCTGCTCCGTATCCTCGCCACGCTCCTGCGGCCCACCGCGGGCTCGCTGCGCATAGCGGGAGCCGACGCGGTCAGGGAGCCGGACACGGCGCGGGAGGCCATCGACATGGTCGGCCACGGTTCCTGGATCTACGAGGATCTGACCGCCATCGAGAACCTCCACTTCTGGACGGTCATGGGGGGTCATGACGCCGCCCCCCCCCGCCTTCGCGCCGCCCTCGAATCCGTCGAGCTCGACACGGTGGCGAACCAAAGAGCGCGCACCTTCTCCGCGGGCATGAAGCGGCGTCTCGCGCTCGCGCGTGTTCTCCTCGGCCGCGCCCGACTCCTTCTCCTCGACGAACCCTTCACCGGCCTCGACCGCGCGGGGAGAAAGTGGCTGAGCGAGTACCTGATGTCCTTCAAGGCGCGCGGAGGGACTTTCGTGGTGGCCACGCACAGCTTCGACGCGGGCGCGGGGGTGGCCGACCGGGTGGCCATTCTCGCGGGCGGGCGCATCGTCCTCGATCGGCCGGCCGCCGATCTCGACCTCGATGATCTCCGTCGCCTCTACGACGAGCTCGCCATGGGTCCGGGACCGTCATCGTGAGCGCCTACATGCGACGCGCGTGGATCGTGGTCTGGAAGGACGTACTCAGCGAGCGCCGGAGCAAGGAGAGCCTCAACGCTCTCGTCTTCTTCTCGATCCTCCTCCTCTTCGTCTTCCAGTTCGCCCTGGGTCCGGAGCGCGCGCGCGTCGAGGCCGCGCTGCCCGGACTGCTCTGGCTCGGCTTCGTCCTCGCCGGACTCCTCGCCTTCGGACGGACCTTCCTCGTAGAGCGCGAGAACGACTGCTGGGAGGGTCTCGTGCTCTCGCCCGGCGACAAGTCGGCCATCTACCTCGGCAAGCTCGCGGGCAATGTGCTGCTCATGGCCGTGGTGGAAGCGGTGCTCCTCGTCCTCTTCACCGTCTTCTTCGGTCTCGATTTCACCGGCGTGCTTCCCGCCCTATCGCTCGTGCTCGCCCTGGGCACGCTGGGGCTCGCCGCGGTGGGCACGCTCTTCGGCGCCATCACCGCACAGCTCCGCGCGCGCGAGCTGCTCTTCCCGGTCCTCCTGCTCCCCGCCGTGGTGCCCATTCTCCTGGGCTCCGTGAGCGCCACGCAGATCGTCATCCTCGGGCAGCCGCTCGCGGAGGCGGGGGCGTGGCTCAAGCTGCTCGCCGCGGCCGACCTCGTCTATCTCGTCGTGGGCGTGCTCACGTTCGAGTTCGTGCTGGAGGGCTGATGGCCCTCCGCGGCCTCGGCTGGCTTGCCGTGCTCGCCCTCGTGGCCGGAGTGGGGGCGGCGTTCGGCTATGCCCCGCGCGAAGCCGTGCAGGGCAATGTCCAGCGCATCATGTATCTCCACGTGCCGGCGGTGCTCACGGCCTATCTCGCCTTCGCTCTCGTCTTCCTCGGGAGCATCGGCTACCTCCTGACGCGGCGCCCCGGCTGGGACAGGCTCGCCCTTGCCGCGGCGGAGCCCGGCGTCATCTTCACCGGGATCACGATCGCCTCAGGCTCCATCTGGGGCAAGCCTACCTGGGGAACATGGTGGACATGGGATGCCCGGCTTACCTCCACCGCGGTGCTCTTCCTCGTCTACGTGGGATATCTCCTCCTCCGCGGAATGATCGACGAGCCCGACCGACGGGCCCGCGCCGCGGCCGTGGTGGGTATCCTCGGCACCGCGAACATCCCCATCGTCCACTTCTCGGTGAAGTGGTGGCGCGCCCTCCATCAGCCCGCCACCATCCTCGGCCCCGAGCCCTCGCCCATCGCGGCGCCCATCATGCTCACCCTCATCGTGAACTGGCTCGCCTTCACCCTGCTCCTGCTCTATCTGGTCGCCAAACGCACGGAGATCTCGCGGCTCGAGGAGCAGCATGCCGGATAACTGGAGCTACGTCTTCGCCGCCTACGGTCTCGCCGGCGTGGTGCTCCTCGCCTACTGGCGTCGCCTGGCCGGCCGGGCGAAGAGCCTCGGCGCCCGTGGCGTGCGGAGAGGCGTATGAGGCGGCGTGGCAAGTTCGTGGTGGGCGGGCTCGTCATCCTGGTGGCCATCGCCTATCTCATCTGGGCGGGAGTGAGCCAGAGCGTCGTCTACTTCGTGACGCCGAGCGAGCTCCTCGCCGCTCCCGTAGCGAGCAAGACCTACCGCGTGGGCGGGCTCGTGCTCCCCGGCTCGCTCAAGTGGGAGCCCAAGAGCCTCGATCTCTCCTTCACCCTCTCGGACGGCAAGGCCAACGTCTCCGTCAAGCACAAGGGGGCGCCGCCGGATCTCTTCGCCGAGGGGCGCGGCGCCGTCGTGGAAGGAGCGTGGACGCGGGAGGGCTACTTCAAGGCCTCGCTCATCCTCGCCAAGCACTCGGAGGAGTACAAGGCTCCCCACGACGGTGCGGAGCCCGGCTACAAGGAGTTGATCAAGAGCCTGCGCAAGGAGACCACGCGATGAGGGCCCCCAGCCCGAAGAGGCCACGGAGCAGCGCAGCTTGTCTGGTCGGCGCCGCTTTCCGATGATTCCAGAGCTGGGCTACGCCGCGACCGTGGCCGCCTTCGCCCTCGCCCTATGGGGCGCGGGGGCCGCCGCGGTTGCCGCCCGCACGGGTCGCGCCGACCTGCTCCGCTCGGGAGAGCGGGCCGCGGTCGGCGTCTGGGGCCTCATCACCGCGTGCATCGCCCTCATGCTCTACGCGTTCCTGACCTTCGACTTCTCCGTCCGCTACGTCGCCTTCAACACGAACCGCGGCACGCCCTTCTACTACCGGATCACGGCGCTCTGGGGCGCCCTCGAGGGTTCCATCGTTCTGTGGTCGTGGCTGCTGTCGATCTACACCCTGATCGTGGTCGTGCAGTACCGGCGGCGCCAGCCCGAGCTCTATCCGTGGGTGCTCTCCGTGATGCTGGGCATCCTCGCCTTCTTCCTCCTCGTCATGGCGATCCCCGCCCCGCCCTTCGAGCGGCTGGGCCCCATTCCGCCCGACGGGCGCGGCCTCAACCCGCTCCTCGAGGACTCGGGCATGATCACCCATCCCGTCGCTCTCTACCTGGGCTTCACGGGATTCACCGTGCCCTTCGCCTTCGCGGTGGCGGCCCTGATCGTCAGGCGCACGGGAGAGGAGTGGATCACCATCACCCGCCGCTGGACCATCATCGCCTGGTACTTCCTCTCCCTCGGTCTCCTCATCGGCGGCTGGTGGAGCTATCACGTGCTGGGCTGGGGGGGCTACTGGGCTTGGGATCCGGTGGAGAACGCGGCCTTCATGCCCTGGCTCACCGCCACCGCGTTCCTGCACTCCGTGATGATCCAGGAGCGGCGGCGCATGCTCAAGCTCTGGAATCTCGCCCTGATCTTCCTGACTTTTGGCCTCACCCTCTTCGGAACCTTCCTGACGCGCTCGGGAATCATCGGCTCCGTCCATTCCTTCACCCAGGGCTCGATCGGCGTGTTCTTCCTCGCTTTCCTCGCCCTGGTCCTGCTGGGATCGTTCTCGCTCCTCGCCTCGCGGGTGGACCGGCTGCGCGCCGAGGGCGTGCTCGACTCGGTGGTCTCGCGAGAGTCCATGTTCCTCCTCAACAACCTGTTTCTCGTCGCCGCCGCCTTCACGGTCTTCTTCGGGACCGTTTTCCCGCTGCTGTCCGAAGCCGTGCGGGGGGTGAAGGTGAGCGTGGGGGCGCCCTTCTTCAACCTCGTGAACATCCCGATCTTTCTCGCCCTGCTCTTTCTGATGGGCGTGGGGCCGCTCATCGCGTGGCGCCGGGCGTCGGCGGAAAACCTCAAGCGCAATTTCCTGAAGCCGGTGCTCGCGGGCGTGGTGGTGGCGGCGATCATGCGTGCGCTGGGCGTGGGTAATGCGCTGGTGCTCACCGCCATGGCCCTCGTGGTCTTCGTCGCGGGCACGATCTCCCTCGACCTCTTTCGCGCAGTGCGGACGCGGCGGCGCCACGGCGACGGCTGGACGTCCGCGACCTTCGGCCTGCTCCTGCGCCAGAACCGGCGCTACGGCGGCTTCATCGTCCACCTGGGTATCCTGGTCATCGCGCTCGGGGTGGCGGGCTCGCAGGCGTGGTCGGTGCAGACGGAGGTAACCCTGCAAAAGGGTCAGACCGTCGACCTCGCCGGCTACCACGTGCGCTTCGACAGGCTCGAGGCGACGGAGGAATCGAATCACGCCAAGGTCACGGGCGCCTTCACCCTGAGCAATGGGCGCCGGGGCGAGACGGTGCTCCTCCCCGGCCGGAAGTTCTATCCGCAGGAGCAAACACCCATCGCGGCCGTGGATTACCGCTTGGGCTTCCTCGAGGATGTCTACCTGGTGCTGGGGGATTTTTCTCGCGACGGCTCCCAGGCCACGGTCAAGCTCCAGATCAACCGGATGGTGTCCTGGCTCTGGATGGGCGGGCTCGTGCTCACCCTCGGGGCGGCGCTGGCCATCCTCCCGGAGGCGCGGAGACCCGCGTGAGGGCTTCCTGGCTACGCTGGGCCATTCCGGCGGCCGTGGTGCCGGTGCTGATGCTGCTGGCCTACGGCTTCAAGACGAATCCGCGCGAGATTCCCTCGCCGCTCCTGGACAGGCCGGCGGCGCCTTTCACGGTGACGACGTTCGCCGGCTCTCCCCTGAGTCTCGAGAGCCTTCGCGGCAAGGTCGTGATGCTCAACTTCTGGGCCTCGTGGTGCCGGCCTGCCTGCTACGAGGAAGCGCCCGCCCTCGAGCGCACGTGGCGCGAATACAAGGACAAAGGCGTCGTGGTCGTCGGCATCGACATACAGGATCGGGACGAGGCGGCGCGGACATTCCTCACCGAGTTCGGCCATAGCTTCCCGAACGCGCCCGACCCTGCCGGCCGGGTCGCCGTCGACTACGGCGTGTACGGCGTCCCGGAGACTTTCTTCATCGATCGCAAGGGACGCGTGCGCTTCAAGCACGTGGGCGCGCTGACCGACGAGCTTGCCCGCCAGCGACTGGACACTCTTCTCAAGGAGACGTCGTGAGCCGCGGACTCGCGGGGGTGCTCGCGACGCTGCTGCTGCTCGCGGGCCCCGCCGCGGCAGCGCCGGTGGACGAGAAGACCGTCCACGACGTGGCCGCCCAGCTCCGGTGCGTCGTCTGCCAGAGCCTGTCCGTGGCCGACTCGCCGTCCGAAACCGCCAGCCAGATGCGCGGCATAATCCGCGAGCGCCTGGCCGCCGGGGAAAGTCCCGCCGAGGTACGCGCCTACTTCGTCGAGAAATACGGCGAATGGATTCTCCTCGCGCCGCCCAAGTCGGGCTTCAATCTCCTCGTCTGGGTGGTGCCCTTCGTGGGCCTCGGGCTGGGGCTGGTGCTCGTCGCCGTCGTCCTCCGTCGCTGGAGCCGAAAGATCCCTCCGGGCGCGCCGGCCACCGTGGATCCGGCGCTGCGGGAGCGCATTCGCCGCGAGATGTCGGAAACGGAGAGCCCGTGAGTAGCGCGCAGTGGATCGCCATCGCCGCCATCGCCTTGCCCGCACTCGCCATTGTTCTGTGGCCGCTCCTGCGCGGAGGAGCGCGGAGGGCCGCCGCATCGAATGCCGCCCTCGATCGACGGCTCGAGCTGGCCGAGGAGAAAGCGGCGACCTATCGCGCGCTCAAGGAGCTCGACTTCGATCACGAGACGGGCTCCCTGTCGCACGACGACTTCCAGGCGTTGCGCGACAGATACGAGGGGCGCGCCGCCGAGCTCATCACCGCGCTCGACGCAGTCGGCGAGCCCGCCCCGCGTGACACCGCGGAGCGACTGCCACCCGCGCCGCGCGCCTGGACGAGGACTCCCGCGGCCATGGTTGCCGGCGGCCTTGCCCTCCTCGCCCTCGGCATCGCCTTCGGGGTCGGGGTGAGCCGCTACTCGCAGCCGGACCCCACGATGATTCCGCCGGGGAGCCGCATCCCGGTGCCGACGCTGCCTGACCCCGGGCCGCTCCTGCCCGGCGCGCCGGGCACGGGCACCTCCAGCATGAAATCGATACCACCGGAGATGCTCGCCCGCATGCTCGAGGCGGCGCGCCAGAGTCTCTTCGAGGGGCGATACCAGGAAGCCATCGCCGCCTACCAGGCCGTGCTCAAGAGGGACCCGAAGAACGTGGACGCCATGACACATCTGGGATTGATCGTGGCCATGGGCGGCCACGCCGACGCCGCGCTCGAGACCTTCAACAAGGCGCTCACCCTCGACCCGAAATACGGCCCCGCGCTCCTGTACAAGGGGCAGGTGCTCTACGAGGTGAAGCAGGACTATCCGGGCGCCGTCACGGTATGGGAGCGCTATCTCGCCCTGGGTCCCCCCGGCGAGGACCGCCAGCGCGTCGTCGCGCTGATCCAGGAAGCCAAGAGCAAGGCTCCCCGCCGCTAGCCGTCCTGTGGCGGCGTGATATTCTGAGCCCCGCCATGACGACGAAGGACGCGGAAAGGATCGAGGCGCTCCGCGAAGCCATCCATCGGCACAACTATCTCTACTACGTCGAGGATCGCCCGGAGGTCTCGGACGCCGAGTACGACGGCCTCCTGCGCGAGCTGCGCCAGCTCGAAGAGGCCCACCCCGAGCTCGTCACGCCCGATAGCCCGACCCAGGCCGTAGGGGGGCACGTCGCGGATGTCTTCGCGCCCGTCGAGCACAAAGGGCCCATGCTCTCGCTCGACAATGCGCTCTCGCCCGACGACCTGCGAGAATTCGAGGGGCGTCTTCGCCGCTCCCTGCCCAATGCGGAGTTCGAATACGTCTGCGAGCCCAAGATCGACGGGCTGGGCGTGGCGCTCCTCTACACGCGCGGGCGCTTCGTGCGCGGGGCGACGCGCGGCGACGGGCGCGTGGGCGAGGACATCACCCAGAACCTCCGCACGGTCAAGGTCATTCCCTCATCGCTCAAGGGCGAGCTGGCACGCACCACCTCGCTCGAGGTGCGCGGCGAGGTCTTCATGCCCCGCGAGGCCTTCGCCCGATTCAACACCTCGTTGGAGGAAGCGGGTCAGGTCACCTTCGCCAACCCGCGCAATGCCGCAGCGGGAGCGGTGAGGCAGAAGGACCCGTCGGTCACCGCGTCGCGCCCGCTCGACATCTTCCTCTATCACGTCAGCCATCGCGAGCCGGGGGAGTTCGAATCCCATTGGGACGTGCTGGAAGCGCTCAAGGCCGCGGGCTTTCCCGTGAATCCGCGCTCCGCGCGCTGCCCGGACCTCGACGCGGTCATCGAGTACGCGCGGGGCCTCGAAGACGAGCGCGACGCGCTCGGCTACGATACCGACGGCGTGGTGGTCAAGGTGAACAGCCTCGAGCAGCAGCGCCGACTCGGCGCCACCTCGCACCATCCGCGGTGGGCCATCGCCTTCAAGTTCGCGGCGCGCCAGGCGACCACGCGCGTGCTCGACATCACCATCAATGTCGGGAAGACGGGGGCCCTCACCCCGGCGGCCAGCCTCGAGCCGGTGGAGCTGGCGGGGGTGACCGTGAGTAACGTGAGCCTGCACAACGAAGACGAGGTCAAACGGAAGGACGTGAGGATCGGCGACACCGTGCTCATCGAGCGGGCGGGCGACGTCATCCCCTACCTCGTGCAGGTGGTGACGTCGAAGCGCCCTCCGGAGGCCAAGCCTTTTCAGATGCCGCACAAGTGCCCGGCCTGCGGGGCGCCCGCCGAGCGCCCGGAGGGAGAGGCCATCTGGCGCTGCACCAATGTCGCCTGCCCCGCCCAGCTCAAGGAGCGGCTCTTCCACTGGGGCTCGCGACGGGCCATGGACATCGAGGGCCTGGGCGAGATCGTCATCCAGCAGCTCGTGGACCGCGAGCTGGTGCGAGACGTGGGCGATCTCTACGAGCTCGACGTCGAGCAGGTGGCCGGCCTGGATCGCCTCGCGAAGAAATCGGCGACCAATCTCGTGGCGGCGATCCAGGCCTCGAAGGGACGCGGGCTATCGCGGGTGCTCAATGGCCTCGGCATCCGGATGATCGGCGAGCGCGCCGCCCAGCTCCTGGCCGCGCGCTTCGGGTCCATGGACCGGCTCGAGAGCGCCGGCGCGGATCAGATCAACGAGATCCCGGGGATCGGCCCCAAGATCGCCGAGTCCGTGGCACGCTTCTTCCACGATGAGCGGAGCCGGAAGACCATCCGCCACCTGCGCGAGGTCGGGCTCGACCTGACCGAGAAGGGCGTGTCCGACCGGCCGGGACCCCTCGCCGGCAAAGCCCTCGTGCTCACCGGGAGCCTCAAGGGGCTGACCAGAGACGAGGCCAAGGACGCCGTCCTCCGATCGGGCGGCCGCGTGACGGGCACCGTTTCGAAGAAGACCGACTACGTAGTGGTGGGTGAGGATCCGGGCTCCAAGGCCGATGACGCCCGGCGGCTCGGAGTGACCATGCTGGACGAGGCGCAATTCCTCACCCTGCTTGGCCGGCCGGCGTGAAGGCGCTCGCCCTCGTCATCGCCCTTGCCCTCGGCCTCACCCTGATCGCATCGCCGGAGGCCCAGGACAAGCCGCGCCCCACGCGCGAGGAGGCCCTTCGCGATCTCACCTCTCCCGACGTGGAGGCGCGCCGGCTCGCCACGGCGTGGATGGGCGAGCTCGCCACCCCCGCCGATCTTCCCGCCCTCTTCCAGCAGCTTCGCGATCCCGACGATCTCGTGCGGTCGCTCACCGAGAACTCCATCTGGCAGGCGTGGAGCCGGTCGGGCGATGCCAAGGTGGATGCCCTCTTCAAAGTCGGGGTGGCGCAGATGAACCAGGGCCAGGCCGAGTCCGCCCTCGACACGTTCACCGAGATCATCAAGCGCAAGCCCGAGTTCGCCGAAGGGTGGAACAAGCGGGCGACCATCTATTTCCTGATCGGTGAATACGACAAGTCGCTCGCCGACTGCGACGAGGTGATCAGGCGCAATCCGCAGCACTGGGGAGCCCTGTCCGGATACGGACAGATCTATATGCAGCTCGACCGGCCGGAGCAGGCCCTCGTCTACTTCCAGCGCGCCCTCGCCGTCAATCCCAATCTCCAGAATGTCGAGAACATGATCCAGCAGCTGAGGCAGCTCGTGATCGAGAAGCGCCGAGGCACCATCTAACTCAAGGAGGATTACCCGTGCCCCTGACCGCCGAGCAGATCGAAGCTCTCAAGAAGATCACCAGCCCGAGCGTGGCCAATGCCATCGAGGTCTTCAAGGTGCGCCCGCGCCAGGAAGGCAATGTCTCGTCGGAGATTCGCGGACTCTTCCCCGAGCTGGGGCCGCTCGTGGGCTATGCCGCGACCTGCCTTGTCCGCGCGGAGCAGGGCCCCATCGACGGACACCGGGCCAGCCTCTACGGCTGGTGGGACTTCGTCATGAGCATTCCCGCCCCGCGTGTCATCGTCGTCCACGATCTCGACGAGCCGCGCGGCCAGGGCGCCCAGTGGGGCGAGGTGCAGGCGAACATCCACCGCGCTCTCGGCTGCGTCGGAGTGGTCACCGACGGGTCGGTGCGCGATCTCGACGAGGTCCGCGCCCTCAAGTTCCAGTTCGCGGCCGCCCACGTTTCGGTGTCCCACGCCAATATCCACATGGTGGACTTCGGCATTCCCGTCAAGGTGGGCGGCGTCTGGATCAAGCCGGGGGATCTCGTGCACTTCGACCAGCACGGCGTGGTGACCATTCCCCCCGATATCGCCACCGGCATTCCCGAGGCCATCGCCAAGGTGGAGGCCGACGAGAAGAAAATCATTTCCACCTGCCAGGCCCCCGGCTTCACGCCGGACAAGCTGAAGGAGCTCTACAAGCAGATCCGCCCCGGGACGTACTAGAGGCCCGGCGCGGATCAGGCCGGTCGAGCCTGATCCGCGCCGCCCGCGGCCTATTCAGCGGGTTCCCGCGGCCGGCGAGCGCTGGGGCAGGCGCCGGAGCACCGCGGCCAGGATGCGTCCGTCTATGGCGGCCAGTCCCCCCGCGATCAGCGCCACACCCGCGATTTGCCGCGGCTCGACGTGCTCACCGAGGAAGGCGAGGCCGAGGAGCACGGCGTTGACCGGCATCAGTAGGGTGACGAGGAGCAGGTTGCTCGCGCCCGAGGTGGCGAGGATGCGGAAGTAGATGACGTAGGCGAGGGCCGTGCACAAGAGCGCGAGGCCGACGAGGGCCGTCCATGTCCTCGTCCCGGGGAGACCGAGGAGCCACGGCCGATCGAAGAACAACGACAGGGGGAGGAGGGTCAGGCTCGAGGCCGTCACCTGCCCGGCCGCGGTGACGAGCGGCGGAGTGCCGGCAAAGCGCCGACCGAATATGCCCGCGCAGGCATACGCGATCGCCGCGCCCACCATGGCCAGCTGCGCGAGGAGACCGCGGTGTAGACCGCCCAGCGCGTCGGGTCCGATCATCACGGCCACCCCGGCCAGGCCGAAGAGGACGCCCCCCACCTTCTTGGCCGTCATACGCTCGTCGCGGGTGAAGACGTGCGCGAGAAGCACCGTGAAGAGCGGCGTGCTCGCGTTGAGGATGGCGGCGAGGCCGCTGCCGATCGTGGTCTGGCCCCACAGGATCAGGCTCATGGGGATGGCGTTGTTGAGCAGCCCCATGATCCAGAACGCGCGCCACGCCGGGAACGAGCTGGCCATCTCGAGCCCCGTCGCGCGCACCGCGACCTGGAGCACGAGCGCCGCGAGACCGAGACGTCCGACGGCCACCGTGAAGGGTGGAAGCTGGGCCAAGGCGACCTTGCCGAAGAAATAGGAGCCGCCCCAGAGCGTGCCGAGGACGAGAAGGAGCATCCACTCCGTCGCTCCCATGGCCGCACGTATTTCTCTGCCCATCCGCCCTCCCTGGAAGCCGCGTCCACGCCGATCCTCGCCCTGTCATCAAGGTGTACGCAGCACGCGAGAGGAAAGGGTGGAAGCGCATGTGGCTCGCATTGCCCCTGCCTGCGCGGCGGTGTACTTTCAGCAGGAGCCCATGATCGAGATCCGACTTCCCCGCACCACCGATGCCCCTGGCTGCGCTGAGTTGGCGGCCACCGCCATCGGGCCGGACCGGGCGGGCCCCTTCATCAAGTCACACATGGAGCGGCATCACCTGATGGTGGCGGAGGCGGCCAAGGAGATCGTCGGCTTCCTCGCCTATCGCACGGACTGGTTCCAGTGCACCTTCGTGAGTCTGGTCGTGGTGCGCGACGACTTCCGTCGCAAGGGGATCGCCCGCGAGTTCTTCAAGTCCGTGGAGGCCGTCTCGTCCTCGCCGCGCATTTTCTCCTCGACTGAGGAGACCAATGCCGCCTCCATCCGCATGCACACGGCGCTGGGCTTTCAGCCGAGCGGCTACATCGACAACCTGCCTCAAGGCGTGCGCGAGCTGCTCTTCTACAAGCGCACCCCGCCGCGGTCTCTTCACTGATTTTCGTGAGGGCAACGGGGACACCCCGCGATGGCCGGCCGTCCGCTCACCCTCACCCCTGAGGGTGTCGAGCTCGCGTATCGTCACGGGATCTTCCCCATGGCGGACGAGCGGTCTGACGACGTGCTCTGGTTCCGGCCAGATCCCCGGGCCATCATTCCCCTCGACGGCCTTCACGTCTCCCGCTCCCTCGCCCGCACGATCAGACGCGCCCTCTTCGAGATCCGCATCGACACGGACTTCGAGGGCGTGATGCGCGGCTGCGCGGACAGGCCGGAGGGCTCGTGGATCTCCGAGCGCTTCATCGAGGTCTACGGCGTGCTGCACCGGGCGGGCAAAGCCCACAGCGTGGAGGTGTGGAGCGCGGGCAGGCTCGCGGGCGGCGCCTACGGGGTGGCTCTGGGGGGCGCCTTCATGGCGGAGAGCATGTTCCATCGCGTGACCGACGCGTCGAAGGTGGCGCTGGCCGCGCTCGTCGGGCGCCTGCGCGAGCGGTGCTTCACCCTGCTCGACGTCCAGTACGTGACGCCCCACCTGGAGAGCCTGGGCGCCGTCGAGATCACACGCCGCGAGTACGAGCGACGCCTCGAGAGCGCCCTCAGCCTTCCTCGCCGCTTCGTCTAGCCTAGACTCTTCGCGCGGGGCGGGCGGAGGGCGGCGGGGCGGGGGTGCGCTCCCCAGACCACGCTGAGTCGCATTCCGCGTCGCCACTCTGGCCCGCCACGAGATTGTGGTGTTGGGCTTCGAAGAACCTCCCCAGAAGATACGGGTCTGGGGAGCGCACCCCCGCCCCGCCGCCACCTGCCCGGTTTCACGGGCGCCAGTCGTGAAGCGTCGAGGCTAGACTACTTCCTCCTTACGGGAGAGGACCTCGCCGAAGCGGCCGAGGGCGGGAGGCGGGAGCGTTTTGTAGACTTCGTCGATGCGGAGGTTTATCTCGCGATTGGCGAGGGCGAAGAGGCTCCGTCCGTCCGCATCCCCTTCGACGAGAAACGGCCCGATCTTCTCCACCTCGAGAACCCAGAGGGCCTGGGCGAGGCCGAGCTCCTTCAGCCAGTGGACGTCCAGCACCCGCTTGATGCAGCGGCCGTACATGGCCCCCAGGCCATAGCCCACCGTGGTGAGGTAGACGGCGCCGTGGGGGACGAACCACTCGCGATAGGCCAGCTCCGTCAGGCCGGCCTTGCCCACGATGACCTTGGCCCCTGATCGCTCGAACCAGGCCGCCATGGACTTGCCGAAGCGAAAGGACGCGGTGGCCGTGACCGCCTCCACGGCATAGGAGCCGTCGGCCCGCACCGACGCCGCGGGCGAACAGTGGAAATTGACGTTGGTGAGAGCGCGCACGGCCTCCGGGAGGGGTACGCCCTTGTCCACGACCTGGCGATACACGCCCTCGCGGCCCGTGTAGAGGATACCGGAGAGATAGACGACATCGCCGAGCTTCAGCGAGCGGAGAGCCTCGGGGGAAACGGGCGTGGTGAGGTGCACCTCGTCCATCACCACGTCGTCCAGGCGCTGGATGTCCGTCACTCGATGCCCTGGCGGCGGTAGTAGTCGGTGAACCACTGGGGATCGCTCCGGAACTCCACGGTGCCGGTGGGGAAGATGCGCGCCGTCGAGCGGCGAGACGAGAGGCAAAACTGATGGAGGGCGATCGGCATGCCGCCGGTGTGGGTGTGGGCGAGCTCGACGTGGGTGGCCACCACCATGGAGGTGCCCGCGAAGCCCATGGCGCCGATCCCGATGTGATTGCCGAGGGCGGTCAGCTCCGCTTCGAGAGCGGCCGCGGGGGGATCCGGATTGACGCTGCCCACCGCACGCAGGCACGCCGCCTCCTTGCCCAGGCGCATGCAGGTGTCCTTCGAGCCGCCGATACCCACGCCGACGATGGCGGGCTGGCAGGCGAGACCGCGCTTTCCCGATTCGATCAAGGTGTCCACGAAGAAGCGCTTGATGCCTGGCACCCCGTCGCCGGGAAAGAGCATCCGCCAGTCGGTGCCGAAGAGTCCTCCCTTGTGGACGGTGGTCACCTCGACCCATTCGCCGTCCGGCTCCACCGAATAGACAACCTCGGGCGCGTGGTAGCCCACATTGTTGTTGTGGTCTTCCCGCGTGAGCGGGTGCACGCGATTGGGGCGGAGAGGGATGGCCGCGGTGGCCTCCGCCGTGGCCCGCCGGAGGGCCCGCTCGAGGGCCACCAGGCCGCCCTCGATAACGGCCTCATTGCCGAGCTTGACGTAGTAGCGCGGCAGTCCCGTGTCCGCGCACATGGGGCGCCGCTCGGCGGTGGCGATGTCCCAGTTGATCAGCATTTCGTCGAGGACGAAGCGCGCGATGCGGTTCGTCTCGCGGTCGCGGGCCAGGCGCACACCGTTACGATAGTCGGGGGGAATGTCGATGGCGGCACGCGCCGTCAGCTCGCGTGCCGTGTCCTCGATCAGCTTGGCGGGGATAGTGGCCATGTGGGTCTGGGATGCCCCTGATTCATTCAGCTCTCGCCTCGCCTCGCGGCTTCAGCTCGAAAGGCGACCCTCTCCCCAGAGGGGAGAGGGAATGAGGTTAGCGCTTGCCTTTGCGCTCGTCGCGGCGAAGCTTGTATTCGATGGAGTCCACGAGGGCCTGCCACGAGGCCTCGATGATATTGTCGGCCACGCCCACCGTGCCCCAGGTCTCGTCGCCGTCCCCCGAGGTGATGAGCACGCGGGTCTTGGCCGCCGTGCCCTTGCTCTCGTCGAGGATGCGGACCTTGTAGTCGAGGAGGCTCATCTCGCGCAGGTTCGGGTAGAAGTCCTCGAGGGCCTTGCGGAGGGCATGGTCGAGGGCGTTGACGGGGCCATGGCCCGAGGCCGCGGTGTGCTCGGCGATACCCTTGACCTTGAGCCGCACCGTGGCCTCGGCCACCGGGTCGGCATCGCCGCGCTCCTCCTCGACGATGACGCGGAAGCCGTCGAGTTCGAAGTAGGGCTTGTGATTGCCGAGGGCCCGCTCCATGAGGAGCTCGAAGGACGCCTCCGCTCCCTCGAACTGGAAGCCCTCGTCCTCCATGCGCTTCAGCATCTCGAGGATGCCCCGGGCTTCCGGGGTGTTCTTGTCGAGGTCGATGCCGTATTCCTTGGCCTTCCACAGGATGTTCGACTGCCCCGCGAGCTCCGAGACGAGCACACGCCGGTGATTGCCCACCGCTTCGGGATCGATGTGCTCGTAGGTCTCGGCGTGCTTGAGCACCGCCGACACGTGAATACCGCCCTTGTGGGCGAAGGCGGAGTCGCCGACATACGGCTGCGAGCCCCACGGCTTGCGATTGGCGAGCTCCGAGACAAAACGCGAGACGTCGCGCAGCTCGCGCAGGCCAGCCCGGGGAATGCAATCGAGACCCATCTTGAGCATGACGTTGGGGATGATGGAGACCAGGTTGGCGTTGCCGCAGCGCTCCCCGTAGCCGTTGATCGTTCCCTGGATGTGATCGACGCCCTCGGCCACCGCGGCCAAGGTGTTCGCCACCGCGCACTCGGTGTCGTTGTGGACGTGGATGCCCAGCGGGGTCTCCACCTTCACGTGCTTCTTCACCTCGCGGATGATCTCGGTCACTTCGTGGGGCAGGCCGCCGCCATTGGTGTCGCAGAGCACGAGGCAGTGGGCGCCCGCGGCTTCCGCGGCCCTGAGGGTGCTGAGGGCGTAGTCGCGGTTCTTCTTGAAGCCGTCGAAGAAGTGTTCGGCGTCGTAGATGACCTCCTCGAAGTGCTTGAGAAGGTAGGCGACGGAGTCGCCGATCATCGCGACGTTCTCGTCGAGAGTCGTCCCGAGAGCGTGGGTCACGTGGAGGTCCCAGGACTTGCCGAAGATGGTGACCACGGGCGGTCCCGCCTCGACCAGCGCCTGGATATTGCTGTCCTCCTGCGGCTTCACGCCGGGGCGGCGCGTGGAGCCGAAGGCGGTGATCTTCGCGGACTTGAAGACGGCGTCCTGGACGCGCTTGAAGAAGCGCAGGTCCTTCGGATTCGAGCCCGGCCATCCGCCCTCGATGTAGTGGATGCCGAGGGCGTCCAGGCGCTGGGCGATGCGGACCTTGTCCTCCATGGAGAAGGACACGCCTTCCCCCTGGGTGCCGTCCCTGAGCGTCGTATCGTAAACCTTGATCTCCCGCGGCATGGGACGGTCATCATCACTCCGCCCCCGCCCAGGTGTCAAGTTTGGCGCGCCGCGGGCACTGTCGGCTCGGCGAGTCGCTCGGTCACTCGATGACCTTGTCCGCCCGCCCCAGCACTGACGGCGGGATGGTGATGCGGAGGGCTTTAGCGGTTCTGAACACAGCAAATGCTGCGGCGGCAGGTGGTATATTCCGCGCCGATCACGCTCATAGTTCCAGCGTTCCTCGTTCAGTCGGGGCCGGTGACGCCGATGTGCGGCTTTCTCGGTGCGGGTGAGAGGCGGCGACGCCTTGCCCGCCTATCCGAACGCCCTGAAATTTCTGGCTGCGAGCTGTGTCAGCGCCCGGGCTTGATCTTGAGGTCCTCGTAGGGCGCGGAATAGGAGAAGCCCTTGATGTGGTCCACGCAGGCCTCCTCGACGCGCGGCCCGATGCCCCAGAGGAAGGCGATCTCGTAGATGGGCACGTGCAGCACCCGGTCGTGCATGATCTGCTGGATCTGGCCGAGCAGGGCCTCGCGCTTCTTCCGGTCGAGCTCGCGGGCCTGGCGCTGGTAGAGATCCTCGATCTCGGGCACCACCCCCGACGCGTAGATCCCGTTCCTTGTCACGTAGACCTCGATGCGCGTCGCCGCGTTGCCGGCGGGGGCGCCCAGCCCCATGATCACGCCCTTGATCTTCTTCTCGCGCCACGCCGTGAGGAAGGCGGCGCGCTCCATCGTGCGCAGACGCGTCCGGATGCCGACCGTCTGGAGATAGCTGCCGATGCCCTCGGCCAGCGAGAAGAACGGGGGGAACGGGGTCAGGTCCCCGGCGTCGAAGCCGTTGGGATAGCCCGCCTCGGCCAGGAGCTTCCTCGCCTGGGCGGGATCGTAGGGCGGCGGCTCGTAGACCCGCGCGAAGTCCAGGACCCGCGGAATGAGAGCCCCGGTCGGGCGCGAGAGCCCGAGGGTCTCGGCCTGGTTGAGGGCGTTGCGGTCGAGGGCGTGGCTGGCCGCCAGCCGCACGCGTCGGTCGTGCCACGGTGACTTCGGATCCCACTGCTCGGGCAGGTCGAGGAAGACGACACCGGGAGGCATCGAGGCGGCCAGCCTGAGCCCCGACGTCCGCTTGACCTCTACGGCGGTCGGCCCGCTCAGCAGATACACGATGTCCACATCTCCCGCTTTGAGGGCGGCGGCGCGTGTCGTCTCGTCGGCCATGCTCCTGAAGACCAGCCGCTTGACGGCGGGGACCTTGCGCCAATAGCCTTCGTACGCCTCCATCACGAGCTCCACGCCCGGCGAGAAGCTCACCACGCGGTAGGGCCCGGCGCCTACGGGCGCTTTCAGGAAGCCGTCGTCGCCCACCTTCTCCACATACTTCTTCGGCACGATCCACGCCGCCCCGGTGGCGGACGTGCCGTAGAAGGTCATGAAGTCCGGCCACGGCTCTCTCAAGTGGAAGCGCACGCGGCCCGGATCGACGATCTGGACCTCGCGCACCCGATCCTTGAGGAGCTTGGCGGCGGCGCCCCGGTACCGGTCAAAGGAGAACTTGACGTCCTCCGCCGTCACGGGGTCGCCGTTGTGGAACTTCACGCCCTTGCGCAGGACGAACTCGTACGTGAGGCCATCCTTCGACACCGTCCACGATTCGGCCAGGCTCGGCGTGTTGTCGCCGGCCGGCATCGGCTTCACGAGGGCGTCGTGGATCGCGTAGAGCACCATGAACGGATTGATGAACGCCTCGGTGTCGCTGGGATCGAGCCAGCGCGCGGCCAGGGTAACGTGGAGCCCCCAGGTGAGCGTGCCCTCGGGGGCGGCCGCGGCCCGCCCGGGGAGCGCGGAGAGCAGCAGCAGTACGAGCAGCGGAAGGATCCCGGCGCGGGCGAGCAATGGCTTCATGGCACCTCCAGCCGTCGCTTCAGACGACGCCCGCGGCGCGGAGCTTATCCACCTTCGTCTTCGGCATTTTTAGGAGGACGGTCAGGATCTCATCGGTGTGCTGCCCCAGAAGCGGCGCCGGTGCGGCGGCGGCGCCCGGGGTGTCCCACAGGCGGATCGGCACCCCCATGGCGGTGACGGAGCCGGCCTTGGGGTGCGCGACGCTCACGAACATCCCGCGCTCGCGCAGGTGCTCGCTCTCGCACACCTCGGGCACGGTCTTGATGCGGCCGGCCGGCACGCCGGCCTCGTCGAGCCGCTTGAGCCAGTCGGCGGCGGGGCGGCGGCCGAACTCCGCGTTGAGCTCCGGGATCAGCGCCTCGCGGTTCGTCACGCGCTTGGCCTCGCTGTCGAAGCGCGGGTCCTGCGCGAGGTCTTCGCGGCCAATGGCGCGGCACATGCGCTCCCAGAGGGAATTGTTTGCCACTCCGAGCGTCATGTAGGCATCCTGCGCCTGGAAGACCTCGTAAGGCACGATGGAGGGATGCTGGTTGCCGCGCCGGGCGGGCTTGCCGCCGGCATTCCAGTACAGCCCCGCCTGGTAGGTCAGGAGCGAGGCCATCACGTCGAGCATGCCGATCTCGACCTTCTGCCCCTTCCCCGTCTTCGAGCGCGACAGGAGCGCCAGCACCACCCCCTGAGCGGCCGCCATGCCCGACACGAGATCGCCGATGGAGTTGCCGACCTTGACAGGAGGCCCGTCGGGGAAGCCCGTCAGGTCCATGACGCCGGACTCGCCCTGGACGATGAGGTCGTAGCCGGGCCGGGAGGACTCGGGGCCACTCTCACCAAAACCGGAGATGGCGCAGTAGATCAGCCGTGGGTTCAGCTTGCGGAGCGCGGGGTAGCCGAAGCCGAGCCGCTCCATGGTGCCGGGACGGAAGTTCTCCAGCACCACGTCGGCCTTGGCGAGCAAGCGGCGGAGAATCGCCTGCCCGTCCGGCGCCTTCATATTGAGGGTGAGACTTTTCTTGTTGCGGTTGACCGACATGAAATAGGTCGCCTCGCCGCCCGCGAAAGGAGGCCAGCCGCGGGTGTCGTCGCCCTTGCCCGGCTCCTCGACCTTGATGATCTCCGCCCCCATGTCGCCGAGTGACATCGCGCAGAAGGGGCCGGCGAGGACGCGCGTGAGATCAATGACGCGGAGGCCCGCGAGGGGCGGCCGGGGCTGTCTCTTCACGAGGTTCTTCTTCCTAGCTGTCGCCACGCGAGCGTCCTCCCCGGATGCCTTTGGCCAGGCTCTTGGTAATGGCTGCGACCTTCTCACCCCCGGCGCCCGCCCGACGCCAGAAGAGCCGCGCACGGTCGGCGAAGCTCATGTGGGAGAAGTAAAACACATTATCGAGCGATTCGACGCCCACGCTGGAGCCGATCTTGATGCCGCGTGTCCCCTCGCCGTGGCAGAACAGGCGTGCGCCTCCCTCGAGCTCGATGAGGGCAATGTGCAGCGGCGCCTTGAAGCCCTCGGGCGGCGAGTGCAGCGTGGTGAAGGAGACGATCTCTCCCACCCCGGGCACGCTGGCCGGCTCCATGGGCACGGGATGATCGGGGCAGTGACGCGCCACCGGGACCACCATGCGCTGGCAGCGCGGGCAGCGCGAGGCCGCGATGGGCTTGACGATCACGCGCGCGCCTCGAGCAGGGTGACCCAGTTGTTGGTGGCGAGGCCGCCGATGGATTGGGCGAGGGCCACGCGGGCGGCGACCTGGCGTCCCTCGGCCATGCCGCGGAGCTGCCAGCAGAGCTCCACGATCTGAGCGATGCCCGTGGCGGCCAACGGATGCCCGCGCGCCTTGAGGCCGCCCGAGGGGTTGATGGGTAGCCGGCCATCCAGGCCCGTCTCGCCGTCGAGCGTTGCCCGCCCCGCCTTGCCCACGGGCAAGAGCCCCGTGTCCTCGAGGGAGATGATCTCGAACGGCGAGAAGGCATCGTGGATCTCCGCGACCTCCACGCGCTCAGGTCCGAAGCCCGCCATGGCGTAGGCGACCTGAGCCGCGACCTGGGTGGCCCGGAACGAGGTCAGATCGCTCCGGTAGCGCACGGCCATGGTGTCCGTGCCCTGTCCGATGCCCGCGATCCGCACGGCGGAAGGCTCGGAGGTCAGGACGAGCGCCGCCGCGCCATCGGAGATGGGGCAGCAGTGGAAAAGCCTGAGCGGGTCGGCGACGAGGCGGCTTTCCATCACCCTCTCGAGGGTCACGAGCTCCCGGAAATGCGCGAGGGGATTGCGCATGGCATTGGCGTGGTTCTTTACCGCGACCTGAGACATCTCCTTGAGGGTGAGCCCCCGGCTGTGCATGGCCGCCCGGGTGATGAGTCCGGCCAGGGCCGGCATGGTCGTCCCGTAGGTGCGCTCGTGCGGATCCACCGACCGCCCGATGATCTCCGAGACGCGCGGCGTCGGCACGTGACTCATCTTCTCGCCGCCCACCACGAGCACGCTCCGATGAATCCCCGCCGCGATGGTGGCGAAGGCCGTAAAGACCGCGGCCACACCTGATGACGTTGCCGTCTCGACGCGAATCGCCGGCACGTTGGAAAGGCCGAGGTGGGTGTTGACGAGAGACGCGTAGTTGCCGGCCCCGGTGAACTCTTCCGGATTCATGGCCGCGACCACGAGCGCGTCGGGGCGCTCGAGACCGGCGTCGGCAAGGGCGGCCAGACCGGCCTCGGCGATCAGGTCCGGCAGGTTCTCGTCACGCCGGCCGAAACGGGTCATCCCTGCCCCGGCTATCCAGATATCGCCCACGGGTTCATTTCAAACCGTGAGCGTGGGAGGTGTCAAACTCTTTGGGACGGGGCCGGCGGCTCTGGCTCCCCACGCAGGTGAGAAGAGCCTCCCTCGCCATGCGTCCCCTGACCACCATTGGCCCCATTACTTCTGCACCACGGGCCGGGGGGCGGCGGAATGCGTACCTGGAATTCACGCATGAGCCGCAAGAGATAGGTGCGTTGCAGCCCGAGGGCGCGCGCGGCCCGCGTGCGGTTGCCGCCCGCCTGGGTCAGGGTCGCCTCGATCAGGCGACGCTTGAACTCGCTCACCGCCCCGTGAAAGCCGTTCGGCCTGGGCGCGGGTGCGGGCGCTGGAGCGGGAGGTGTGACGGCCATGGGGACTCTCTCTGGCAAGCCGTGTGCCAGAGGTCGCGGCACGTCAATTCAATGGGATGCGCGGGCGTGACGGAGGCCGCTGCCCCTTGGCCTGTGCAGGAGAGGTGCGAGGCTGTAGCGCGCGAAGGGCATCGACGCGGGCCGAGACGATGGACACAGAACGGGGGCCCAGACCGGGCCCCCGCTGACAAGCAGAGCGAGACGCGCGGCTAGCCCTTCGTGGCCGGCTTGACGCCCGGATTGTCCTTGAAGAACTGTTTGTTCAGCTCGATGAAGTTCTTCCAGTTCGCCGGAGTCTCGTCCTCGGCGAAGATCGCCTTGACGGGGCAGACCGGCTCGCAGGCGCCGCAGTCGATGCACTCATCCGGATGGATGTAGAGCATCGTCTCGCCCTCGTAGATGCAATCCACGGGACAGACCTCGACACAGGCCTTGTCCTTCACGTTGATGCAGGGTTCAGCGATGATGTACGCCATTACAACCTCCTGTGATACGCGCGGTTTTCCTCGTCGGCGGTCGCCCCCGAAGAGGTTGAAGGCGAAGACGGCCAGGCTGATGGCGAGGCCGGGAAAAACGGCCATCCACGGCGCCGACTCGGCGAAATCCACGGCCGCCCCGCGCAGCATGAGGCCCCACGCCGCCGTCGGCTCCTGAACGCCGAGCCCGAGGAAAGACAGCGAGGCCTCGAGGAGAATGGCCTGGCCGAGGAAGGACGTCAGCATGATCAGATACGGCGCCATGACATTCGGCAACATGTGCCGAAGAATGATGCGGGCGTGGCCGAAGCCCGCCGCCCGGGCCGCGTCCACGTAGGGCATCTCCCGGATACTGAGGGCGCTCGACCGGATGACGAGCGCGCAGCGCGGAATCATGGGGATGGTAATGGCCAGGATGAGGTTGTGCAGCGAATTGCCGAGAATGGCCACGATGGCCAAGGCGAGGATGATGAGGGGAAAGGCGATGAAGATGTCGAGCACGCGCTGGAGATACAGGTCGATCCGGCCCCCGAAGTACGCGCTTCCCACCCCGAGCACCGCCCCCGCGGTGGCGCCGACCACCGCCGCCCCGAAGCCCACGAGGAGCGCGGTCCGGGAGCCGTAGATGAGCCGCGAGAGCACGTCGCGCCCGAAAGCATCCGTGCCGAGCCAGTGCGCGGCGCTCGGACGCGCCAGCATGGCGGCGAAGTCCACCTTCTCGGGATCGTAGGGTGCGATCAGGTTGGCGGAGAGCGCGACCGCCACGAGGAGGAGGACCACCGCCGCGCCCGCCGCGCCCACCGGGCGGCGGCGGCAGAAATCCTTGACCGTGCCCCACCAGCCCGCGCGGGCCGCCTCGGCGGCGGCGAGCTCAACGGCGTCGAAGGGGACGTTGATGGCCATGCGCTAGCGGTACCGGATGCGGGGGTCGAGCCAGCCGTACATCAGGTCCATGAAGAAGTTCACGATGATGAAGACGGATGCGACGAGAAGGACGAGCGCCTGGGTCATGGTGTAATCCCGTCGGGTGACGGCCTGGACGAAGAGCAGGCCAAGCCCGTTCAGGTTGAAGACCTGCTCGGTGACCACGAGACCCCCCATAAGGAAGGCGAACTCGATACCCGTCACCGTCAACACCGGCAGCATGGCGTTCTTGAGGGCGTGGCGCTTGAGGATGAGCGTCTCCACGAGGCCCTTGGCGCGCGCGGTGCGGATATAGTCCTCGCGCAGCACCTCTAGCATGGCCGAGCGGGTCATGCGTGTCGCCACCGCGGAGAGGCGATAACCGACGGCGAGGGCCGGCCAGATGAGCTGGAGCATGTTCTGCCACGGGTTGACCCAGAAGGGCGTGTAGACCATGGGGGGAAGCCAGTGGAAAACCACGAGCAGGGTCAGGATCATCAGAATGCCGAGCCAGAATGACGGAGTGGCGATGCCCGCGATGGACACGACGCGCGCCAGATAGTCGACCCACGTGTCCTGCTTGAGAGCGGCCGCCACGCCGAGGGGAAGCGCGATGAGCACGCCCACGGCCGTGGCCATGATGGCGAGCTGAAGCGAGAGCGCGAATCTGAGCTTGATCTCCTCGAGAATGGGGGCGCCCGTCCACATCGAGGTGCCGAAGTCCAGCCTGACCAGCCCCCACATCCACGTGACGAACTGCTGCCAGAGGGGCTTGTCGAGGCCGAAGCGCGCCCGCTCCGCCGCGAGGTTCTCCTTGGAGGCGTAGGAGCTCTCCCCCGAGAAGCGCAGCTCGACGATATCGCCGGGCACGATGCGCATAAGAAAGAAGATGAAGACCGCGACGCCGAAGAGCGTCGGGATCATCAGGAGGAAGCGCTTGGCTACATACTTCCACATTACGCTGGAGGCTTCCCTTGGCCCCTCACCCTGCCCTCTCCCCTGAGGGGAGAGGGATCGAAGGAGTAGCTTCGCTATTCACCAAGCCACACCGTGTCGAGCTGCTGGTTCAAGTAGTGGCTGGGCGTGATGGTCCAGCCTTTCATCTTCGCGCTGTGGGGAATGATGCGGTGCCACTGCAGCGTGTAGATGTAGTGGACCTCCTCGTCCAGGAGCCGCTTCTCGAACGCGCGCAGGGCCTTCCTGCGCTCCTCCGCGTCCACGGCCCGCGCCTGCTTGACATAGAGATCGTCCAGCGTCTTGTCCTCGTAGCGGCTGTAGTTGGCGTGGGAGATCGACGCGGACTGGAACTTGTAGATGTCGAGATCGGGCTCGACGATGAAGCCGCACTGGAAGTCGGCGGCCACCTCGAAGTCCCCTCCGCGGAGCGTGGCGTAGTACGCCGCCGCCTCGACGACCTCCTGCTTCACGGTGACGCCGATCTGGCGCCACTGATCGATGACCCAGACGGCCAGCGGCTCGTAGGGCATGGCCACGCCGCGGTTCTTGTACGTGAACGAGAGGGTCTCGGCGCCAGCCTCCTTCAGGAGGCGCCTGGCTTCGGCCCGATTGGCCGCGATGTCCTTGCCATAGCCGGCGAGCTTCTCGAGCTCGGCGGGCGGCGTCGCCCATGGCGTCCCCGGCACCTGGATGCCCGCCACGTCCTTGACGATGGCGATTCTCGACAGGGCTTTGGAGCCCTCGTAGCGGTCGAGCGCCAGCGTCAGGGCCTTCCGCACCCGCTTGTCGCCGAAGGGCTTCTTTTCGTGGTTGATGGCGACCAGGATCACGCAGTTCCAGGGACTCTCCTGCACGGTGATCTTGTTGCCGAGGGCCTGCACGATGCTGTCACGCTCCGAGGGGCTGAAGCTTCGGAACTGCGCGTGGGCGCGCTCGCCGCGCACCGCCGCCACCATGGCCGACGACGACGTCATGAAGATGGCGCGGTAGCCGTCGAGGTAGGGCTTGCCCTTGTCCCAGTAGTCGGCATTCTTTTTGCCCACCCAGTGCGAGCCCTTCACGTACTCCCCGAACTTGAAGGGACCGGTGCCGTTGATGTGCGTCTCGTACCACCGGGGATCCTTGGCGAGGATGTCGGCGCGGTAGATGAAGTTGTAGGGAGAAGCGAGGTTCAGGAGGAAGGAGGACTCCGGCCACTTGAGGCGAAAACGCACCGTCTGCGGATCCGGAGCCTCGACGGCCTCCACCGACACGTAGGCGCCCTTGCGGCTCGAGGCCACGCCCGCGGGGGGGAAGATGATGTGGTCGTAGGACGCCTTGACATCCTTGGAGGTGAGGAGGCTGCCATCGTGGAACTTCACGCCGGGCCGGATCTTGACCGTCAGCGTGCGCGAGTCCTTGGAAAACTGCCAGGACTCCGCGAGATCGCCCACCACCTTGGTACCCGTGTTGTCGGTGGGGTCCGTGCGGAACAACGTGTTGTAGTGCGGAGCGATGGGATGGATGGTCCCGAACGTCTCCTCACGATGGCCGTCGAAGGACGGGGGCTCGGAGGGAACGACGAAGGTCAGCTCACCACCATAGCGGGGCTTGTCCTGGGAGAAAGCGGGAACCGGCGCCGTGAGAACGGCGACGAGCAGAAATCCAATACTGATGCGCCCGAGGATGGGCACGTTCATGCAACGCCTCCTTGCGCTGGCACGGCGGGAAAGACCGTCAGTGGTTACAGATACTTGCCAAACAGTAGCGGCTGGGCCCGCTCCCTGTCAAGCACGCGAGCGCGCTGTCCGCGCTGACTAAACTCGGATGCAGGCGGCAAGGTGCCCGGGCTGCACTTCCCTGAGCGGCGGTATGCCGGCTTTGCACTCTTCGATGGCGATGGGACATCGGGGGTGAAACACGCACCCGGAGGGCGGGTTGAGCGGGCTCGGGACCTCTCCTCCCAACACCGTGCGCTCGCGCGTGAGCTCCACGGCGGGGTCCGGAATGGGCACCGCGGAGAGGAGCGCCTTCGTGTAGGGATGCTGGGGATTCTCGTAGAGTGACTGCCGGTCGGTGAGCTCGACGATCTTGCCCAGGTACATCACGGCCACCCGATCGGAGATGTGCCGGACCACGGAGAGGTCATGGGCGACGAAGAGATAGGTCAGCCCGAAGCCGGTCTGCAGCTCCTCGAGCAGGTTGATGATCTGGGCCTGGATGGACACGTCGAGCGCAGAGACGGGCTCGTCGCAGACGATCAGGGTCGGCTCCATGGCGAGGGCGCGGGCGATGCCGACGCGCTGGCGCTGGCCGCCGGAAAGCTCGTGCGGATAGCGCCGCGCCATGGCGGGCAGGAGGCCGGCATGGCCCAGCAGCTCCTTGACGCGCACCTCCCGCGCCGCGCGATCGGGCACGATGCGGTAGACGGAGAGCGGCTCGGCGATGATCTGGCCCACCGTCATCCGGGGATTGAGCGAGCTGTACGGATCCTGGAAGATCACCTGCATCTTCCGCCGCACCGGCCGGAGCTCGGACTGGCTCGAAGAGGATGGAGCCGCTCGTCGCCTTCTCGAGCTGAAGGACACAGCGACCGGTCGTAGTCTTGCCGCAGCCCGACTCGCCGACGAGGCCGAGCGTTTCGCCACGGCGGATGGAGAACGACACGTCGTCCACCGCCTTCACCACCCCGCGCCGGCCGCCGAGGAAGCCGCCGGTCACCTCGAAGTGCTTCGAGAGGTTGCGGACGGTCAGGATTTCGTCGCCCCGAGCGGGTTCGTCGCGGGCCCTGTCGTCGCGAGCCGGCGCGGCCACGCTCACGCCGTCACCTTCTGACCGAGCTCGGCGGAGACCCAACACGCCGACACGTGGCCGGGCGAGACCGCTTCGAGGGGAGGCGCCTCGCGCAGGCAGCGATCGATGGCGTACTGGCAGCGCGGTTGGAACGCGCAGCCCGGAGGAAGGCGCGACAGGTCCGGGGGCTGGCCCTGGATGGGCAAGAGCTTGGCGCGCCGGGGCTCGTCGAGCCGCGGCACCGATCGAAGCAGCCCGAGCGTGTAGGGATGACGCGGATTGGCATAGATCTCCCGGGCCGTCCCGCGCTCGACGATGCGCCCCGCGTACATCACGTTGACGCGATCCGCGTAGCGGGCGACGACGCCAAGATTGTGGGTGATCATGACCATGGCCACGCCCAGCTTGCGGGACAAGCCCTTCATGAGCTCGAGGATCTGGGCCTGGATGGTCACGTCGAGCGCGGTGGTCGGCTCGTCGGCCAGGATGAGAGCGGGGCTACAGGCCATGGCCATGGCGATCATCATCCGCTGCCGCATGCCGCCGCTGAACTGGTGCGGGTACTGCTTCAGTCGCCGCTCGGGATCCGAGATGCCGACCATGCCCAAGAGCTCGATGGCCCGGGCCCGCGACTCGGCGGGCGACATGCCGAGATGGATCTCCGGCGGCTCGGTGAGCTGGCGCCCCACGGTGAGCACGGGATTCAGCGAGGTCATCGGCTCCTGAAAGATCATGCCGATCTCGCGCCCGCGGACCCGGCGCATCTCATCTTCCCGGAGCTGGAGCAGGTCGCGGCCCTTGAAGAGAATCTGTCCGTCCAGGATACGGCCGGCGGGCGCCGCCACGAGGCGCATGATACTGAGCGCGCTGACCGACTTGCCGCAGCCCGACTCGCCCACGAGGGCAACCGTCTCCCCCGCCCGGACGTCCCACGACACTCCGTCGACCGCGCGCACCACACCGCCCGAAGTCGCGAACTGCGTCTGGAGGTTTTGGACATCGAGGAGAAGGTCTCCGCCCTGCTCCATTGCCCGGGCAGTCTAGCACACGCGCGGGCATGATCCTGTCTCCGAGGCAGAACCTCTACGCGAGGCGGGCGGGGCCTGTCGTCGGGGGTGGCGGCTGCGCGGCCGCCACCCCCGACGCCACCCGCCCGGTTGGAGTCTGCTCCTCCCGGAAGAGATTCGAGGCGAGGGCCGCCCGCCCCGCGTGAAATGGAACGCTAGGGCCGCTCGCCGCGCGCCAAGCGCTGCTCGATGTCGTCCAGGCAGGGAAGGAGGTCGGCGATGGAGTCGACGACGTAGTGGGCGCCGCACTGCCGCATGCGCGTATAGGCGCGCTGCCGGCGAGCCTCGCGGTCCGCGGGCGCCAGCGCCATGACCTCCTTGAGGGGGAGCCCGACTTCGTTGCCGCTCATGGCGAGCCCAACCGTCCACATCCCGGCATTGAGACCTTCCTCCACGCCCGGCACCGTATCATCGACCTTGACGCAGGCGGAGACGGGCCAGACCTGGAGGTTGATCATGTTCTGCAGGCACATATACGGATAGGGCCGTCCCGCCGGCACGTCGCTCGCGCAGACCGTCGAGTCCGGCTCGTACCCCTGCCGGGCAGCGTCCTTGCGGTTGATGTCCATCATCTCCGCGAGGTATCCGGTGGTCGAGCCGATCTTGATGCCGCGACCCCGCATCTCACCGATCGCGTCGAGCGCGCCCGGAATCAGCTCCGAGTAATCCGAAAGGCAGGCGAGCTGGAGGGGCACGAATTCCGCGAACATGGCGTCCACGTCGGCATCGGTGGGCCGCCGGCCGTGCTTCGCATGCCAGCGCTGGGCCACCGAGTCGAGCTCGGTGATTTTCTGGATGTGCACGCGCTTGTGCGCGCCCATGGGCGCGCGCGCCTCCTCCATCGTGATGGGCACCCCCTGGCGCTTGAACACCTCCACGAAGACCACGGCGGGAGCCATGCAGCCGTAGTCCATGGTGGTGCCCGCCCAGTCGAGCAGCACCGCCTGGATCTTTCCCCGATAGCGTCGCTCGTACGTAAAGCTCATCGTCGTCTCCTCGAGAAGGGTGATGGCGAACTACCGGTGGGCGGGGGTGCAGCTGGTCACCCCCATCTCGCCGAGGATCTGCTTGATGTTCTCCAGAGCTCCCCGCATCTCGCCCTCGCCGAGGCGGCCGATACAACCGATGCGGAAGCTGTCGGCCACCGTGAGCTTGCCCGGATAGATGACATAGCCCCGGCGCGCGAGCCGATCGTACAAGGTCTCGAAATTGAACTTCGGATCGGCGGGCATGCGAACGGTGACGATGATGGGCGCCTGGAGCGCATCCGGGAGCAGCGTCTCGAAGCCGAGGCGCCGCAAACCGTCCACGAGGATGCGGCAGTTCTTCGCGTAGCGCGCGCCCCGCCCCGCCGTGCCACCCTCGGCGGCATGCTCGACGAGCGCCTGGTCGAGCGCGGCCAGCACATGGGTAGGCGGCGTGAAGCGCCACTGTCCCGTCTTCTCCATGGCTACCCACTGGTCGTGGAGATCGAAGGACAGCGCGTGGGCGTTGCCCCGGGCCGCTTCGAGTGCCGTCTGCCGGATGATGGCGAAGCCCACGCCGGGCACCCCTTCCAGGCACTTGTTGGAGGAGGCGACGAGGGCGTCGTACGGTACCCGTCCGGCTTCCAGAGGAAGGGCGCCGAACGCGCTCATCGCGTCCACGAGCAGGCTCCGGTGATGCCGGGCCGTGACGGCGGCAATCTCCTCCACGGGATTGAGCACGCCCGACGTGGTCTCGCATTGGACGACCACCACGTGGGTGATGGCGGCATCGGCGTCCAACGAGGCGTCGAGAGTGGCCGCAGACACCGGCGTGTCCTCGGCCGTCTCCAGAGCCACGCACGGGCGACGCAGGTACTCGCAGATGCGGACCATGCGCTTGCCGTAAGCGCCGTTGACGAGGATGGCGACCTTGCCCGACGGTGGCACGAGAGTGCCGAGCATAGCCTCCACGATGAAGGTGCCGCTGCCCTGAAGGGGCACGCACACGTGGGTGCCTTGCCCGCCCGCCAACTCGACCAGGCGCTCTCGTACCCGCGCGTTGAGCTTGATGAACTCGGCATCGCGCGAGCCCCAGTCGCGGAGCATCGCTTCCTTGACCGTGCGCGACGTGGTAAGGGGGCCGGGAGTCAGCAGCCAAGGTTCGCGGCGTGGCTCGGTCATATCGAGCTCCTCTCTCTCCTAGCTCTTGGCCCGGAGACCATCGGGGTCGTAGGGCGCCCGCAGGCTGCCCCGCGCCGCCACGCGATCGCCCGCGATCTCGATCTCGAAGCGGGCCTGCGCAACGTATGTCGCGTCGATGCCTTCCCGACGCTTGATATAGCCCATGGCCACCGCCCGACCGAGGCTGTGGCCGTAGGCCGCGGAGCTGGTCGAGCCTACCATGCGTCCCTCGCTCCAGATCGGCTCGTCGCCGAGGGGCAGCGCCTCAGGATCGTCCAGGATGAAATTGACGAGGCGCCGGGCCAAGGGCCGGCCGCGCTGAGCGAGCAGCGCCTCACGGCCGATGAAAGGCGTGGCCTTGTCGAAGGAGACGGCGAAGCCCAGGCCCGCCTCGAGCGGCGAGTCATCCGTGGTCAGCTCGCGTCCCCACGCGCGATAGGCCTTCTCCACGCGGAGCGACTCGATGGCGTAGTACCCGGCGTCTCGCAGTCCGAGATCGCCACCCGCCTCGTGGACCGCGTCGTACACGCCGGCCGCGAATTCCACGGGCAGGTAGAGCTCCCAGCCCAGCTCGCCCACGTAGGTGATGCGCGAGGCACGCACCTGGGCGCGTCCCACCGGAATCTCGCGGCTCGTGGCGAACGGGAAGGCCGCGGGGGAAAGATCAGCCCGGGTGAGGCGCGCGAGCAGGTCCCGCGAGCGCGGACCCATGAGACCCAGAACGGCGTAGGCGCCCGTTACGTCGGTGAGGGTGACGCGCGTGCCGTCGGGAATGTGGCGCCTGATCCAGTGGAAGTCGCGCGTGGTCTGGGCCGAGCCCGTGACGATGAGATAGGCTTCCGGACTGAGCCGGGTGACCGTCAGGTCACTCTCGAAGCCGCCGCGCTCGTTGAGCATGCCCGTGTACACCATGCGTCCAGGAGCCACCGCCACGTCGTTGGCGCAGAGACTCTGGAGGAGAGTTTCCGCGTCCGGACCTTCGAGACGGAACTTGGAGAACGAGCTCTGATCGAAGACGGCCACGGCCTCGCGGCAGGCGCGATGCTCGCCCGCGGCATAGGGAAACCAGTTCTGCCTGCCGAAGGAATACTCGGTCTCCGGCGTGATCCCGGCGGGCGCGAACCAGTTCGCCCGCTCCCAGCCCATCTTGCTGCCGAAGCAGGCGCGCCGCTCCCGGAGCCGCTCGTAGAGGGGCGAGCGGCGTAGCCCCCGGCCGCTCTCGAGCTCGCGGTTGGGAAAGGCCACGAAATAGTGCACGCCGACGATCTCGCTCACCCGCTCGCGGAGGAACTCGGGATTGGCGTGAAAGGGCGCGAACCGCCGGATGTCTGCCTGCCAGAGGTCCATGGACGCCCTGTCCTCGACGATCCACTCTGCGAGGGCGCGTCCGGCACCTCCCGCCGCGGCGATGCCCCCCGAGCAGAATCCCGCGCCCACGTAGTAGCGCCGCACCTCCGGCGCCTCGCCCAGGATGAAGTAGTTGTCCGGGGTGAAGCTCTCCGGCCCGTTCATGAGCAGACGCACCTGAGCGGTCTCGAGCGCAGGGACGCGCTGGATGGCATGACGCATGAGCGGCTCGAACTTCCCCCAGTCCTCGGGGAGGGTGCCGAAGCTGAATCCCTTGGGGATGCCGCCCATGCCCCAGGGCTTGGCCCAGGGATCGAAGCCCCCCATGAGGAGACCCGCCACTTCCTCTTTGAAATAGATGTGACCGTCCGCATCACGCATCACGGGCAGATCGGGCGTGACCCCCTCCATCGGGTTCGTGACGATGTACATGTGCTCGCAGGCGTGCAAGGGCACCGTCACCCCGCTCAGCCCACCCAACTCCCTCGCCCACATACCCGCACAGTTGACGAGGATCTCGGTGGCAATATCGCCGTGGGAGGTCTCGACCCCGGCCACGCGATCCCCCTCGATCCTCACCCCGGTCACCGTGACGCCTTCGTGGATCCGTACCCCCGCCGCCCGCGCACCTTTGGCCAACGCCTGGGTGATATCGGCCGGATTGGCCTTGCCGTCTCCCGGAATCCACACCGCCCCCACGAGATCGTCGGTACGCATGAGCGGATAGCGCTCCCCCGCCTGCCTGGCGCTGATGACCTCCGCCTCGATACCGTAGGAGCGCGCGAGGGCGGCATTGCGCTGGAGCTGGACCATGCGCTCGCGGGTGCGGGCGACGCTGATGCTGCCGCAACGCTTCCATCCCGTCGCCTGCCCCGTCTCCGCCTCGAGGCGACTGTAGAGATCGGCGCTGTAGCGGATGAGCTGCGTCAGATTGCTCGAGGAGCGCAGCTGGCCTACGAGCCCCGCCGCGTGCCACGTGGTGCCGCCGGACAGGCGGCCCTGCTCGAGGAGGACCAGATCCTGCCAGCCGAGCTTGGCAAGGTGATAGGCGACGCTCGTGCCCACGATGCCCCCGCCGACGATCACCACGCGAGCGTGGCGAGGAGCCGGCATCACTGCGCGTGGTTGAGGGCGAGAGCGAAGATGTCGAAGTTGCGGAGGCGGCGCGGCGACGGCACATCGCCGATGCGCCGATTGAACACCAGCGGCACCGACTGCTCCGAGAGCCCGCCATGAGAGCGCAGGGGCGCATCGAGCCCCGAGAGATCGTGCTTGGACGCGCTCGTCCCGATCACGGTGTGGCGTCCAGACACGGCGATGAGATCGCCCATCCGGTCCGGGGGCAGCTCGAAGCGCCGGCATCCTTCCTCGCGGTCGAGCACCAGTTCCATGCCGGGCAGCGCGGCCACGCTGGGGGCGGCCGCCCGCGCGGACACCCCGTCCGGGAGATAGACGGTCGCGAAGGAGCCGAGGGCGCCATGGTGAACCACGTAGGGATCGGTGATAGGCAAAATGACGCGCGCGCGTCCGGCCCCCAGCCATCCGTCGAGCACGTCCTGGAGGTAGATCACCTGCGGCATGCCTTGCCCGTCGGTCTTGGCATTCATACCGTGGTCGGCGGTGATGGCGATGGTCGCCCCGAGCGCGTCGAGCCGGGCGAGGTAGCCGTCCATCATGCGGTAGAAGTCATTGGCCTGGGCCGTGCCGGGAGCATGCTTGTGCTGGACGTAGTCGGTCGTGGAGAGGTAGAGGATGTCCGGGCGCGCCGATTCCATGAGCTTGACCCCGGCCGCGAACACGAACTCGCTGAGGTCGGCGCTGTACACGGAGGGGACGGGCAGCCCCACCAGCCCCAGCACGTCCGCGATGCCGTGCTCCGACGTGGTGACCTTGTCTGCCTGCTCCGACGAGAAGCAGATTCCGCGCATCCCGTGGCCGAGGAGTCGCCGCAGCTTGTCCTTGGCCGTCACCACCGCCACGGTAGCGCCCGCCTGCGTGAAGGCGGCGAGGATGGTATCGCAGCGGAGATACTTGGGGTCGTTCATCATTACTTCCGCCCCCGCGTCCCGATCCCAGAAATAGTTGCCGCAGATGCCGTGCACGGCCGGCGATACGCCGGTGACGATAGAGAGGTTGTTGGGATTGGTGAAGCTCGGCACGACCGAGGCGCCGATCATGCTCGCCCCGGCCGCCGCGGTGGGGGCGAGGTACGGCATGGCACCGGCGGCGTAGGCCTGCGTCAGGTAGTCCGGCTCGCACCCGTCGACGCAGACCACCACGAGGGGGCGCGCCGGCCACTTGTATGTCCGCCCATTGACGGAGATCGGCCCGCCGCGCGCCATCAGCTCTGGCAGCGGCCGCGACTGAGGTGGGACAGTGCCTGCGGACGCAATTCGGAATAAAGCCGGCAGACCGCCTCGGCCACACAGGGCCAGCGGTGATCCGCCGCCCATCGCGTCGCTTCACGACCGAGACGCGCGCGCGTCTCCGGGTCGTGGAGGAGGAGCTCGAGCCGCTCGCTGAGCGCCGCGGCATCCCCCTCGGGTACGAGATAGCCGGTGATCCCGTCCTTCACCGTCGTGGTCAATCCGCCCACGCGAGAGGCGACCACGGGACTGCCGCAGGCCATGGCCTCGAGCGCCACCATGCCGAAGGACTCGTAGTAGGACGGCATGACCGTCGCATCGGCCGCGGCGTAGAAATACCGAAGCCGGCGCTGGGGCTGCGCACCCAGGAAGCGCACGCGCCGGTCGAGCCCGAGCGCGGCTACCCGGGTGCGGAGCCGCGCGGCGTGCGGGCTCGAAGGCTCGTCCGAGTCGCCGCCGATGATATAGAGCCGCGCCGCCCCCCAGATTCTCCCCATGGCCTCGAGGAGTGTCTCGAGGCCCTTGATTGGCTCGAGCCTGCCCACATAGAGCAGGACCGGCTCGGGCGGCAATTCGAGGAGATCCTTGGCGGCGGCCTGGGACATGGGCTGAAAGAGCTCCGTGTCGACGCCACAGGGGATAATGGAGATTCCCTCGGAGGTGGCGCCGTAGTACCAGACGAGGTGGGCACGCTCCACCACATTGGCCGCCACGATGCGATCGGCGCTCCGGACGATGCGCGATTCCTCGGCGATCCGGAGGTCGGGCTCGAGCTCGTTCGGACCCTGCGCTACCGAGTTCTTGAGCTTTCCCAGGGTGTGGAACATCTGCACCATGGGAACGCCCCACTGCTCGCGCAGCTCGATCCCGGCCACCCCCGACAGCCAGTAGTGCGCATGGATCACGTCGTAGTCGATGCCCTCGGCCCAGCGATGCGCCTCGACACCCTCGATGAACTCGGGCAGATGCGGATGGATCGCGTGCCGCTCGATGGGCGCCTGGGGCCCCGCGGGCAGATGGATGACCCGCGCCCCTTCGCCGAGATCGGCCATGCGGGGGATCGACGCGTTCTGGGAGCGCGTGAAGACGTCCACGGTCACCCCCATGCGGGCGAGCTCCCGCGCCGTCTCGCGCACGTAGACGTTCATGCCCCCCGTCTCCTTGCCCCCGAGCGCGGCCAAGGGGCAGGTGTGGACGCTGAGCACCGCGACGCGCAGGCTCACGGGCCCACGCGTACGCGGAAGAGATCGTGCGGCTTCGGCCCGAAGGCGTACTTGTAGGACTCTTCACCACGGAGAAAGTCGAACACGGGAACTCCGCGCTCGATGGCATCGCGAACGACGTGGGCGAGGAGCACGATACCCGGGGCGAGCTTGGCGTGGACGGGATCGAAGCCGGAGTTGTAGAGGCCGACCGCGCCCGCGTATTCGAAGCAGAGAAAGCTCGCCACCGCCGCCCCGTTCCAATCGAGAAACCACAGCCGCGCCCAGCCGGCGCCCGCCAGCGCTCGCGTGGCGTCCTGGAAGAACGCCTCCATGCGCTCGTCCATGAAGCGGGCCTTGCCGACCTTGGAGAGACGGTGGAGCCTCAGGAAGTCGGCGAGGGCGGCGTCCCACCCGTCGAGGGCGGCATGCGAGCGCACGGAAGTGCCGGGCAGCTCGCGCTCGAGCTTCCGTATCTTGCGTCGCAGCTCGTGGCGGTCCTTGCCCGAGAGACCCTCGAGATAGGCGTCCCACGAGGACGGCAGGTCGAGCACCGGGCAGCGGTCTTCCGTCTCGACCTCCACCCCCAGCCCGGCCGCCGCGCAGAGCCGGGGCACGATCTCGCGCGTCGGCGAGGCGGCACGGATGGCGTGGAGGTCCCACTCCGAGGCTTCGCCCGCGCGATGCTGGAGCACCGCCTGCCAGGCTTCCTCCTCGAGGCCGGCGGGGGCGATCAGGTCGAGGTAGTCGGAGACATCAACGCCGCCCACGAGGCGGCGCACCGCCGCGCTTTCTTCATAGAGCGGCAGGAGGCCCGCGAGCGTCCCCGCATCGTCGGAGACGCGCAGCAGGTGTAACGGCCGCCCGCCGAGGAACGCGCGCGTCCACGCCGTCTGCCACTGCCAGGAGAGGAAGATGGACGGATGGGCAGCGCGCCCGAGGAGGGTATTCCAGCGCCCCTCGTCGAGGGCCTCGAAGCCCGGCAGCCCTTCAACCTTCATCGCCGCCCCCTGCGTCCGACAGGCTCGCCTCGCCGCCGCCGAAGTCGCCCATGTCCGCCCCGTCGTCGCCCGACGCCTCGTCCATGGCGGCGTCCAGGTCGTCTCCGAGGTCCTCCCCCATTTCCGCGCCCATGCGCTTGACGAAGCGCGCCACGCTGCCTGGATCGTTCTCGTCGAGGTCTCCGAGCTGCGACGGGTCGGCGGCGGCTTCGAGTCGGGCGTCTTCGGATTTCGGGGTGGCGAAGCGGGACATGAGGCGGGTGAGCTCGGCGCTGTCACATCGTGGACATCGCGGCGCTTCCGTCGAGGCGAGCGAGCGAACGAGCAGGCTCACGCGGCGGCGACAGCCCTGGCAGTCATACTCGTAGATGGGCACGCTGGATCCTCGGCTTTCAGGGCCTTGAGATGCCACATCCTAGCATGTGGTTGCAAGCCCGGTGGGGGCTCAGTCAGGACGTGCACGCTCGACCGGCGCCCGCGGAAGCTGCCGGATGAGGTCGGCCCGCCGTCCGCCGTATGCGCAATGGTTGTCAGTAGACTACAAATATTGGCGGCATAGCCTCGAACAATCTGGCCGAACGGTCGCCAATAGGTCACGTTTCCCCCGTTTTCTCGCAGGTGTCGGCCATAGGGCCAGTGGCACCGTGTTTGCGATAGAGGGGGATGTCATGGCCAAGAACCAGCGGGGCTTCACGGTGATCGAGCTGTTGGTGGTGGTGGCGGTCATATCCGTCCTCGCCCTCATCTCGTTCACCGTATACAGCAATGTGCAGGCGCGCTCCCGCCTGGCCAAGGCACAGGCCGACACGCGCACCATGGCCAGCGCCATCGGCGCCTTTCAGGCTCATATGGGGCAAATGCCGGCCGTCCTCGGCGATCTGACCGTCGCGCAGACAAACGTCCTCGGTCAGGTCAGCGGACCCTTCATGGCCGCGGACGCGGTGCCCCCGGCGGGATGGACCTATAACTACAGCCCCGGGGGAAGCACCGGCTACACCATCACGGCCAGCGGCGACAATACGAGCCTCACGTTGCCCTGACGTTGCTTGGCGTGGACTGCGCACGCTAGTGAAAGTCGTGCGACGGCACCTGCGGGAGCCGATGACGGAACGGCTCGATCCGTCCTGCCCGCACTGAGATCACTCCCTCCCGGTGCTCGAGCACCCCCACGATCAGCAAAAACGGCTCGTCCACCAGCATCAGCCGGCAACGATGGAATATCGGCGGAGGCACCACCACGTTGACGAGGCCGGTCTCGTCCTCGAGATTGAGGAAGACGAAGCCCTTGGCGGTACCGGGCCGCTGGCGCACCACCACCGCTCCCGCCACCCGGACGGACACGCCGTCACGCATCCTCGGGAGATCGGCCGCGCGTGCCACGCCGGAGCGCTCGAGCCGCGCGCGATGGAAGGTCATGGGGTGCGGGCCCAGGCTGAGCCCCGAGCCTTCGTAGTCGGCCACCAGCGCTTCGGGCGGCGTCATGGACGGAAGCGGTGAGGGATCGGGCGGGGCGTCGAGGTCACCGTACAGCGGACCGGAGGGCCGCGCCGCCCTCTCTACTTCCCACAGTGCCGCGCGCCGCTCGAGGCCGAAGCTGCCGAGGGCGCCCAGCTCGGCCAGCCGCGCCAGCTCGTCGCTGCGCAGCCCGGCACGGCGCACCAGATCGTGGGGGGAGGCGAAGGGGCGCTCGCGCTCCATGCGCCGGCCCGCCTCTTCCCTGAGCCCACGCACATAGCGGAGCCCGAGCCTGACCGTTCCATCGGCCTCGATGGCACAGAGCCAGTCCGAGTAGTTGACGTCCATCGGCCGGATCACCTGCCCGTGGCGCGCGGCATCGCCCACGATGGTGGCCGGGTGATAGAAGCCCATGGGCTGGTTGTTGAGCAGCGCCGCGTAGAAGGCCGCCGGATGATGCGTCTTGAGATACGCGCTGGCATAGGCGAGGAGCGCGAAGCTCGCCGCGTGCGAATTGTGGACGACGAGGCCGTTGGCGACGAAATTATGATCGCCTTCCACGCTGAGATCATACGTTTCGCGAACGCCTATACGGTCGATGGCGACGATTCGATCCCAGTAAAGATCGGATTCGGCCAGGCATTTCAATTTGTCGGATTGAAAGTATTGAGCCAGCCTGCCAATCGTCCACCGCCGGTATCCACGCTTCGCTCTGTCCGGGGAGCACACAGCTCGCATCGACAGTCCCGTGGCCTTTGCGATGCTTTCCCATGTCACACCCCCGAGCTGACGCGCACCATCAATTACTGCCTTGATCTCGACAGGAATGACATCTCGCGATGATCGATCCCCGGCGGCCATACCGGCAATCTCCTTGACAAGCTCACACTTCCGCCCAATCAGGAAACGACGAGCGATCCTCCTGTAAAAAAGCCGCAAATTTTCCAGGCCCGTAACCGTAACGACAAACCCTGTCACCTGCCGATCCCGATATGGGCGGATGCGTTTGTAAAGGCGGGCCGTGATTCCCAGACGGAGAAGAAGATGCCGGACATCCTCCGCCAAACGGGGTGAGACAGTGTCATACGACACGTGCCCGGCCCGGGAAAACGATCCGTCTCCTTCCCACAGCCGCGCGAGAAAGAGTCCCACATCGCTTGCCTGGAGGCCAAACACCGCATCAGGGACGTGCTTCCCTCGTGAATCGAGCCCCCAGAGTCCAAGCTCTTTCAACCATTCGACCACTCCGGCCGCGCGGGCCCTGTCACGACGCCGAACGTGCACGCTATAGCAGCTCCGGTGGCGGGCAACCGTCGCGCGGGTGTTGGAGAACTTTTCTACGGCTCGCACAAACTCATCACAATATTGCGAGTCAGTTGTGTAGAAGTACGGTGTAGACGGATGACACAGGTTACCTTCAGCGATGAGATCTGCCAGAACGATCAGCCAATGACGAAACCACCGCCGGCCTCCCCGAGGGGGCAAGGTGCGGATCGCCGCTATATGTTCACCCGGATAGAGGTCGTGAAGCGAGCGCCAGCCCGTCAGAGTAAGCAGGGGGTGCTCCGCAGTCGCCGTGATCGTCCGCCCAGAAACAGTACGGACGCAGTAGACAAGGCGGCGCCCACTGGATGTGGCTTTGAGAACACGGCGCTTTCGGATCTTCATGTTCGTATCGCAGGCGAAGGTGTGGCGGATTGGCTCGTGACCTTTCACGGCATCGTCGATCCGCACCAGGCGTCCGGTATCGGCATCGATCACACGTGTCTCCCCCACAACGCATTCCGGGAAGCCATACAGGGCGAAGGAGGTGATGGAGCGGATGATGGCCTCCGCCGGCTCGCCCGTGATCCCCTTGCCCGCCATGCCGGCACGGAGCTTCTTCTCCACCTCGGCCATCGCCTGCTTGCGCCGCTTGAAGCCGAAGGCGCGGCGCAGCTCTTCCGCCTCGCCGCCCGTGAAGCCCGCCGCGGCCATGGCCATGCGCAGGAGCTGCTCCTGGAAGAGCGGCACGCCCAGCGTGCGCTCGAGAATGGGCTCGAGCACGGGGTGCGGCACGGTGATGCGCTCGCGTCCCGCGCGGCGCCGTAGATAAGGATGGACCATGTCGCCCACGATGGGGCCGGGACGAATGATGGCGACCTGGACGACCAGATCGTAAAAGCACTCGGGCTTGAGACGCGGCAGGGTCGCCATCTGGGCGCGGCTCTCCACCTGGAAGACGCCGATGGTGTCGGCGCGCTTGAGCATGGCGTAGACGGTGGGATCGGTGGGCAGGTGCGCGAGATCCACGTGACCGCCCCCGCGGCGAATCATCTCGAGGGCGTCCTCGAGGAGCGCCATCATGCCGAGCCCCAGGAGATCCACCTTGATGATGCCCATGGCCGCGCAGTCGTCCTTGTCCCACTGGACGACGGAGCGGTCGGGCATGGACGCGGGCTCGAGCGGCACCACGCCGTCGAGCCGCCCCGCGCAGACGACCATACCCCCCGAGTGCTGGCCGAGATGACGCGGCAGGTCCTGGATCCCCGTCCAGAGGTGCGCGAAGTGGCGCATCACCGGCGACTCCGGATCGCAACCCGCTTCACGGAGATGGACGAGGAGCGAGTCGCCCGGATCCTTGTATTCCCAGTCGCTGACGAGCCCCGAGAGACGATCGCAGAGGGCGGGGGGCAGCCCGAGGGCCTTGCCCACTTCGCGCGCCGCGCTCCGGCCGCGATACGTGATGACGTTCGCGGTCATGGCCGCGCCCAGCCGTCCATAACGCTGGTAGACGTATTGGATGACCTGCTCGCGTCGATCGCCGCTCGGCAGGTCGAGGTCAATGTCGGGCCACTCGCCGCGCTCCTCGGAAAGAAAGCGCTCGAAGAGCAGCTTCATGCCCACCGGATCCACCGCGGTGATGCCCAGGGCATAGCAGACCGCGCTGTTGGCGGCCGAGCCTCTCCCCTGCACCAGGATGTCGTGACGGCGGCAGTACTCGATCAGATCCCACACGATCAGGAAATAGCCCGGCAGGTCGAGGCGGCCGATGAGATCGAGCTCGTGCTCGATCTGGCGGCGCGCCTTCAGGGCCAGGGGTCCTGCGCCGTAGCGGTCCTGCGCGCCCCGTTCGCAGAGCGCGCGGAGAAACCCCATGGGCGTCTGTCCCGGGGGCAGCGGGTAATCGGGAAAGCGGTAGCCGATATCCTTCATGGTGAAGACCAGGCGCAGGGCCAGCTCGCCGGTATTGGCCACGGCGGCCGGGCAGTCGGCGAAGAGTCGCTCCATCTCGAGCGGGGGTCTGAGAAATCTCTCGCTGTTGCGCGCGAGCAGCCGGCCCGCCTGGGCGAGGGTAGTCCCGTGCCGTATGCACGTCAGCGTGTCCAGCAGTGGCCGCTCGGCGCGCTCGGCCATGAGCGGGGCATTGCTGGCGAGGAGCGCTAGTCCCTGGCGCCCCGCTTCCGCGCGCAGCCACTCGTTCTGTGCCTCGCCCTCCCGGCTGAGATCGCGCTGCAGCTCGGCATAGACGTTGAAGCGGCCGAAGAGGCCGGTGAGCCGGTCGAGCGTGCCTCGGGCGGCCTCGTGGCCGTCGCGTTCGAGCCGATGAGCCACGGGCCCGTGAGGGCCGCCCGTCAAGCAGACGAGGCCACCCACGTGCTCCTCGATATCGTCCCAGCCGGCGGCGCCCTCGCCCTTGGGGGCGCGCATCTTGATCCGCGTCAGCAGGCGGCAGAGATTTCTATAGCCCTCACGATCTTCGATCAGGAGAGGCAGCCTGCTCCCGTCCCCCATGCTGATCTCGGCGCCCACGAGCGGCGTGATGCCGAGACGCGTGCAGGCGCGGTAGAAGCGGGGCGCGCCGTAGACGCCGTCGGCGTCCACGAGGGCCATCGCCCGCTGCCCGAGGGCGGCGGCGCGCTCGGCCAGCACCTCGGGCAAGGCCGCGGCCTCGAGGAAGCTGAAGGCGCTCTTGGCGTGCAGCTCGATGTAGGTCAATCGTAGATGGCCTCGAGGTGCCAGCCTCGGCCGTCGCGGGCCAGGCGGCAGAGCGTGCCGTCGGCGAGCTCCACGTCCCACTCGTCCCGGGCGAACGGCGCGTCCGTCCACCAGTCGCCCGAGATACGCCACGGCCCCGCGCCCCCGACGATGCGTCCCGTGAGGCCGGCCGCGTGGAGATGCGCGGGTATACCGGCCGCGAGCGCTACTTCGACAGGCTTCGGCGGGCGGAGACGGCGCATGGCGAGAACGGAGCCGCTCACCTTAGGACCACCCCTCACCTTAGGACCACCCCTCACCCTGCCCTCTCCCCTGAGGGGAGAGGGAAATAGAGTGAACGGCGTCATCTGAACGGCGCCGGGCCGGTGGGTGTCGAGAATGATCGGGGAGCCGATGCCTCGCGCGTCCACGAGCGCGCTGAGACGCGCCAGGGTCGCCGTGAGCTGGCGCGGGCTCGGGCGCGGCGGCTCGTCGAAGCGCGGCTGGGCCGTGGCCACGCGCACGGGACGCGCACGGAGCGTGATTTCCTCCACCGCGGCGCGCGGCGGCTGCGCTTCGAGGGACGAGCGCACGAGGGCGGCGGCCGCGTCGGGATCCGACAGCGGCGCGGCCGGCGCGCAGACGCCTTCATGCGCCGTCCGGTCGGCCAGCCGGCAGGACCACTCGAAGGCGTCGGCGGCGTAGCCGTGCCGGCTCAAGCGCGCGCAGAGAATCTCCGCGAGACCCGCGGCAAGATCGCCGAGAGGCTCGAGCGTCTCGACACCCCAGGAGCATTCGGCCGACTCCTCGAAAACAGGCGGCGGTGTCCAGAGGTGGAGCGGGGTCGGATCCTCGCCGCGGGCCAAACGCTGGAGCCACGGCCCCTCGTCACCCAGGCGTTCGGCCAGCCCGCGCGACGGCAGATCGGCCAGCTCTCCAAGCGTGCGAATGCCCCAGCGGCCGAAGCGGGCGGTCATACGCGGATCGAGATCGAGCAGGGCCAGCGGCGCCGCCCCGAGCCTCCGTGCATCGCTGCCGGGCGGAATGATGGTGATACCGTCGCCGCTTCGCGCCGCGAAGCGCGAGCCCGCCCGGCTGCCCGCGACGCCGATCCGCCCGGCGAACCCGCGCCCGGTCACGGCATCCAGGAGCCGGCGCGCGATCTCCTTCTCGCCACCAAAGAGCGCTTCGAGCCCGCGGAGATCGAGATAAACGATGCCCGGACCGCCGTCCTCGACCGAGGGCGACTGCGCGAGCGCCATCTCGAGGAGGAGCCGCTGGGTCTGCTCGTCCGCATCGGAGACGACGAGGCAGGCGATGCGCGTCATGCCTGCCACTCGATGACCCAGGCCCGCTCCGGCGTGGCCAGGCGCGGATCCGCGCGGGATCGCTGCACGCGCGCTTCGGAGACGAGCCCGCCCAGGCGCCGGGGCCTCTCCGCGCCGATCCAGTGCGTCCGCACGCGACGCACGGACACCACGAGCGCGGCCGCTCCGCCCAGGAGATGCCGCGGGGTGCGGACGATCACCGCGGCCCCGCTCCCCTCCGCCGCGCGCTGGAGCCGCGTACCCACAGAGGACGGCGGCGTGCCACCCGCGCCGCCCAGATCCAGCGCGATCGCGGCAAAGCCGGGGCATCGCGCGAGGAGATCCATCGCGCTCCACGCCGAAGCCGGACGCCCGCCGCATCGAACCCAGAGCAGCGCACGCAGGTCGAGCCCCGCGCGCGCCGCCGTCACCGGATCGAGCGAGTCGGAGGCGTCCACGAGTGCCACCAGTCCGCCGTACGCGGTGGCACGCGAGAGGAGAGCCAGCAGCAGGCTGCCGCCTCCGGAGGATCGGGGCCCGAAGATCTCGCTGAGCCGGCCTGGAAGAAAGGCCGCCAGCAAGCCATCGAGCCCCTCGCCGTCCCACCCTGGCGGGGGCAAGGACTCGATCGAGATGGCCATGGCAGAGGACCAAACATATTACACGTCACATGTTTAGTATAGACAACCGCAAGATACGGTAGGAGCTGATCAGGGAACCGCTACATGTTGGAAAATCAGATGGCGGTATAGCCGCCGTCGACGAGCAGATCCGCGCCCGTCATGAAGCTCGAGGCGGAACTGGCCAGGAACAAGGCGGCGCGCGCAATCTCATCCGGCTGGCCCAGGCGCCCGAGGAGATGCTTCGGCGCCATGATCTCGCGCGCCTTGCCCATGTCGCCCCAGCGGCGCACGAGTCTGTCCGTCTCCACCGCCCCCGGTGAGAGCGTATTGACGCGCACACCCTGGGCCGCATGGTCAGCGGCCATGACCTTGGCGAGCTGGATGAGGGCGCCCTTCGTCGTGCAATACGCGGCGCGGCCGGGAGACGCCACCCGGCCGAGCTGCGAGGCGATCAGGATGATGCTGCCCCCGCCCCCTTTGATCATGACGGGCAGGCAGGCCTTGCTGACGAGATAGGCCCCGGTCAGGTTGACGCGCAGCACCCGCTCCCAGACGCTCTCCTCGAGCTCGGGCACGGTGGCCGAGGCGTCGTGGGTGGCCGCCCCGAAGAGGAGCACGTCGAGGCCGCCAAAAACCTCGACGGCCCGCGCGGCCAGCGCCTGGGCATCCGCCGCCTTGGTCACGTCGATCCGCACCGCCGCCGCTTTGCCGCCGTCCTTCTCCGCCTGCGCGGCCGTGGCCTTGGCGCCCTCCTCGTCGATGTCGGCGCAAAGCACGTGCGCGCCCGCCCCCGCGAAGCAGAGCGCGGTGGCGCGCCCGATGCCCTGCGCGGCGCCGACCACCACCGCGCTCTTGCCGTCCAGGCGGATCGCTCCGTCCATCACGCGTCTCCCCCGGTGAGCCACGGCATCTCCGCGGCGTGTCGCGCCTCGAACGCCTCGATCTCCCGCGCATACTCCATGGTCAGAGCGATCTCGTCCTGGCCCTTGAGGAGCGCCTGCTTGCGGAACGGATCCACCTCGAAGCGCCGGGTGGTGCCGTCGGGCGCGGTCAACATCTGGCTCGCGAGATCGACGGCGATCGTGGAACCAGGGCGCTCGTGGAGCTGGCGCCGGAGCTCGGCCACCACCTCCGCGGGCAGGACCACCGCGAGCACGCCGTTCTTGAAGCAGTTCTCGAAGAAGATGTCGCCGAAGGACGGGCCGATGACGCAGCGAAAACCGGAGCCCATGAGCGCCCACACCGCGGCCTCGCGCGAGGAGCCGCAGCCGAAGTTCTCCGCGGTCACGAGGATCTTCGCGTCCCGATAGGGCGCCTGGTTCAGGATGAAGTCGCCGTTCTCCGACCCATCCGGATTGAAGCGCACGTCGTGAAAGAAGTAGGACCCGAGGCCCGCCTCCTTCGGCTTCCGGAGAAAGCGCGCGGGGATCACGCGGTCGGTATCGATGTTCGCCAGGTCCATGGGGACGGCGCCGGCTTTAAGTGTGGTGAAGGCTTCCATGATTTGCCCCCTCACCCTACCCTCTTCCCCGGTGGGGGAGAGGGATTCTTGAGGGTGCGCACGTCGGTAAGCCGGCCCGTGACCGCGGCCGCCGCGGCCATGGCGGGACTCATGAGATGGGTGCGGGCACCCTTGCCCTGGCGCCCCTCGAAATTTCGATTCGACGTCGAGGCCACGCGCTCGCCCTCGCGCGCGGTGTCGCCGTTCATCCCGACGCACATCGAGCAGCCCGGATCGCGCCATTCGAATCCCGCGGCCGTGAAGACCTCGTGAAGACCCTCCGCCTCGGCGGCGCGCTTGATGAGACCCGAGCCTGGAACCACCCAGGCCTTCACCACCGCCCGTCGTCCCTTGGCCACGGCCGCGGCGGCGCGGAGATCCTCGATCCGGCTATTGGTGCACGAGCCAATGAAGACCCGATCCACCGTGATGTCGGTGAGCGGCATGCCGGGGCGAAGGCCCATGTAGTCGACGGCACGCCCCAGCGCCTCGCGGCGGGCCGGATTCGCCTCGCGCGCGGGATCCGGCACGCTCCCGGTGATAGGGAGCGCATCCTGCGGGCTCGTGCCCCAGGTGACGGTGGGCGCGATGCTGCCGGCGTCCAGCGTCACCTCCGTGTCGAACACCGCGTCCGCGTCCGACGGAAGCGTCTTCCAGTAAGCCAGCGCCTTGGTCCAGTTTTCGCCCTTCGGCGCATAGGGGCGGCCTTCGACGTAGCGAAAGGTGGTGTCATCGGGCGCGATCATGCCCGCGCGGGCTCCCGCCTCGATGGACATGTTGCAGACCGTCATGCGCTCCTCCATGGTCATGCCGGCCATGACCGGCCCCGCGTACTCGATGGCGTGACCGACTCCGCCCCCCGCGCCGATCTTGGCGATGATGGCGAGAATCACGTCCTTGGCCGTGATGCCCGCGGGGCGCGGGCCCGTCACGGTGATGCGCATGGCCTTGGGCTTCTTCTGCCAGAGGCAGCCGGTGGCGAGCACGTGCTCGACTTCGGTGGAGCCGATGCCGAAGGCGATGGCGCCGAAGGCCCCGTGGGTCGCCGTGTGAGAGTCGCCGCAGACGAGGAGAATGCCCGGTTGCGTCAGTCCCTGCTCCGGCCCGATGACGTGCACGATACCGGTGCGCACATCCCCGGGGCCGAAGAGCGTCACCCCCTCGTCGCGCGTGGAGCGGCTGAGGTTCTCGACCATGCCGCGGATCTCCTGGTTGGCGAGGGCCTCCGATCCCGGCCCCGTGGCCACATAGTGATCCGCGGTGGCCACGAGGCCCGCGGGCCTCCGTACCGAGCGCCCCGCGCGGTGGAGACGCGCGAAGGCATGCGTCGCGCCCTCGTGGAGCAGGTGCCGGTCGATGTACAGGAGGGACTGCCCTCCCGGTCCTTCAGTCACCACGTGACGGCCCCAGATCTTCTCGAACATGGTAGGCACGGCGATCTCCTCAGTGAGAGCGGAGCTTCGGATCCAGGGCATCGCGCAGGCCATCGCCCAACAGGCTCATGCCCAGGATGGTCAGCGCGAGCGCACCCGCGGGGAAGAGTATCATCCACGGCGCCGTCTGAAGGAAGACCCGTCCGTCGTCGAGCATATTGCCCCAGCTCGGCGCGGGCGGGGGGACGCCCAGACCCAGGAAGGACAGCGTGGCCTCGGTGCGCACCGCCTCGACGAAGCTCAACGAGACCTGCACCGCCACCGGGGCCAGGCAATTGGGCACGATATGGCGCCACATGATGTAACCATCGCGAGCTCCCACCGCCCGCATGGCCTGGACAAAGTCGCGCTCGCGCACCTGGAGGGCGGCGGCGCGGACCACCCACACCAGCCGCGGGATCTGGACGAGCACGAGCGCCAGGATCATGTTCCTGAGCCCCTGCCCCAGCACCGCCATCACGCTGATGGCCACGAGAATGCCGGGAAAGGACATGAAGACGTCGATGCCCCGCATGAGCACGCTGTCCACCCGCCCTCCGTAGTACGCCGTCACCGTGCCGATGACGAGCCCCGCCGCGAGCGCGGCGAGGGCCACCACGCCTCCCGTCAAGAGCGCGATGCGCGCGCCGTAGACCACGCGCGCGAAGACATCACGCCCGAGGCGATCGGTCCCGAACGGATGCTGGACCGACGGCGGCCGCGTCCGGGCCAGAATGTCTTGGGCCGTCGGATCGCGGCGAACCACGGCGGGCCCGAAGACGGCGGCCACGAGAGTGAAGCCGGCCAGCACGCCCCCGGCCCAGAGCAGGCGGTTCGTCATGCGCGACGGAGCCGCGGGTCGATGGCCCGGTAGAGGAGATCCACGCTCAAATTCACGAGAACGAGAAAGGTGGAGATGAAGAGGATGGCGCCCTGGACGATCGGATAGTCGCGCTTCAGGATGCCGGTCACGAGAAAAGCGCCCAGGCCCGGCAGTCCGAAGAGCGTCTCGATGACGACCGCGCCCGTGAAGAGCACCCCCACATTGAGCCCGATGAGGGTCACCACCGGGATCAAGGCATTGCGGAGAGCGTGCTTGTAGAGCACGGCCCACCCTGCGAGGCCCTTGGCGCGGGCGGTGCGGATGAAGTCTTCCCCGAGCACTTCGAGCAGGGTGGCGCGCGTCATGCGCGCCACTCCCGCGGCCTGGATGAGCCCGTACGCGACGGCCGGCAGAGCCATGTAGCGCGCCCAGCTGAGCACGCCTTGCGAGAGCGGCTCGTACCCGCGAATCGGAAACAGCCCGGCATAGACGGAGAGCAGCAGCATGAGGAGAAGCCCCATGACGAAGCTCGGCACGCACACGCCCGTCATGGTCACCGCTGCGAACGCGGCCTCGCTGACCGCATTGCGCCGCGTCGCCGCGAAGACTCCGGCCGGAATGGCGATCAGCACCGACACCAGAGTGGCGGACAGCGCGAGCTGGAGCGAGACGGGCACCCGCTCGAGCAGGTCGCGCGCGACGGGCTCGCGCGAAAACAGCGAGCGCCCCATGTCCCCATGGAGCAGCCGCCCGAACCAGCGCACATACTGCTCGTGCACCGGCAAATCGAGTCCCAGGCTCGACCGAATCTCCCGCACCTGCTCCGCCGACGCATCGGTGCCCGCGATCAGAAGCACGGGATCGCCGGGCACCAGCCTCACCAGCACGAACACGATACTCGCCACCACCCACCAGATCGGCACCACCGCCACCACCCGCCGCAACACATATCCCATCCGAGCCCCGCCCTCTCGCCAAGCTTCTAGCGGTGAACCATCATGAACGACTCCCCGAAGTCGGGCGGGGTCTGGCGGCGGGGGCGGGGGGTGCCCTCCCCAGACCACGCCGAGTCGCATTCCGCTTGGCCACTCTGGCCCGCCACGAGATTTTGGTTTTGCGCTTCGAAGAGGCTCCCCAGAAGATACGGGTCCGGGGAGGGCACCCCCCGCCCCCGCCGCCAGGCCCCGCCCGCCTCGCGCACAAGGCACTCACGCTAACTGCATCACCGCGCGAGCCACACGTTCCAGAAGTAGTCGAAGTGCGGATCGCGCACCTCGATGCCCCGAAGCTTTTTGCTGTACGCCTCGATATAGGGCGAGTTGCCCATGACGATGAGCGGGATCTCGTCCATGATCATGGTCTGCGCCTGCGCGTACAACGCCTTGCGCTTTTCGAACGACGTCTCCTTGCGCGCCTCTTCCACCAGCTTGTCGTAGGCCGGATTGCTGTACATGCCCACGTGCGCGCTCGTATGCCCGCGCGTGTAGTAATGCTGGTCCGGATCCGGCCGGAAGGCGCTGCCCGCGAGGAAGGCCAGGTCCCACGGCGGCGGCTGGTTGCGCCGGCGCGAGTACACGAGGTCGAGCTGCGCCGCCTGGTCCATATAGGAGATCTTGAGATTGATCCCCGCCTTGGCGAGCTGCGCCTGCATCGATTGCCCGAAGAGATCGGACACCGTCTCTTTCGGGATGGGCATGTCGATGGGCTCGCCGTTGTAGCCGATCTGCTTGAGCAGCGCCTTCGCCTTCTCGACATCGTAGGGGTGCATCCGCGCGTGTTCCCGGGTCCTCCAGATCGCCTGGCTCTCCGGGATCAGCGAATTGTTCGCCTTGCCCGTGCCGTAGTAGACCGCGCGATTGAGCTCCTCGTAGTTGAGGGCGAGCGCCACCGCCTGACGGAATTCCTTCTTCTGTCCCCAGCCCTTGGTGAAGTTGAAGTAGATGGCCGACCACTGGGTGCCGGCAATGGCCACCACCTCGATCCCGGGGAGCTTGCGAAGCTGCTCCACCTGCTCGGGCAGCACGCGCTCGATGTAGTGCACCTCACCCTGCTGGAGCGAGAGGAGCCGCACGTTCGCGTCGGGGATGAAGGTAAAGATGATGCCATCGGCATAGGCGACCCGGGCCCCCGCCGTGCCCGAGGGCTTCTCCGGCCGCGGGACATAGGCGTCGTGGCGGACGATCTTGAGCGACTGTCCGCGGCGGTACTCGGCGACCTTGAACGGCCCCGTGCAGTTGGGCGTGGCCACGCCGCCGGTCTCCTTCACCTGCTTCTCGGTGCCGGAGGCCTCGACGACCTGGGCCCAGTACATGGCCAGCGCGGAGAAGAACGCGTTGCTGCGGGCGGAGAGCACGAACTGGACGGTGGAGTCGTCCGGCGTACGGATCTCCTTGATCATGGAATAGTCGGTCTTGCGCGGCGAGACCTTGAGGATGCGCTCGAAGCTGTACTTCACGTCGGCGGCCCGGAGAGGCTGGCCGCCGTGAAACTTGACGCCGCGCCGGAGCTTGAACGTCCACACCGTCCCGTCCGCCGAGTTCGCCCAGGAGTCGGCGAGCATGGGCGATTCTTTGGTCTGCGCGTCCCACGTGATCAGGGTCTCGCAGATCTGGTTGCGGATGCGCAGGGCGGGCACGTCGGTGGTGATGTGCGGATCGAGCGTGCCGGGATCGCCATAGGTGGCGACCCGGATCTCGCCGCGGCGACGGGGAGCGTCCTCCCCCCAGCCCGCGGCCGGAAGGACAAGGAGCGCGACAGGCAAGAGCCAGGCGAGGCGTCGGATCGTGGGCATCATTGCCGGTACCGAACGCCGCGTCAGGACTTCGCGGGCTGGTGGCCCACGGAGTCCGTGTACTTCTCCATCTCCTCCGCGGGCAGATACTCCTCTTCCCACTCCCGCACCTGGTCGAAACCGGCGAAGGTGTGGATGTTCCCCAGCGGGTGCGACTTGAAGCGTTCGTTGAAGTCGGCTTCGGCCACGGGGCCGCGCAGGTACAGGTCTCGCGCCAGGTCGTAGACGGCCTGGATGGTGGCGCGGAAGGTCGCGCCGGGGAGAATGGTCGCCGCGATGCCCATCTCGTTCATCTCCTCGAGGCTGAAGCGCGGGGAGATGCCCGTCTGGTTGTAAAAGACGGGGCCGTGGACTTCCTTGCAGATGCGCCGGACCTCGTCCACGCTCGTGGGCCCTTCGACGAAGGCGAGATCGGCCCCCGCTTCCAGATAGGCATTGGCCCGGCGGATGGCCTCGTCGAGACTGCCCCCGTGGGCGCCCCGCGCGTCGGTGCGGGCGATGAGCACGAAGTCCGGATCGAGATCGCGGCGGACGGTGTCGGCCGCGCGATACTTGCCCACCGCCTCCTCGATCGGGATCACGCGACGCCCCGCCACGTGACCGCATCGCTTGGGAATGGCCTGGTCCTCGAGGTGGATGCCTGCCACCCCCGTCTGAATGTACTCCCGCACGGTGCGGATGACCCCGATGGCATTGCCATAGCCGTTGTCGGCGTCGGCGATGACGGGCACGGACACCGCATTGGCGATATAGCGGGCGTTCAGGTGCATCTCGGTCATGGTGGCGAGCCCGGCGTCGGGCAGCCCGAGCAGGGACAGCGACGTGCCGTATCCCGTCATGTAGACGGCGGGGAAGCCAACCGTCTCGAGGATCTTGGCGCTCAGCGCGTTGTAGCAGCCGGGAACGAAGAGGGTCTTGCCGGTGCCGAGGAGCTCTCTCAGCTTGGATGTGGCGCGCATGAATCCTCCTATGAGCGAGGGGCGAACTTTTCTTCGATCGCGTGCCACCAATCGAAGCCGACTCTGCGAAAAATGTCCATGGGCGACAGCACGGGGCCATCGTGCCAGTCCGTCCCCGTCTCCTTCAGCCACGCCAGCGCCCGCTCCATGGCGGGCACCGCCGCCGCCATGCACACGGCGGGAAAGATCACGATCTTGAAGCCGAGCCGCTCGAGCTCCGGAATCTTCATGGCGGGGGTCTTGCCGCCCGGCACCATGTTGGCGAGAAGGGGCGCCTTGACCTCGCGGGCGATCCGCTGGATCTCGTCTTCGGTCTGGGGGGCTTCCACGAAGATCACGTCGGCGCCCGCCTCGGCCGCCCGGTTGCCGCGGTCGATCGCATCATCGAGCGAGGTGACGGCGCGCGCGTCCGTGCGCGCGATGATCACGAAGTCGGGATCGGTGCGATATTCGCTGGCCGCGCGGATCTTGTCGCAGAATTCCTGGGTGGAGATGACCTGCTTCCCCGCGATGTGCCCGCACTTCTTGGGCGCGACCTGGTCTTCCATGTGAAGCCCCGCCACCCCCGCCCGCTCGTACTCGCGCACTGTGCGCACCGCGTTGAGCACGTTGCCATAGCCGGTGTCGGCGTCGGCGATCACCGGCAAGGACACGCAGGAGGCGAGATGTCCGGCATGGTTGGCCATCTCGGTCAGGGTAGCGAGCCCGAGATCGGGCTGGCCCAGGTGGGAGGCGGCGGTGCCCGCCCCCGTCATGTAGACGCAGGGGAAGCCGGCCGCCTCGATGAGACGCGCGGAGAATCCGTCGTAGGCGCCGGGAGCGACGATGATGCCGGGCTCCTTCAGCATGTGGCGGAGGCGGGTGCTCGGACGCATGGCGGGACCTTTCCCGGGCGCGCGGGCCCGACCGCAGTGGTGGCGAGCGATTGTTCTACGAAGCTTCCGGGCTGTCAATGTGGCACCATGATCGCGACCCATGACCTCCTCCCGGGCGAGGACAAGCTCCGCCATCACCCGGCGCGCACTGCTGGCGGGCGCCGCGGCCATCGCGGCGGCTCCTCACGTCGCGCACGCGCAGCAATCGGACCGCATCGTCTTCGGCACCAATTGGCGCGCGCAGGGCGAGCACGGCGGCTTCTATCACGCGGTGGCCACGGGCATCTATCGCCGTCAGGGTCTCGACGTCACCATCCGGCAGGGCGGGCCGCAGATCAATAGCGCTCAGCTCCTCGCCGCGGGCCGCCTCGACTTCAACATGGGCGCGAGCCTCTTCGGCGCCCTCAACTACGTGGCGAGCGGCGTTCCCATCATCACCGTGGCCGCCGTCTTCCAGAAGGATCCGCAAATCCTCATGGCCCATCCCGGCCAGGGTAACGACACCCTCCAAGCCCTCAAGGGCAAGCCCATCATGATCTCGGCCGGGGCGGTGTCGACCTACTGGCAGTTCCTCAAGCAGCGCTTCGGCTACACCGATTCGCAGATCCGCCCCTATGTCTTCCAACTCGCCCCTTTTCTCGCCGACAAGAAGGCGATACAGCAGGGCTATCTCACGAGCGAGCCCTTCAAGGCCGAGCAGGCGGGGGTCAAGCCGGTGGTGCTGCTTCTCGCCGACGGCGGCTATACCAGCTACACCACCACCATCGAGACGCGGAACCAGGTGGTGAGCGGCAAGCCGGATCTCGTCCGGCGCTTCGTCGACGCTTCCATCGTAGGCTGGTACGGTTACATGGACGGCGATCCGGGGCCCGCCAACGCGCTCATCAAGCACGATAATCCAGAGATGACCGACGATCTCCTCGCCTATTCCCGTGACGCCATGAAGCGCTACGGCATCGTCGTCTCCGGCGACGCGCTCACCCTCGGCATCGGGGCGATGACGGACGCGCGGTGGACGGACTTTTTCAACACCATGACGAGGGCCGGCGTCTTCAAGCCGTCGCTCGACTACCACCGCGCCTATACCCTGGCCTTCGTCAACAGGAAAGTCGGGATGAAGTGACTCCCCGCCCCCCTGTTGTCAGCGTGCGCGAGGTCTCCAAGGTATATCCGAGCGGCACGCTCGCTCTCGATCGGCTCTCCCTCGACGTGGAGCCCGGCGAGCTCCTGAGCCTGCTCGGCCCGTCCGGTTGCGGCAAGAGCACCCTCCTCCGGCTGATCGCCGGGTTGGCCGAGCCCTCGGCGGGCGCTATCCAGTGGGGCGATTCCTCGGTCCAGAACCGCCTCGGCTTCGTCTTCCAGGAGCCCACCCTCATGCCCTGGGCGCGCGTCGAAGACAATGTGCGCCTTCCCCTCATGCTGTCGGGGGCGAGCCGGGGGGCGTCGGCGGGGCGGGTCGGTGACGCCATCGCGCATGTCGGCCTCGAGGGATTCGAGCGCGCCTATCCGCGCGAGCTCTCAGGGGGCATGCGCATGCGTGTGTCCATCGCGCGGGCGCTCGTGACGCAGCCCCGGGTGCTCCTCATGGATGAGCCCTTCGCCTCCCTCGACGAGATCACGCGCTTCAGGCTCGAGAGCGACCTGGCCGAGCTCCACCCGCGCCGGGGGCTGACCGTGGTCTTCGTCACCCACAGCATCTTCGAGTCCGTCTACCTCGGCAGCCGCGTGGTCGTGCTCTCGCCGCGACCCGGCCGCGTGGCCGCGTCCCGGCGCATCGAGGGGCCCACCCCGCGCGTCGAGGCCTTCCGTACCTCGACCGCCTACCTCGAAGCATGCCGCGACGTCTCGGCGCTCCTCGCCTCGGCCACCGAGGGCTCACCGGTTGGCGCACGCGTCTAGCAATCCCGTCCTCGCCCCTGCGCTGATCGGCGTGCTTGCTCTCGGCACCTGGGAAGGCGTCGTTCGCTGGCAGGGTATCCCGCCGTATATCCTGCCCGGCCCCCTCCTCATCGCGCGAACGGTGGTCACCGACTGGGGCACGCTGTTTCCCTCCCTCCTCGTCACGCTCGCCATTACCGCGGCCGCCTTTCTCGTCTCGGCTGTGCTCGGCCTGGTCCTCGCCGTCCTCTTCACCCAGTCCGCCTGGATAGAGCGCGCCTTTTTCCCCTACGCGGTCATCCTTCAGGTCACTCCTCTCGTGGCCATCGCCCCCCTCATCATCCTGTGGGTCAAATGGATACCGCTCGCCCTCCTCGTGTGCGCCTGGCTCGTCGCATTCTTTCCCGTGCTCTCGAACACCGTGCTCGGACTCACGAGCACGGACCGAAACCTCGTCGACCTCTTCCGCCTCTATGGCGCCACGCGCTGGCAGGCGCTTCGGTATCTCCGCCTCCCCGCCGCCCTCCCCTACTTCCTCGGAGGCCTGCGCATCAGCGGAGGCTTGGCCCTCATCGGCGCCGTGGTGGCGGAGTTCGTGGCCGGCACGGGCGGCGCGCAGTCGGGACTTGCCTTCCGCATCCTCGAGGCCGGCTACCAGCTCCAGATCCCTTGGATGTTCGCAGCGGTGTTCCTGATTTCGGCGGCCGGCGTGCTCATCTTCGTGCTCCTCACCGGCCTCTCCCGCCTCGCCCTCGGCCGCTGGCACGAGAGCGAGATCCAAACGGAGGCCTGACGCCCCTCCCCTGACGCCCCTCCCCTTGTGCCTAGACGCGCGGCTGGGCTAACATCTCGGCCGCAAGCCACCCTTGAACCAAACGGGGGACCGTACGTCCCGATGCCATGCACATCCAAAGGGGGACGTGATGGACAGCCGACTGAAGGAGCTGGCCGAGAAGCTGGACGCAGGCCTCATCGCCCGCCGCGAGTTCCTCCGCAGGGCCGCCGTGGTCACGGGCGGCACCGCGGCGGGGCTCAAGGCGCTCGATCGGATGGCGTATGCGCAGAGCGGGACCAAGCTCCGGGTATGGCTGTTCAAGAGCTTCGTGACGGCGGGGAACGATATCCTCGCCAAGCAGGTGGAGGCCTGGGCGGCGGAGCGGAAGGTGCAGGTCGATATGGACTGGGCGACCTTCGGCGATCGCGAGCAAAAGTTCGTTGCGGCCATCGAGGCCGGGAACCCGCCCGACATGGCCGAGATGAACTACCAGGGGCCGGCCCGCTACAAACCCGCGCTGCGCGACGTGAGCAAGCTCGCGAAGGACCTCGCGGCGACGCGGGGTGGGCTGCTCCCCTACGCCGAGCGAAACGTCAACCTCAACGGGCAGTACTTCGGTGTAGCCCGACAGGCCTTCCCGGGCGGCCTCTTCGTCCGCAAGGACCTACTCGATGCCAAGGGCGTCAGTCTTCCCAGGCTCTATGACCCGGACGTGGTCGACATGGCCAAGAAGTGTCAGGACGCCTCCAAGGATCTCTGGGGCTTCGGCCAGACGCTCAACCGCTGCGATGACGGCAACGGCTACATGCAGAATATCCTGTGGGACTACGGCGGGAGCGTGTGGGACAAGGACGGCAAGCCCGCCTTGGCCACAACGTTCCGCGAGCAGAACCTCAAGGCGCTCCAGTTCTCCGTGGACACCATCCAGAAGTACAAGATCCAGCCGCCGGGCGTGATGGGCTGGAACGACGTGTCCAACAACGAGGCGTATCTGGCCGGCAAGCTGGTGAGCACCAATAACGGGGCGAGCCTCTACTACGCCATGGTGGCCAAGAAGCACCCGCTGGCCGAGAAGACGCAGGTGATCCTCACGCCGGGCGGTCCCGCCGGCAGCTTCGTCACCGCCGGCGCCTACAATTGGGGCATCTTCCAGAAGAGCAAGCACGCCGAGCTCTGCGAGGACCTGATCCGGTGGGTCGAGGACGAGAAGCGCTTCGAGGAGTACATGAAGGTGTCCATCGGCCAGGCCGGGCCGGTGTACAAGTCGCGAGCCGACAACCCGTACTGGAAATCGGACCCGAACTTCCAGGGCATGCTGCAGAACCTCCTCCGGGGCATGTGGACCGGCTATCCGGGGCCGTTCACGGCCGCCGCCGTCGAGGTGCAGGCGCAGTACATCCTCTGCGACATGGCGGGGCGCGTGGTGGTAGGCGGGCTCTCGGCGGAGTCGGCGCTGAAGGAGGCGCATGCCCGTGTCGAGGAGATCTACAAGGTGCGGCGGAGCTAGGCGCTCAACCTCATCTCATGAGCATCAGCACCGCAGAGCTCGGCGCCAAAACTGGAATCGGGCCCAAGCGTCACGGGCCGCTGGTTGGTCTCGTCCGCATGTTGGGGCCCGACTACAGGCTCGGCTTCGTCTTCATCCTGCCCACCGTCGTGCTGGTGCTGGCCCTCGTGGCCTACCCCTTCGGCTACGCGATCTACCTCAGCCTGACGCGGAAATATGTCGGAGTGCCACCTGTCTTCGTGGGCTTCGACAACTACGTCAAGCTCACCTTCGACGGCTTCTTCCAGCGCGCCGTCATCAACAGCTTCATCTTCACCTTCGGCTCCGTGGCCGTGAAGCTCGTGCTGGGCATGCTGATGGCGCTCGTCCTGACCTCGGGCATCCGCTGGAGAGGCTTCTGGACGGGCGTGCTCCTCATCCCGTGGGTCGCCCCCACCGTCGTCTCGGCCTTGAATTTCCTCTGGATCTTCGACTACAGCCTGGGCGTGCTGAACTACCTGCTCGTCAAGGTCTTCCACCTGCTGCCCCAGGGTGTGGGCTGGCTCAGCGAGCCCGGGACGGCCATGGCGTCCGTGATCGGCGTCAATATCTGGCGCGGTTTTCCCTTCTTCGGGATCAGCTTCCTCGCGGGACTCCGGGCGATTCCTTCGGAGCTCTACGAGGCGGCCGCGGTGGACGGCGCGGGTCCTCTCCTCCGCTTCCGCCACGTGACCCTGCCGGGGATCCGCAACATCCTGATCATCGTGATGCTGCTCTCGACCATCTGGACCTTCAACGACTTCCAGATCGTCTACATCCTGACCCGCGGCGGCCCGGGCGGAGCCACCCAGGTCCTGCCCGTCTTCACCTACGAGATCGCCTTCGGCGCCCAGCGGCTGGGCGAGGCCATCGCCGTCGCGCTCTACATGCTGCCCGCCCTCGCCGCCGTCATCATCGTCCTCGCCCGCTACATGCGAAAGGGCCGACGGGGATGACTTTCGAGCTGAAGCGCGGGGCGAGCGGAGGCGAGGCCCGCGATGAGGCGAGGGCTGAGTCAAGATGAACAAGGGCCTCGTGGCGCGGCTCCAGCTCGCGGGGTCGTACAGTTTCCTCGTGACTCTGCTCGTCATCGTGGTCTTCCCCTTCTACTGGATGACCGTGACGTCCTTCAAGGGCGAAGACCAGATGCGGAGCCTCGTGAGCATGTTCTGGCCGAGCCCCGTGGTCACCGACAACTACCGCCATCTCCTGGGCAAGACCGAGTTCGTCTCCTGGTTCGGCAACAGCGTCTTCGTCGCGGTCAGCAGCACCTTCGTGGCCACGGCCATCGGGACCATTGGCGCCTATGCCTTGGCCAGGCTCAAATTCCTCGGGCGGGCCTTCATGTCCAGTGCCGTGCTCATTACCTATCTGGTGCCGCCGTCCATCCTCTTCATTCCGCTCTACGCGCAGGTCAGGACGCTCGGCCTCGCCGACAGCCTGGGCGGCCTCATCGCCGCCTACCCCTCGTTCACCATCCCGTTCGTGACCTGGCTGCTCATGGGCTACTTCGAGTCCATACCCGTGGAGCTCGAGGAAGCGGCCATGATCGACGGCGCCACACGCTTCGGGGCTTTCCGGCGTGTCATCTTGCCCTTGGCCGCCCCGGGCGTGCTCGCGGCCGGACTCTACGCCTTCACCCAGTCCTGGAACGAATTCCTGTACGCCCTCGTCTTCATCACCAACGTGAAGCTCCGCACCCTTCCCGTCGGGCTCTCCACCTTCATCACGGGCGACGTCTACGGCTGGGGCTATCTCATGGCGGGCGCGGTGCTGACCACGCTGCCCGTCATCGCCGCTTACATCTACCTGCAGAAGTACATGGTCGAAGGGCTCACCGCGGGCAGCGTCAAAGGCTGATGGGAAGCTTGACTGCCGAAGCATCCAGCCTGTACAAAAGAGACGTGATGTCGCTCACCTTCAAGCGCGCGGCCAAGAAGAGCCGGCTGGGGTCCCCTCGAAAGGGACGCCCAGCGATGGCAGTGGCGCGCGCCGGCGGGGAGCTCTGATCTAACTTCAGCCACGTTTCCGGAACCTCGGGCCCGCGACCACCACGTCGCGGGCCTTTTGCTTTTCCGGGAACGGAAAGGAGCGCGTCGCATGAGCGGATCGAACGAAGCGATCTCGGGGGATCTGGCTGCCGGTGATCACACCCTTTCTCGACGGCCGGATCGACCTCCGGAGCTACCACCGGTTGCTCGAACACTATCTGGCCGCCGGTGTGGCCGGCATCTTCCCTCTCGGGACAACCGGCGAGAGTCCCACCCTCGACGAGGACGAGATGGAGGCGATCATCGATCGGACCCTCTCCGTCACCGCGGGCCGCGTGCCGGTCTTCGTGGGCGTGGGTGGCAACGCTACGAGCAAGGTGGTGAAGACCCTCGCACGGCTCCAGCACTATGCTTTCGACGGCATCGTCTCCGTCTGCCCCTATTACAATCGGCCGGGCCAGGATGGACTGCGCGAGCATTTCACGCGGATCGCCGAGGCGACCGACCGGCCCATCCTCATCTACAACATCCCGTACCGGACGAGCGTGAATCTGACCACCGACACGCTCCTCGAGCTGGCCCGGCTGCCCAACATCGTGGGCGTCAAGGATTCGAGCGGCAGCCTCGCCCAGTCCCTCGATCTGCTGCGCCGGCGCCCGGATGGTTTCGCGGTCATGACGGGTGAGGACGCCTCGCTCTACACCATGCTCGCCCACGGCGGAGACGGCGGGATCCTCGCGTCGTCCCATGTGGCCACGGAGCTCTTCGTGGGCGTGTACGCACACATGGCGGCCAACGACCATCGAGCGGCGCGGGCGGTGTGGTCCCCTCGAGACGCTCGTGCCCCTTCTCTTCAAGGAAGCCAATCCGATGCCCATCAAGTACGGCCTGTGGAAGTTGGGGCTGATCAGCTCGCCCGAATGCCGCCTGCCCTTGACCCGGATCTCCCGGGAGCTGGCGGACGAGCTCGATCACGCCCTGCCGCTATTGACAGCAGAGCCCGCAGGGGAAAGGAGCGTCACGCGATAGGGCGGGCCTCGCGCAGCGCGGTGAGAAGGCGGCGCACCCAGACGCGGATCATCTGCCTCCGGTAATCGGCGGAGCCCATCAGGTCGGAGAGCGGCTCGGCTTCCGCCGCCGCCGCGTCGGCCGCCTCGCGGATGACGCGATCGGAGAGCCCCTGCCCCCGCGCCGTCGCCTCGGCGGCGCGCGCGCGTATCGGCGTGGGCGCAGCGCCCGCGAGGGCGATCCTGATCTCACCGACGCGCTTCGCGGCGTCCAGGACGAGGAGCGCGGCCACCCCGATCAGCGGCTTGTCCTCGGCCGAGCGCGGGCAGAACTTCACGTAGCCGCCGCGGGCGCCGGGCGGCACGGCGGGCACGCGCACGCCCGTGAGGACCTCGCCCGGCGCGACGGCCGTCTCGTAGAATCCCGTGAAGAACTCGGCGATGGGCACCACGCGCTCGCCCACCGAATCGGCCACCCGCACCTGGGTGTCGAGACAGAGCAGGGCGGGGGCGGGATCCGAAGCCGCCTCCGCATAGCAGAGATTGCCCCCGAGCGTCGCCGAGCTGCGGATGGCCGGGGTGGCCACTCGGCCCGCGGCCTGGGCGAGGAGCGGCCAACCCGCGCGCAGGGCGCTGTGTCGCGCGAGCGCCGCGAGGGTGGCCATGGCGCCGACCTCGAGCACGCCCTTGCTCACGCGGATCTCGGACAGCCCGAGGATCCGGTGCAGCGACACGAGGCGATCCGGCGCGACGAGGCCGAGCCGCATGGTCGGCACCAGCGCGGTGCCCCCGGCGATGATGCGCGTGTCGCCCTCCAGCCGCGACAGGACCTCCACCGCCTCGGGCACGCTCTCGGGCTCGGCCAGCGCGAAGGGGCGAAGACGCATCAGCCGCCTCCCGCCGCGGCCAGCACGGCCTCGATGATCTTCGTATAGCCGGTGCAGCGGCAGAGATTGCCGGCGAGCGCCTCGCGCACGTCGTGCTCGGTGGGCGCCGGCTTGGCGGCAAGGAGGGCGCGCGCCGAGAGGAGCATACCGGGCGTGCAGAAGCCGCACTGCACGGCCCCCGCGCGCGCGAAGGCCGCCTGCAGCGGGCCGGGCTCGCCGTCGCGGTCGAGGCCTTCCACGGTGATCACGGTCCGGCCGCGCAGACGCGAAGCGAGGACGAGGCACGAGCGCACCGGCTCACCGTCCAGGAGGACGGTACACGTGCCGCACACGCCTTCGCCACAGCCGTACTTGGTGCCGTTCAGGGCGAGCCCGTCGCGCAAAAGGTCGAGCACGGTCCAGTGGGCGGGCGCTTCGACCCGGCAAGGCCGGTCGTTGAGGGTGAAGTCGAGCGCGATCATCCCTGCGCCCCTGCGGGATTCTGCTCCAGGGCAGACTTCACCTTCTGGGCGAACAGTCCCGCGAGCTCCTTGGCCTTGACCTTCATCACGGCGTCGCCGATCGAGCCCAGCCGGCCCAGCACCGTGACGTCGCTCGCATAGGCCACGGCGGTGGCTCCATCGCCGGCGGGCGAGAGCTCCATCCGTGTGCGAACCTCCACGCGGCTGCCGAGGCGGCTATCCTCGCCCCGTCCCTCGGAGACGAGACGCCGAGGCGGATCCGCCTCCACGATTTCCATGCGCACATCCTGACGCGTTGAGAGGAAGCCGACCTTGACGGTGAGGCGCAGACGATAGGTACGCTCGTCGACCACTTCGAGCCCGTCACAGCCGGGAATGCACGGGGCGAGGCGCTTCGGGTCGAGAAGAAAGGCCCAGACCGTGTCGGGCGGGGCATTGACAGTGAAGCGCTCCTCGAAATGGGGCAAGGCGCCGCCCTCTCACCCTGCCCTCTCCCCCGGTGGGGGAGAGGGATTCTTGAGGGCGGCGAGAACGCGCTCGGCGGTGAGAGGAAACTGCACGATGGGAGCACCCGCGGCGCGGGACACCGCATTCATGACGGCGGCCGGGGTCGGGGTCATGGCCGGCTCTCCGATGCCTTTCGCCCCGAAGGGGCCGAGGCCTTGACCGGATTCGAGGAGGACGATCACCATGGGCGGGGCATCGAGGGTGGTCGGTATCCGGTAGTCGAGGAGATGAGGGTTCTTCGACACACCTTCCTCCAGGATCACCTCTTCGAGGATGGCGTGGCCCAGTCCCTGTATCGCTCCGCCCTCGATCTGGCCCTCCGCGCTCTGACGATTGATGGCCTGGCCGATGTCATAACAGGCCGCGAGCTTCGTCACGCGCGTCTGCCCCGTCTCCTCGTCCACCTCGACCTCCACCGCCTGCGTGCCGAAGGTGTAGTCGTTGAAGGGCTTGCCCTGCCCCGTGGCGGGATCGATGGTCGGCGCCGACGGCGCATCGTACTTGTCGAGAGCCTGCACGGGCCTGCCCGCGGCCGTGGCGGCCCTGACGAGTGCGGAGAAGGGCACGGTGCGATCCGGCGCGCCGCGCACCATGGCGCGCCCGTCTGCCAACTCGATGTCCGCCGGAGAGGCTTCGAGCATCTCCGCCGCCTGGTCCACGAGGTGCCGCCGCACTTCGCCCGCGGCCTTGAGCACGGCATTGCCAGACATGAAGAGCTGGCGCGTGGCCGTAGTCGTCCCCGCGCGCGGTGTGAAGTGGCTGTCGCGACCGACGGCGGTAACCTGCTCGGGGGCCATACCCAGGACCTCGGCGGTAATAGAGCAAAGCGAGGACGTCTGGCCTCCACCGACATCCGGCGCGGCGCAGCGGACCACCGCCGTCCCGTCGAGCTCCATGCCCACCCAGGCCGAGGCCGAGTCCCGCGTCCAGCACATGCGCCCGTAGGGCGTGAAGGACGCCCCGAGGCCGCGCGCGATTCTCACCGGTCCGTCACTCGACCGCACCGGACCGAGCGCCTCCCACGCGCGGCGCATGGTCTCGGCGAGCATGGGCTCGCTCGCGAGCACCTGCCCGGTGGCGATGCTGTCCCCCTTGCGAAGGAAGTTCTTCTCGCGGACCTCGAGCGGATCCATGCCGAGCGCCCGGGCCAGCGCGTCCATCTGCCCTTCGTAGGCCACGCAGGTCTGGATGGAGCCGAAGGTGCGATAGGCGCTCGCGATCGGATTGTTGGTGTAGACGGTGAAGGCATCCACTTTCACGTGGGGCACCCGATAGGGACCGGTGGCCGTCACGAGGCTATAGAGGAGCACCCACGGAGAGAGCGCGGCGTAAGCGCCGGAGTCCGAGATGACCTCGGCCTCCATGGCCACCAACTCGCCTCTCTTCGTGGCCCCGGTCTTGTAGCGGAGGACGTAGGGATGGCGCTTCCCGTGGCCGATGAAGCTTTCTTCCCGGGAGAACACGAGCTGGACGGGCCGGCGCGTCTTCCAGACGAGCAGGCCCAGCAGGCACTCGACGGTGACGTCCTCCTTGCCCCCGAAGCCCCCGCCCAGATAGGCGCCCTCGAGACGCACGCGGCCGTGGGGCAACTTCAGCACCTCCGCCACGTCGCGGAAGTGCTCGAGCACCTGCGTGCTCACGCGGAGGACGAGCACGCCTTCCGCGTCGATCCAGCCGATGCCCGTCTCCGTCTCCAGATAGAGATGATCGACGAAGGGCGTCCGGTACGTCTGCTCGACCACCACGTCGGCGCGCGCGAATCCGCCGGCGACGTCGCCCTTGCGGATGTGCCAGGCGCGGAGGAGATTGCCGCCCTCGTGGACGGGGGGCGCCCCCGGCTTCATCGCCTCGAGCGCATCGTAGACGCCGGGCTGTCGCTCGTAGTCCACGCGCACGAGCTCGGCCGCGTCGGCGGCAATCTCTGGTGTCTCCGCGGCAATGGCCACCACCGGCTCGCCCTGGAAGCGCACGCGCCCCTCGGCGAGCACGGGCTGCGTGGCGAGCACGGCCCCCGCCGTCGCCTCCGCCATGCGTCCGGGCAATTCCATGCGGAGCGAGTTCTGCGGCACGTCCTCGTGGGTCAGCACGGCGATGACCCCGGGCAGGGCGCGCGCCGCGCTCGTATCGATGCGGACGATGCGCGCGGAGGGGTAGGGGCTGCGGACGATGCGACCGTGGAGCATCCCCGCGATCGACAGATCGCCCGCGTAGATGGGGCGGCCCCGCACCTTCTCCCAGGCATCCGCGCGAGGCTGCGATCCGCCGATCACGCGATAGGTCATACAGTTTGGTTGGCGGGGCAGACGATGCTCCCCCTCACCCTGCCCTCTCCCCCTCCGGGGGTGAGGGACCTCCCCCGATTCCCTCTCCCCTCGAGGGGAGAGGGCAGGGTGAGGGGTGTTGCGCCCTCGGCTATACCCACTAGACGTCCCAGCCGCCGTCCACCGTCATGGACTGGCCCGTCATGTTCCTGGACTCGTCCGAGACGAGAAAGAGCACGGCGTCGGCGATGTCCTGAGAGACGGTGACGCGGCGGAGGGCCATCTCGTCGACGTATTCCTGATAGACGCGCTCGGGCGTCCAGCCGCGCTTCTTCGCCTTCTCGCGGCAGAGCTTGTCCATGCGATCCCCCGCCACGATGCCGGGGTGGAGGGCATTGACGTTCACGTTGTGGGGCCCGACCTCGAGGGCCACGGTGCGGGTGAAGCCGCGCAGCGCCCACTTGGACGACGAGTAGGCCGCGCGGTACTTGTAGCCGCGCAGCCCCGACGTCCCGCTGATGTTGACGACCTTGCCGTACTTCCGCGCGACCATGCCCGGGAGCACGTGCTTGGTGGGCAGGAAGGTGCCCACGATATTCGCCTCGAGCACGAACCGGAAGTCTTCCACCCGGATGTCCTGCACGGGCGTCTCGATGGGCCCCGTCACCCCCGCGGCATTCACGAGGATGTCGATGCGGCCGAAGGTCTCCGTGGTCCTCGCGACCATCTGCTGCACGGCGGCCTCGTCCGTCACGTCGCAGGAAACCACGAGGGCCCGCCGCCCCAGCTTCTCGATCTCGCCCTTGAGCGCCTCGAGCGGTGGGACATCGCGCGCGGCCAGGGCGAGGTCCGCGCCCTCCCGGGCCAGGGTGAGGCAGATGTCGTGGCCCATCCCCTTGGCCGCGCCGGTGACGAGGGCCACACGATTGTCGAGCCTCATGACACGTAGCCCTCTCTGCGATCGGCGTCGCGCGAGGCCGAAGGGCGCTCGGCCGGATCGCCATAGCCACCGCCCCCGCACGTCTCGAGCAGGACGAGATCACCCTGGGCGAGCTTCATCGTCTCCTTGCCGCGGATCTCCCGCTCGTGGGGCGTGCCCGGGTTGAGGGTGATGCGGAAGGGGGCCGCCGCCTTCCCGCCGAAGAGCCCATAGGGCGGCACGATGCGGCGCCGCGGTGCCGGCCGTCGCCCCCCGAGTCGGGACGGAGGGCCAGCTCCTCGACCATGAGCGGGTACTCGCTCTCTACCACTTCCACCGGCGTGTTCATCACGTTCGACATGTGCACGCGAATGGCGGAGGCCCCGTCCTTGCCCGCGGTCGCCCCTTCCCCGCCGCCGTGCACCTCGTAGTAGACGGCCCAGCGTCCGTCCGCCATGCGCGCCCCCAGGATGAGGAGCCCCGCGGTGGTCGGTCCGCCCGCCTGCACGCGATCCGGAATCACCGGGGCCAGCGCTCGTATGATGGCGTCCACCACGCGCTGCGAAGTCTCGTGATTGCCGCCGACCACCGGGCGATCCGGATCGGCACTCAGCACGCTGCCGGGCGGGACGATCACCCGGAGCGGACGATAGCAGCCTTCATTGGGCGGCGCCTCTGGGGCCACCAGCGCCTTCATGGCGTAGTACACGCCGGAGCACGCGATGTAGTACGTGGTGTTGACGGGACCGAGCGCCTGCGCATCCGTGCCGGCGAAGTCGAAGGTCACCTCGTCGCCGCGCTTCTCCACGCGAACCTTGATGCGGATGCGCCGGTCCTCGATGCCGTCGTCGTCGAGGAAGTCCTCGCCCTCCCAGGCGCCGTCCGGCAGGGCGCGCAGGGCCGCGCGCATCTGCTCTTCGGACTCGTCGTGCAGGCGCTCGAAGCAGGCGGCCACCGTCTCCGCGCCGTAGTGGGCGAACAATTCGTGGAGGCGACGGCCCGCCACGTCGTTGGCGGCGAACTGGGCGAAGATGTCCCCTTCCCGCTCGTCGCGTCCGCGCAGGTTCGACAGCACGAAGTCGAGGGCCGGCCGCTCCGGCCCGTCCTTCGAGAAGAGCCGTATGGGCGCGATCCGGAGCCCTTCCTGGTAGCACTCGGTGGCCCATGGCACATAGCTGCCCGGCACGGCGCCACCGATATCGGCCCAGTGGGCGAGATTGATGGCGAAGGCGACCAGCCGCCCGTCGAAGAACACCGGCCGCACCGCTTTGACGTCCGGGAGGTGATTGCCGCCCACCTCGGGCAGATTGAGAAACCACACGTCGCCGTCGCGGAGGCTCGCGATGGGAATGCGCTTGAGGAATTCCTTCACGGTGAAGCCCATCACGCCCATGTGGATGGGGATGTCGCGGCCCTGGGCGATGAGCCGTCCTTGCGCATCCGTGAGGGCGGAGGAGAGATCGCCTGCTTCCTTGAGGAGGGGCGAGCGGGCCGAGCGCATGACGATGACGCTCATCTCCTCGGCGATGGCGTAGAGACCGTTCCGGACCACCTCCAGGGTGACGGGACTCAGCAGAGCGCTCATGCGCGATCTCCCACTTCGATGACGAGGTTGCCGAGGCTGTCCGCGACGCAGCGCTGGCCCGGATAGATCACGGTGGTCGACCACTCGTCCTCCACCATGGCCGGCCCCATCACCACGTGGCCCGGGGACAGGCGGGTCCGGTCATAGCGCGGCATCTCGACCGCGCCCGTCTCCTTGAAGTAGGCCCGATGCGAGCCCGTGGAGACGGCGGAGGTGCCCACGGGCGGCGGAGGCAGGGGCAGCGGCTCCTCAACGGCGCGGGCGGTGACCCGGAGGTTGACGCACTCGACGTTTTCCCCCGTGGCGTAGCGATAGAGCTGACGGTGCCGCGCCTCGAAGGCCGCCTTGAGCGGGCCGGGGCCGCCGGGCACCCAGCCGATCTCGAGCTCGTAGTTCTGCCCGACGTAGCGGAAGTCGATGCCCCGCTGGACGTTGACGCGCGACGGCTCGTATCCTTCGTGGAGGAGCGGGCGGAGACACTGGGCCTCGAGGGCCCGGAAGCGCTCCA
>WNGE01000092.1_pt1 | contig 96319 bp, 77 predicted proteins | sample 5400651 | NCBI WGS metagenome assembly WNGE01 (sample SAMN13153370, study PRJNA577476) | soil metagenome | isolation source: 60 cm soil or saprolite under grassland replicate 2 | place: USA:California | collected 2016-06-15 | reverse complement strand
CACGACAGAGTCACCCCAGCCCCGAACCCGGCGACGGCACACGGCACCCACCCGAAACGCCGACGACCCGACCATCACCGGCCCCGCTCGACCCGCCGGTAACTCAGCGTGACATCGAAGCAGAAGTTGCCAACTGCGTTGGGGGCGTAATCACCCCGCCCTGGGGGGTGCCCTCGTCGGTCGGGGCGAACCCGTCCTCGCCGATCACACCCTGTACCGTGCCAGAACTCCATACAGGGCCGGTGACCTGGGAGTTCGCTCGGCACGGTGACATGGGATGATCGCGGACCGTGGCTGTGCGGATGCTGTACCTGGGCCTGGTGCGGGTCCTGGGCTGTCTGGCGTTGCTGGCCCGAACCGACGCCGCGAAGAACATCGAGATCCTGACGCTCCGGCATGAGGTAGCCGTGCTCCGCCGCCAAGATGACCGGCCGCGGATGTCGTGGCCGGACCGTGCGGTGCTGTCCGCGCTGGCGAGGCTGCTGCCCCGCGAGCTGCGGGCGCACCGGATCGTCACCCCGGCCACCCTGCTGGCTTGGCACCGCCGGCTGGTCGGCAGGACATGGACCTATCGCCACCGGCCGGGCCGCCCACCGGTCAACGACGAGATCCGCGACCTGGTGATCCGGTTGGCCCGGGAGAACCCGTCCTGGGGCCATCGCCGCATCCAGGGCGAACTGCTCCGCCTCGGTCACCGGGTCGGCGCCGGCACCATCCGCCGCATCTTGGCGAAGGCGCGAGTCGGCCCGGCGCCCCGCCGCGGCGACCCGAGTTGGCGGACGTTCCTGGGTGCCCAGGCCGCGGGGCTGCCGGCCACCGACTTCTTCTGCGTCGACACGATCACCCTGCCCGGCTGTATGTCCTGTTCGTGCTGGAGGTCGCCACCCGGCGGGTGCATATCCTGGGCGTCACTGCGACCGGGCCGTGGACTGTGCAGCAGGCCCGCAACCTCCTCCATGACGTGGGGGAGCGGATCGGGTCGTTCCGGTTCGTGATCCGCGACCGGGAAGCGAAGTTCACCCGCGCGTCCGCCGCTGTGTTCGCCTCCGAAGGCGTCGACATCGTCAGGATCCCGCCGCGGACGCCCCGGGCAAACTGTTACGCCGAGAGGTTCGTACGCAGCGTCCGCGCCGAGTGCACCGACCGGTTGCTGCTCTACGGGGAACGGCACGCCATGACGGTCCTCGCCGAGTACGCCGAGCACTTCAACGCCCACCGGCCTCACCAGGGTTTGGACCAGCACCCGCCCAACCACGACCCGGCGGCAGTGCTCCCGATCGACGGCCCGATCCGACCCCGCAAGATCCTCTCCGGCCTGATCAACGAGTGTCGGCGAACCGCCTGACCGCACGCGAAACCCGACGTCAGTCCCGCAACACGGGTATTGGCACGGTACAGGGGTCTGCTCAACGAGTACGAGCCAGCCGCATAGAAAGCGCAGGTCAGACCGTGTGGCGGAGTTCTGGAACCCGACACGATGGCTGGTGCGGTTCGAAAGGTTCGAACGAGCCGCGTGACTGGTCCGCGGAGGCTCTCCACCGGCCGCTGGTCAACGAGTACCACCGCGCCGCATGACGCCCGCCGGCGTGCAGGCAAGAGCGCTGGTCAGCGTCACAACACGGTTTCCGAGCCCCACAGGCCGCGGTCCGCGGCATCGAGGCCGTCGCCCAGCAGCTGGCCGAGCAGCAGGTCGCCGTGCTGCTCGTCGCGGCTGACATCGCCGCGGACACCGCCGACTCCCGCTACGGGATCGGGAGCCGCCCACCGAGCTGCTGGCAGCTGGTAACTCGGCCGCCCGTACAGAGGTGCCGCTGGCGGACGGGCTGGCCTGGGCCGCGCTGCACAAGGATGCGATCGTCGTGCAGCTACCAGACCGGGCTGGGCCGCTGGCTGGCCGGCCGGCCGCCGTCGACCAGCACCCCGTCGACGTCGAAAATGGTGCGCGCAACGGTTGGCAGCCGCCCGCCTCGCACGGGAAGGCGTGGCGCGAGCCGATGCACGACCTGATGGGGTCGGACTGGAGCGACACCGCGACCGGCGGATCGGGCGGTGCGTCAGCGGAGGTCTTTGCGGGAGGTGATGCCGAGCTTGGTGAATACGTTGCCCAGGTGCCACTCGACGGTGCGGGGGCTGATGAACAGCTGGGCGGCGATCTCCTGGTTTGTGCGCCCGTCCCGCGCCAGCTTGGCGATCTGGGCCTCCTGGGCCGTGAGATCGGTGAGCGTGTCCACCGTGCGCTTGCGCACGGTTTCCCCGGTGGCCAGCAGCTCTCGGCGGGCGCGGTCCGCGAAACCTTCCATACCCATATCGGTGAACATCTCGTGGGCGACGCGAAGCTGTTCGCGCGCGTCGAGACGGCGACTCTCGCGCCGGAGCCATTCGCCGTAGACGAGATGCGCTCGAGCCAGTTCCGCACCCATGCGAGTGCGGCCAAGCCGCTCGATCGCCTCATGGTACAGACGATCAGCGGTCTCACCCTCGCTCAGCAGTGCCCGTGACCGCGATTCGACCCCGAGCGCCCAATCGCTGCCGTTGGCGGTGGTGGACTCCGACAGCCGCCGCACGGCGTCGGTGGCGCGTTCGGGCGACCCGCAGCGTGCGGCCGCCTCGACCAGCTCGACCAGACCCCAGTTCACTGTAACGCTTACGTCAACGAGGTATGCGCTGGCCTTTTCGGCTGCTGTCATCGCGTTCTGATAGTGACCAACACCATTATTGAATACCGCGGTCGCCCAATCGGTGAGGCCGATCCCGAGACCCTCGCCACGTTGGACAACTTCCTGCTTGGTGGCGGTGGCCAGGATGGAAAACTCGGCTTCGCGGCCCCGCAGCGCGGCCAAGCACAGATCACCATAGGGCGCGAGGCGGCTTCCTGTTGCCTCCGTTACGACCTGCACTTCCTCGACCAGGGAGGCCGCGGCGACCAGCTCGCCGGCGAAGAGGAGCGTGTAGGCGCGTTGGATCAGGGCGAGGGGCAGCTCGCTGAGAGCGCCGGCTTCCCGGGTAAGCCGGACGTGACGGCTGGAGAAGGTGTCCCACCGGTCGTAGTCCCACAGGTGGACAGCCGCGATACAGGCCAGCCACAGCCAACGAAGATCCTCTTCCGCCGACGTCTCCCGGTCGAAGGCGCTCAGCGCGCGCCGAAGAATGGGCAATCCTGCCGCGTATCCCTCGCCGAAGTTCGCGGCCAGGCCGTCCAGGAGGAGATCGGGCGCGCGTGGCGGGTGCGACGGCCGTGGCGCGGCAAGCGCTGCCGCTGCCACCGCCTGCGGTGTTCCACCCGGACTTGCCAGGCGCCCTGCGAACAGCGCGGCATTCAGCGCGTCCAGGTAGGTCTCGCGCGCAAGACCGGCATCGATGGGCTCGAGCCGCTTGGCGGCTCTCAGCAGCAGTGGCGGGGCATCGCTGCCCCGGTTCGCAGCGAATGCGAGCTGAGCCCGCAGGAGATCAACGCGAGCACGCTGGAATTCGTCGAGCGGTGCGGCCTCGGCCATACCCAGCAGCTGCACCGCCGCCTTGAACGCGCCCGCCTGGACCTTCGCATGAGCCGCGGCCAGCGCGCGTTCGGCGCGCTGCGCCGGGTCCGGTGTCAGCACCGCTGCGCGCTCGAGGAATGCAGCCGCCGCGGCCAATCCACCACGCGCCTGTGCCCGGCCGGCCGAGCTCTCCAGCTCGGCTGCCACCTCCTCGTCAGGCCCTATCGCGGCGTGGGCGCGATGCCAGGCCCGCCGGTCGGGATCAGCCTCAGGATCGGTGGCTTCGGCCAGCGCGCGATGCGCCTCCCGCCGGTCACCAGGGGAGGCCGCCTGGTAGACCGCAGAGCGGACCAGGGGATGGCCGAAGTGGACCCGGGCGCCGAGCTCGACTAGTCCTGCGGCCTGAGCAGGTACGGCGGCGTCGGCTGGGATCCCCTGCAGCTCGCCCGCCCGCCACAACAAGGTCATGGCGCCGGTCGGATCGGCCGCGGCGGTCAGCAAGAACCGCTGTGTCTCGCGCGGCAGCGACTGGAACTGCCGGTGAAAGCTGTCTTCGATGCGGCTGGCCAGTGGCCGCGGGTCGGGAAGCCAGAAACCGCCGGCCAGCTCGGCCGGTCCCAGGCCGCGGGGCAGCTGCAGCAAGGCGAGCGGGTTGCCGCGTGTCTCGGCGACGATCCGGTCCCGCACCTCGGCGTCCAGCCGCCCGCCGACCGCCGAGGCCATCAAGGTGCGCGCGTCGGCATTACCGAGCCCGGTGACGGTCAGTCCGGGCAGGCCGGCTAGCTCATCGTCGTCCCCAAGCCCGCGCACGGCGAGGACCAGGGCGATCGGCTCGGCCAGCAGCCGCCGCGCCGCAAACGCAAGGCACTGCACCGAGGCCCGGTCGAGCCACTGCGCGTCGTCCACCACGCAGGCCAGCGGCTGGTCCTCCGCCGTCGCGGCCAGCAGGCTCAGCACGGCCAGGCCGACGAGGAAACGATCCGGAGCCTGCCCCTCCCGCATCCCGAATGCGACCGCCAGCGCGTCACGCTGCGGCTTCGGCAGCTGTTCCAGCCGGCCGAGCAACGGCACGCACAACTGGTGCAGCCCGGCGAATGCGAGCTCCATTTCCGACTCGACGCCCCAGGCCCGGACCACACGGAGGTCCGACGCCGACGCCCGGCTCGCCGCATAGTCCAGCAGGACCGTCTTGCCGATCCCGGGCTCGCCGCGCACGACCAGCACGGCGCTGTTGCCCGCCCGCGCCCGGTCGAGCACCCGATCCACCGCCGCGCGCTCGCCGCGCCGGTCTAGCAGCCCGGTTCCGGGATCACCGCTGGAGACGCCCATGGTCGATGGTCCTGCCGCTCAACTGGCAAGTCTCGCCGATGTGATCAGCGTAGGCCACCGGACCGGCGATTCCATGCCTGGTGTTCACCCAGCGGCATCACCGCTAGCAGAGCCGCCCCTGATGCCCGCCCGATCCTGTCGGCAACTTCGGCGGCAGCCAGCACGGCGCTCCTGGCCGCTGGCCGTATTGGCAGCCGGGCCCCACCGGTGCCGGTGCCCCGGGCACAACCCGGGGGCTGTCCCCGGGCCTGCCCCGGGGGCGACGGGCGCCGATCGGCATGAGGGTGAGGGCATCAGCGCACTACAGACGGCGCTGACCGCGCCCAGGGGAGAGCCAACATGAACCGAGCACAAGCAGAACCGCTGCCGCGGCCCGCGGCGGGCACGGGGGCGCCCCAGGGTCTTGAACTGCGGCACTTGCGGTACTTCGTCGCGGTCGCCGACGCGGGTACCTTCACGCACGCCGCGGAGCGGCTGTTCATCGCCCAGCCGACCCTCAGCCAGCAGATCCGGCGGCTGGAACAGATCGTCGGCGCCCCGCTGCTGCGGCGCCGGCGCGACGGCGTGCGGCTCACCGCGGCGGGCACCGTACTGCTGGAGGCCGCCCGGGATGTGCTGTCGGCGGTCGATCACGCGGCCAGCCAGACCCGGCAGGCAGCGGGCCTGGGCCGGCCGCGGCTGGGGTTTGTCATACCAGTGGATCTGCCAGACTCGCTGGCCGTACAGACCACCTCCAGGCTGCGATCGGCCGCCGACGCCGGCGAGGTCGCCATCACCTGGATGGACACAGCGCTCGATGCGGAGTTCTCGCCGATCCGCCAGCGCCGGGCCGACGCCGGCCTGGGCTGGCTGACCACCAGCCCCCACGCGCTGCCCGCCCCGCTGGAGGCCATCAGTCTGGGGGACTTCGAGCCCGATGTGTGGATCCCGTCCTCGCACCCGGCGGCCCGCAGCGGCGTAATCGGCCTGGACGAGCTGGCCGGCATGGACGTCATCCACGGGCCGCGCCGCGCCAGTCCCGCGACCTACGACCGCTGGCTGGAGGTCCTGCGGGCGGTGAACCCGCGGTTCGAGTTCACCGACCCACCGGTGCGGCACTCCCTGCCGATGGTGCTCGCCTTCGCGGCGACCGCCAGCCGGCCCGCCGCGGTGCTGACCGGCCCCGCCGTCATCGCCGGACCCCCGCCCGGCGTGATCCGGCTCCCCCGCCGGGCGGGCACCGGTGACATGGCCCGGGTCTGCATCGCCGGCCACCCGCTGACCGCCACGGCCGCCCTGGTGTGGAACGGCGACCTGCCCCGCCCGCTGCAGCAGATCTTGTTCGACACCGCCGACGGCGTGACCCCGCCGCCGGCATCCTCGCCGCCGGCGGCCCGGCCGGGGCAGCAATACGCCGCCGAACTGATGAGCGGAGGAACTCCCCGCGCTCGCGCGCTGCTGGAACTGGGAAGTAGCGAGCGACCTCATGCCGCCGAGTTGACGGGGTAGCGGCTGACTTGGTTCGCCGCTGGTGGGTGGAGGGAGCCTCGGTGGAGACTCCCTCGCTTGTCGGTCATAGCCTCCTGGTTGCTGAGTCCGAGGGCGGCTGTCGTGGCCGACTGCGCGAGCTTACTGAGGGACCACGTCACGGCTCACTGCCGGTCGGTGGAGCGGATCTTCCTGCAGGCGTACGCGCGGAAGCTGGAGACGGTGGGCTGGGTGTGCCGGCTCCTGCGCTGGCAGCGGGGATATGTGATCCCGTCCTCGGCCACGTTCGGGAAGATCGGCGAGGGCGGGCCCCCTGCTGCGGCGATGCCGCCGAGGTCGTCGGCGCTGATCGCGGCGGTGGCCGGTCGTGGGCACCGGCACATCGCCGCCGAGCTGAACCGGCCGGCCAGCACGGTCCGTCGCTGGCTGCGCCGCGCCGGCTGGCGAGCCGAGTGGCTGCGCCCGCGAGGCATGGACCGCGCCGCCGAACTCGACCCACCCGGACCTGCAGGCCGGCCTGCATCCGTGATCGACCGAGCTGGGCGTTGCGCCTGCCCGCCCTCGCCGCCGCCATGCACGCGACCCGACGTCCCCTCGGCCCGATGACCATCCCGGCCTGGCCGCTGATCGTCGTGCTCACCGGCGGCCGGCTGCTTGCCCCGCTCCGCGGAAGCTGATCAACAAGACCTGGTACCGGACACCACCTTGCCCATCGGCCAGCGACGCCACGAGCAGCACCCCGACAACCCGAACAGCGGCGCGACACCGCGAGGCCCAGCCGTCCCGCCTGCACCATGCTCATCGGCGACGTCGCCGTTCCGCTCATCTGAAGCGGCGCGCAACGGTGGACGCTGGTGTCAAGGCCGGCGCGCTGGAGCTGATCGACGCGGCCGGCGCCGGCGGCTGGCCGACCCGCTGGGCCGCGCTGCTGCTGGGGCTGGATCTGGATCGGGTCCGCCGCTGGCGCGCCCGGCACCTGGTGGGCACGCTGACCGACCGCGCCGTCCCGGCGCGCCTGTGCATGGCATCCTGCCCGGCGAACGGGAGGCCATCCTGGCGCTGGCCGAGACCTGGGGGCAGGTCGGCCGGTCCCACCAACTCGCGCACCACGGCTCCCGGCTGGGTCTGGTGCACGTCTCGCGGTTCACTGTGCTGCGGGTGGTTGCCGCCGAAGGGCTTGTCCTGCCGGGCCGGCCGGCGCGGGAACCGGCGTTCCGTACGTCCTGGACCGGGCGGTCTGGACGCCGAACACCATCTGGTGCCATGACTTTCACCCCCTTCACCGCCGCCCGGCGGGTCGCTGTCGCGGTGATGGAGGTGGTGTCCAGCATCAAGACTGCTGCCCGAGTTCCGCAGATGGTAGGCAGATACGGCCTTGATCGTTAACATCTGCCCTGGTCAGAGGGGGTGGTGGGGGTCGGGAACGCCGAAACGTGTAGACACACGGCCTGGCGTGTCGGTGCTTGCAGTACAGGATGATGCTGGTTGACTTGTAGTCATGTACCTGCGGGAGACCCACCGGCGTAACGCGGACGGGTCGGTGGTCAGCTACCTCGCGCTGGCCCACAACGAACGCGATCCGCAGACCGGGACCCCGAAAGCCAGGGTGATCCACAACTTCGGCCGGGGTGACCAGGTCGACCGGGAAGCGCTGGGCCGGCTGGTGCGCTCGATCAGCCGGTTCCTCGACCCCGCCGAGGCGACAGCCGCGGCGGTGCCTGGGCAGGTGGAGATCCTCGAGGCCCGGCCGATGGGTACCGCGTACCTGGCCGATCGGCTGTGGGCCCGGCTGGGCGTCGGCGCGGCGATCGCCCGGGTCGCGGCTAGCCGCCGGGTTGACCCGACGCTGGTCGAGCGGGTGATCTTCGCGATGGTGGCCAACCGGCTCTCGCCGACCCCGCTGTCGAAGCTGGCCGGTGCGGGCTGGGTCACCAACCGGGTGTTCATCCCCGGGCTGCCCGTGCTGTCCGAGGACGCGTGCTACCGGGCGATGGACTTCCTGCTCGACGCGCTTCCGTTCTTGCAGGAGGAGGTGTTCTTCGCTGTCGCGAACCTGCTCAACCTGGAAGTCGACCTGCTGTTCTTCGACGGCTCCAGCACATATTGGGAACGCGACAGCGCCGACGCCGAACTCCTCGATTCCGACGACGAGAACCCGGCCGTCACCGAACCCGACGCCGGCGAAGATCCGCAGAAGGAGTTGCCGCTCGAAGGCGCGACCCGCCGGTACGGACGCAGCAAGGACCACCGACCCGACCTGCCGCAGGTGGTGATCGGGCTGGCGGTCACCAGAGAAGGCATCCCGGTACGGCTGTGGACCTTCCCCGGCGACACCTCCGAGCAGCTGCTGCTGCGCACCGTCAAAGACGACCTGCGGGCCTGGAACCTCAACCGGGTGATCTGGGTACTCGACCGCGGGTTCACCTCCGCGGCCAACCGCCGCTACCTGCAGCGCGGCGGCGGACACTACATCATGGGCGAAAAACTACGCTCGGACTCCGCCGAAGCGGCCACCGCGCTGGGCCGCGCCGGCCGCTACCGCCGGGTCGCGGGCAACCTGCGGGTCAAAGAGGTCCGCATCGACCAGGGCACCACCCGGGACCGGTTCGTCATCTGCCACAACCCCGAACGGGCCACCCGCGACGCCGAAGTCCGCGCCCAGATCCTCACCCGGCTCGAAGCGAAGATCGCCGACTCCGACCGGCTACCGGCACGTAAACGCGCGGAACTCGCCGGCGCGCTGAAAACCAAACCCGCGTTCAACCGGTTCCTCCGCACCACCCCCGGCGGCAAACTCCGCGTCGACCACACCACGGTCAGCAGAGAAACCCACTTCGACGGCAAATTCCTGCTCCGCACCTCCGACGAAACCCTATCGGCCGCCGACATCGCCGAAGGCTACAAAGCCCTCTACGAAGCCGAACGCGGATTCCGCGACCTGAAATCCACCATCGACATCCGCCCCGTCTACCACCACAAAGACCAACGCATCCAAGCCCACATCCAACTATGCTGGCTGGCCCTGCTCCTGCTGCGCGTGGCCGAACTGGCCTGCCACGACACCTGGCGCAACCTGCGCGACGACCTCGAACGACTCCACCTCGTCGTGCTACGCACCGCCGAGGGCGCCATCGCCCAACGCAGCGAACTCACCGCCCGGCACAAGGAGATCCTCCGCCGGCTGCACCTGCCCGAGCCACCACGGTTCTACAACTTCACCCCGGCCGACAGCCAACCAGCCACCAGCCAGCAACAGCAAGATCCTCCGTAGACACACGACCACGATCAAGACCGACGTGCAAAAGCCCAGGTCAGCACGCCTATCCCACCTTCACGCCTGCCTACCATCTGCGGAAGTCGGGTCAGGAGTAGATACACCTCAATTCCTCGGCAACGTGACCGAGGACAGCCTGGCGATGCTGGCTACCGCCGAGCGTTAGCGGGTGTGCCGTAGGACACCCTTGACCGGTGGCCAAGATGGGCAGCCGCCGAAGTCAAGGTGGGCAGCCCTCGCCGATCCGCCGCCGTCGACGGCGGCCTAGCGTCGCCATGGGGCGGCAGCCAACGGCGCCTGCCGCCTGCGGGACCACACCGCGACGGCCAAGGAGAGTCGGACGAATGGTCATCGACGAGCAGCGGCTGCACGACTACCTGGGCAGGTTCGTGGTAGACCTCGGCGCCGCCGTACAGGCCGCCACCGTGCTGATCGGGGACAAGCTGGGTCTGTACCGGGCGCTGGCCGAGGCCGGCCCGAGCACGCCCGCCGAGCTGGCCGGGCGCACCGGCACCGGGGAGCGGTACGTGGCGGAGTGGCTGCGCGGTCAGGCCGCCGGCGGGTACGTCAGCTACGACCCGCAGGCCGCGCGCTACCACCTGGACGAGATCCAGGCGTTCACCCTGGTCGACGAGGAGAACCCTTTCTTCCTGCCCGGAGCGTTCCAGCTCGCCGCGGCCTCGGTGCGGGACGAGCCGGCGATCACCGAGGCGTTCCGCACCGGCGCGGGGGTCGGCTGGCACGGGGTCGCGGGCGATCGCGCTGGCCCGGCAGGTGGGCGACAAGAAGACGCTGGCGCACGCGCTGACCAACATCGCCACGGCCCGACTGAACGTCGGCGACGACTCCGGCCGGGCGGAGCTGGAGCAGGCGTTCGACCTCGCGCTGCGGGAGAACCTGCCGGACCACGCCGCGCGGGCGCTGGTGAATCTCGCCTACACGCCGCTCGAGCTCCGCGACTACCGGCGGGGCCGGCCGGCACTGGATCGAGCGCTGCGGTTCGCCGTCGACCGGGATCTCGCCGGCTACGCGCAGTACCTGACCGGTGTCCGGGCCGAGGTGGCGCTGGGCCAGGGCGACTGGGCCGGTGCCGAGCGGGACGCCCGGGACGTGCTCCGGCAGCGGGAGCAACCGGGGATCAGCATCATGCCCGCGCTGGTCACCCTGGGCCGGCTGCAGGCCCGCCGCGGCGACCCGGAGGCCGAGGCGACGCTGCAGGAGGCGGCCCGCCGCGCCTTCGGCACCGGTGAGCTGCAGCGGGTCGGCCCGGTGGCCGCGGCCCGGGCCGAGCACGCCTGGCTGTGCGGCGAGCTGGACCGGGTGGCCGCCGAGGCGGCCCGCGGCTTCGAGCTGGCCGCGCAGCTGGACCATCCGTGGTTCGTCGGCGAGCTGGGCTGGTGGCTGCACCGGGCCGGGGTGCCGCCGACCCTGCCCGGCCGGGTTGCCGAGCCGTACCGGCCTGCTGCTGGCTGGGGACTGGGCGGCGGCCGCGACCGTCTGGGCCGACCTGGGCTGCACGTACGAGCAGGCGGACGCGCTCACCGTCGGAGACGACGAGGAGGCGCTGCTGCGCGCGCTGGCCCGGTTCGACCGGCTCGGCGCCGCCGCTGCCGCCGGCCAGCTGCGCCGGCGGCTGGCCAGCCGCGGCGTCGCGCGGCTGCCCCGAGGTCCGCGCCCGGCCACGACGACGAACCCGGCCCAGCTCACCGCCCGGCAGCTGGAGGTGCTCGAGCTACTCGCGGCCAGGCTCAGCAACGCGGACATCGCGGCGCGGCTGTCGCTGTCGGTGCGGACCGTGGACCACCACGTCGCCGCGGTGCTGGCCAAGCTCGCCGTCGGCTCCCGGGCCGAGGCGGTGGCGGCCGCCCGCTGGCTGGGAATCCACACCTGACCCCTGCCGCGCTGGCAGGGCTACCACCCGCGGAACGGAGCCAGCACGGCGACCACGACCGGCTTCACCCGTGAGGTGATCGGCCGGGTGCGGGCCGACGGTACCTGCTGGCTGGGCGGCACCACTTGGCGCGGCCAGGCGGCCATCCGCATCTCGGTGTCCAACTGGTCCACCGATGAGTCCGATGTGGACCGATCGGTGGCTGCGATCCTGCGCTGCGCCGCGGAGGCCGGCGCGGCCCGGTCGACCGAGCTGGCGGCACAGCCGGCCGGGTAGCCTCGGCGGGGACGCCCCCGCACCCGGCCGCGGCCCTGAGGAGTAGCTCGTGTGCCACGACAACGACAGCCGGCCGCCGGCGCCGCCGCGGGTCGGCGCCGTGGCCGGGTCCGGCGACCTGGTGCTGACGAGCGCCGACGGCACCCGGTTCGGTGCCTACGCGGCGCGGCCGGAGGCGCCCAGCGGAGCGGGCGTGGTCGTCCTGCCGGACGTGCGCGGGCTGCACCCGTACTACCGGGACCTTGCCGTGCGGTTCGCCGAGGCCGGGCTGGACGCGGTGGCCATCGACTACTTCGGCCGGACCGCCGGCATCGGCGAGCGCGGCGACGACTTTGCCTGGCAACCGCACCGTGAGCAGACCACGCCGGCCGGGATCGCCGCCGACGCCGCCGCCGCGGTCGACCACCTGACGGCGCCGGACGGACCCGCCGCCCGGGCGGTGTTCACCGTCGGCTTCTGCTTCGGCGGCAGCCAGTCATGGCGGTTGGCCGCGAGCGACCTGCCGCTGGCCGGCACGATCGGCTTCTACGGCAGGCCCGCGCTGGTCGAGGGCGTGCTGGACCGGATCCACCGGCCGCTGCTGATGCTGGTCGCCGGGGCGGACGGCGCGACCCCGCAGGCTGACTTCGAGAGGATGGACAAGCGGCTGACCGCCGCGGGCCGGGAGCACGAGATGTACGTCTACCCCGGCGCCCCGCACTCGTTCTTCGACCGCGCCTTCGACCAGTGGCGGGACGCCTGCGCCGACGCCTGGCGCCGGATCCTCGCCTTCGTCGACCGGCACTCGAGCTGAGCCGTCATCCGGCCGTGGGGCTGAGGCTGACCGCGCCGAGCTGGGTCAGCAGGCCCAGGTCGCCGGCGACCACCCGGTCGAGGATCTGCATGGTCAAGCCGGCGAACGCGGGCTGCCGGGCGGCGACCCGCTGCACCAGGTCGGCGACGCTCATCGCCGCGCCGTCGACCACGACCGGATCGGCGTACACCCGGCCGAACGCGGCCTCGGCGGCCTCCCGGTCAGCGATCGGCGTGGTCCACAGCGCCTGCGGTTCCTCGACAAGGTCCGCCACGCCGACGAGTCTGCCCGCTGACCTGCGGCGCGGCTAGGTCCTGGACACTGCGCACCGTGATCGTCGACCTGTCGCACCCGATCGTGGCCGGGATGGCCACCTATCCCGGGCTGGCCGGGCCGCAGCTGCAGACCGTCGTGTCCCGGGCGGACTCGGCCGCCCGGCTGGGGAACGGGGTGTCGTTCGAGATCGGCGCGGTGACGCTGGTCGGGAACACCGGCACGTACCTCGACTCGCCGTACCACTTCCATGCCGACCGGGCCGACATTGCCGGGCTGCCGCTGCAGCGGCTGGTCGACGTGCCGATCGTGATGGTCCGGGCGGCGGGCCGGTCGGCGGTCACCGCGGCGGACCTCGGCGACCCGGGCCGGCTGTGGGGGCGGGCGGTGCTGGTGCACACCGGCTGGGCCCAGCATTGGGGCACGCCGCGGTACCTGGACCTGGACTGTCCACATGTGACTGCCGACGCGGTCGACGCGCTGGTCGACGCGAACGTGGCGCTGGTCGGCATCGACTCGCTGAACATCGACGACCCGACCGACCCGCGGCGGCCGGCGCATCATCGGCTGCTCGGCGCGGACATTCCGATCATCGAGCACCTGACCCGTCTCGACTCGGTGCCCGACGAGGGGGCCCGGCTGACCGTGCTGCCCGCGCCGGTCCGGGGAATGGCGTCGTTCCCGGTGCGGCCGGTGGCCGTGCACGACGGGTGAAGCCCACGGGTGACGTCCGGGCCGCGCCTCGCCGTCGGCGTCGTCGGACGGCCGCGCCGCACGGCCGGTCAGAGCCATCCGCGTGCACCCGACGGCCGACGGCGAGTAGGCGGTCGGCCGGCACCGCAACGCCGCCGCCGTGCCAGACGCGCGACCGGGCTCGGCTGCGGGCGCCGAGGTTGGCGGCCCGTGCGGCTCCCAGCCGGACCCGGACAGCCGGTCGAATGGGTGCTCGACGAGTAGGCCGCCGGGGTTCAGCCTGCGACGTGCGAGTGCACGCCGGAACGGCCTAACGTCGACCACGCCCTGTGACGCCACGCGTCCGTTCGGGGCACGACACGTGCTCCCGTCGGCTCCTCCGCTGGGCTAGCGGTGCCCCTAGTCTGACCGGCGACCCACCGGCTGCGAAGCGGTAGCGAGGGCGGATGTGGGATGACGGGGAACGGGCGTTTCGGTCTTTCGCGACTGCCCGGAGCGTTGGGCTGCGCAGACAGGCCTACCTGCTGACCGGCGATCGGTCGAGTGCCGAGTTCCTGGCCGAGCGGGCCCTGCTGGCGGCGCACCTGCAGTACCGGCAGTTCGGCTCCGCGGGAGTCGACGAGTTCGCCCGCGCCGAGCTGGTCCGGTCGTTCGTCGCCGACGCCTACACGGACTGGCGACCCAGGTCGGCCGCCACGCTCGGCCCGGATCGGCGGCCGGGGGGCGCCTTCCGCGGGCGGGCCGCGGTCTGGGAGGCACTGCGCAGCCTGCCCCCGCGGCGCCGGGCGGTGATCGTGCTCCGGTACGACGAAGGTCTGTCCGAGGAGCAGATCGCCCGCCGGTTGGGACGGCCGCGGAACAACGTCGTCGCCGACGCCGAGGCCGGCATGCTCACCCTGCGCACCGCGCTGGGCGGCAGCACCGAGCCGGGGGAGCTGCTGCCGGCGGCGCTGGCCGAGGCCGGCTACCACTGGGCGGAGTGGTTCGGGTCGGCCGGTGCCCTCGCCGGCGCCGGAAATGGCGGCGGACCCGCCGGCGGAGTCGCGGTCGCGGGCAACGGGTTCGCGCCGGCGGCGGTGCGGGCCGCGCCGGCCCGGTACCGGCCGGCGTCACCGGCCGACCAGCGCCGTCGGCGCGGGCTCGGCGGGCCGGCCCGCACACCGTGGACACCGCTCGCGGCGGCGCTGGCCGTGCTGGCCCTGGTGGTCCCGGTAGTGACGGTGTCGGTGCTGCGCGACCGCGCCGACCAGCGCGGCCAGGCGGCCACCCACCGGTCCACCCGGAACCCGGTCGCGGACCGGTCCGGCGCCTCCGCCGCGCCGGCTCGCACCGTCCCTCGTGGACTGTTGGACTGGCCGGTCGGCGGCCAGCAGGCCACCGACCCGGCCGTGCTCAGCAACGCCACCGCGGTCTGGCAGGCGCACGTGCGGCCGGCCGACGCGCCCGCCACCGGCATGCGCTTGCTCTACGCCGGCTCGCTGGACGGACGCCGGGTCGTGCTCATCCAGGCGCTGAACCGGGCCGGCCGGGCCCGCGTGGCCCAGCTGGATGGCCGGTCGACGGCCGCGCTGATCCTCGTGCACGCGGAGCCGCTGTCCGCGGCCGCCGCGGTGATCACCATCGCGCCAGCCTCCGGCCCGGGTGGTCCGCTGCGAGTGCTGGTCGCCCCGCAGGCCCGGTTCTCCGGCGGGCTGCTCGCCACCGGGAACGTGCCGAAGGGACCGCTGCGGCCGGTCCCGGTCGACCGAGACGGCGTCAGCGACCGGCTGCCTGCGCCGCCTGGGGCACCCACCTGCAGCCAGATCGCGGTGCTGCAGCCCTCGCCGTCCGGCGACGTGCACGCGCCCCGCGTGCTCGCCGGCGGGATCGTCCGCTCGGACACCATGGGCCTGCTCGGCGGCGAGGTGCAGCTCGGCCCGTCCAGGTTGGTCGGGGAAGCCGCCGGCGCCCCGGACTCGGCCTGGTTCGAGGACGGGATGCGGCTGGCCAGCAAGGCCGGTGGGCCGGTCGTGGTGGCTGCGCTCGGCCCCCGGCTGCCGGCCCGGCGACTGTCCGAAGAGGACGGCCGGATGGTCGAGTCGCACCTCTACGAGCTGCGGCGCGGGTCCTCGCTGTGGATCGGGTTGGTGGTCAGGTTCGCCGGCCGCACCGCCTGCGTCAGCGTGATCCCGACCGGGTCGGCCGGCGTGCAGCGCCCGCTGACCGGTCTGGTCGCGCGCTGCCCGCTGCCGACCCACATGATGGCCGGGGTGGTGCACGTGATCGGCGGCCCGGGCACCGACTCGGTGCAGGTGCAGCTGAACGCCACCCGCTCGCCGGCGGGTCAGATGCCCTACCAGACCACGGTCGCCCGGCCGGCTGGCACCTCGAACGGCGCGGGCTGGGCGGTGCTCGCCGTCGACCCGGAGATGTTCCCGTGCGGCGACGGTGTCGTGCATGCCGACGCCGGCCGGGTGTCCGCAATCGGCGAGCTGCCCGTCTACACCCCCTGAGCTGGGCGTGGGTGCCGCCGGTTTCGGCATGCTGGCCGGGCAGACCGGCTACCCGGTCGGGTTCGCGGTCACCGCGGTGGTGATCGTGGTCGCCTTCGCCGGCACCCGGACCGATCGACCCGAACGATCGCTCGCGCCGTGTGCCCTCCGCAGCCGGTCCGGTGGGCGCCTGACCGGCAAGGTGGCAACGTCCGGTCACCGACCGCGGGCAAGTAGCGTCTCGCTGGCCTACGGTTGGCGCAGGCGAGAGGTGGCACTGGTGGGCGGCGAGGGAATGCGGCACTGCCGGGTCCGGTCGGGCTCGGCAGGGCTCGCGGTCACGGAGGTCGGCTCGGGAGAGGCGGTCGTCCTGCTGCACGCCGGGGTGGCCGACCGGCGCAGCTGGTATCCGGTGATGGACGCACTGGCGGATCGGTTTCGGCTGCTGGCGTACGACCAGCGTGGTTTCGGCGAGACCGACTACCAGCCGGAGCGGTGCTCGCCGGTCGACGACCTGCGCGCGGTGCTGGACGCGGCCGGGGTGGACCGGGCGGTGCTGGTGGGTGCCTCGCGCGGCGGCCAGGTCGCTGCGGAGGCGGCCTTCCGGTGGCCGGAGCGGATGCGCGGGCTGGCGCTGGTCGGCTCCGCGCCGGTGGGCGGGCCGAGCCCGGACACCCTGGCCCATGAGATCGACAAGCTGTTCGACGCGGTCGAGGCGGCGGAGACAACCGGCGACACGGCCGAGGTGAACCGGCTGGAGGCGCACCTGTGGCTGGACGGTCCGCTGATGCCGGAGCACCGGGTCGGCGGCCCGGCGCGGGAGCTGTTCCTGGACATGAACGGCCGCGCGCTGGCGGCGCCGCCCCGCGGCGAGGAGGAAGAGCTGCCGCGGAGGTGGGATCAGCTGGCCGACTTCCCGATCCCCACCCTGGTGGTGATCGGCGAGCACGACCTGCCGCTGCTGGTCGACCGCGCCCGGGCGATGGCGGCCACCATCCCCAGCGTCCGGCTGGTGATCCTCGCCGGGTCCGCGCACCTGCCGATGCTCGACAGCCCGGCGGAACTGGTCGACGCGCTGTCCGCGTTCTTGACCGGCCTGGCCTAGTGGTGGCCCCCTAGTGGCGGGCCGGCTGCCGCCGCTGGCCGGCGAGGACCACGCCTGCCCGGACTGTGGACTGTCCTATCTGGACATCTCCGTGGACGATGCGGTGCAGGCGATCCGCGGGCTGCCGGTGCGCACGGCGGTCGACGCGGTCCCGGCCGAAGCTCGGCGGCGCCGACCCGCCCCGGGCGTCTGGTCGGTCACCGAATATGTGTGCCACCTCCGGGACGTGTACGCCATCTACACGGTCCGGCTGCACCGGACCCGGACCGAGGACCGGCCAGCGCTCGAACCGATGCTCAACGACCTGCGCGCCCGCCGGTTCCGCTACAACGACCGCGACGTTGCCGCCGTCCTGGACGAGCTGGCCGCGAACGCGGCCGGCCTGTGCGACGAGGTCGCGGCCGCCCGGGCCGGTGACTGGGACCGGGTCGCGACCAGGCTGCCCGACGAGACCCGCACCGCCCGCTGGCTGGTCCGCCAGGCCATGCACGAGGGCGTACACCACCTGCGCGACATTCAGGCGGTCGGCGCCGCGGCGCGGGCGATGGGTCCCGACCGGTGAGCAGCTCGCCGGGCGACCCGGCCAGGCTGGCTCCGCCCCGGGTCGAGGAGGTCGGCGCCGGCGTCTACGCCTACCTCCAGCCGGACGGCGGCTGGTGGATCAACAACGCCGGCTTCCTGGTCGGCGAGCGGGGCGTGGTCAGCATCGACGCCTGCGCGACCGAGCGGCGCACCCGGGCCTACCTGGCCGCGATCCGGTCGGTCACCGACCGGCCGGTGCACACGCTGGTCAACACCCACCACCACGGCGACCACACGTACGGCAACTACCTGTTCGGGGCCGGAGTGACGATCGTCGCGCAGGAGCGCTGCCGGGCCGAGGTGGTCGGCTACGGCCTGCCGGCCTTCCCCGGGGTGTGGTCCGGGCCCGACTGGGGTGCGCTGGAGCTGGCCCCGCCGTTCCTCACCTACCGGGACGGCGTGGACCTGTGGGTGGACGACCTGCGCTGCCAGATCCGGTACGCCGGGACTCCGGCGCATACCACGAACGACTCGGTGATCTGGATCCCCGACCGGTCGGTGTTGTTCACCGGGGATCTGCTGTTCCGCGGCGGCACGCCGTTCCTGCTGATGGGCTCGCTGGCCGGTGCGCTGCAGGCGGTCGAGGAGCTGAAGTCCTACGGCGCCCGCACCCTGGTGCCCGGTCACGGCGAGGTCAGCGGTCCGGAGCTGATCGACGACGTGCTCGGCTACCTCCGGTTCCTGGACTCCACCGCCCGCTCGGCACACTCCGCCGGCCTGCCGGCACTGGACGCGGCCCGGCAGACCGACCTCGGGCCGTACGCCGACCTGCTCGACCCGGAACGGATCGTCGGCAACCTGCACCGGGCCTACGCGGAGCTGGACGGCGCCCACCGGGGCGCGCCGATCGACCTCGCGGCCGCGCTCCGCGACATGGTGATCTACAACGGCGGCAAGCCGCTGACCTGCCTCGCCTAGGCCGCGGGCCGGGTCCGGGCGAGCAGGGCGACGTTCAGCGCGGTGATGCCGGCGAAGACGGCGAGCTGGGCCCACCACCAGCCGGCGATCAGGTGATGCTCGAGGGCTGGGCACAGCGCGACCTGGCCGACCAGGCCGCCTCCGGCGATGGCACCGAGCCATAGCCCGGACCGGCGCCCGCCGGCCAGCGCTGCCCAGCTCGCCAGCAGGACGACCAAGGTCGCGTAGCCGAGCGCGTTGGCCCAGAACGGCAGCACCGGCTGGGGCCCGGTTGGTGCCGGCTCCACCGCCGTGGCGGCGAGGTAGCCGACCACCGTCAGCAGCAGGGCCAGCCGGCCGGCGTTCGGGGTCAGGATCGACCGCGGCCGGCGCCGCTGGCACGGGGTGGCCGGCGCCGGCGGCCGGTCCACCGTGAGCGTGCTGGAACGCGACGCGGGCGCGGGCTCCCGGTCAGCGGCGACCGTCCGTTCCGGGGCCACCGCCCGTTCCGGGGCTTCCAACATAGCTGTCATGGCGCCAGGGTAACCCCCGAGGGCCAGCCGAACATGATCAACACCGAGCCGGGCCGCCCGTCGTCGTCGACGCACCGTTGCGGCCGACGCCGAACGTGCAGTGCGGGCACCGTGCCGGTCCGAGGCGCCGACTGCGGCGCCTGGCCAGCGCGCCCCGTCATGCCATCGTGATGGCACTGGTTCCGCCGGCCGTTCAGTCGTCGAGCAGGCCGGCGTCGTGCGCCAGGATCGCGGCCTGGGTCCGGTTGGTCAGGCCGAGCTTGGTCAGCATCCGGGACACGTACGTCTTGATCGTCGCCTCGCTCATGTACAGGGTGCGGGCGGCGTCCGCATTGGACAGACCCCGGCCGACCAGGACGAGCACCTCGCGCTCCCGTTCGGACAGCGCGTGCAGCCGACCTCTGGCCTGGTGGCGGCGCGGGTCGGCGCGCCGGTCGACGAACTCCGCGATGAGCCGGCGGGTGACCGCGGGGGAGAGCATCTCCGAGCCCTCGGCCACCGCCCGGACCGCGGCGACGATCTGCCGTGGCGGGGTGTCCTTGAGCAGGAAGCCGCTGGCACCTGCCTCCAGCGCGGCGAAGACGTACTCGTCGAGGTGGAACGTGGTCAGCACGGCCACCTTCGGCGGGTCCGGGCGGGACAGCAGCGACCGGGTCGCGGCCAGCCCGTCCACCCGGGGCATCCGGATGTCCATGAGCACCACGTCCGGGCGGAGCTGGTTCGCCGCGGCGAGCGCGGCGGCCCCGTCCGCGGCCTCGCCGACCACCTCGATGTCGCCGGCCGACTCGAGCACCGTGCGCAGCCCGAAGCGGACCAGCTCCTCGTCGTCGACGAGCAGCACCCTGATCACGAGGCGGCCTCCGACGTGAGCACACCCCTGGTGTGGGGCGGGGGAGGCCGCCGGGCCAGCATCGTCACGTCGGCAGCACCGCCTCCACCGCGAACCCGCCGTCCAGCCTCGGTTCGGCCCGCAGGTCACCGCCGGCGGCGCGAACCCGCTCGCGAAGGCCGACCAGGCCGTGCCCGCCGCTGGGGATGGCGGCGGCAGGCCGGGTCGGGCGCCGGTTGACCACCGCGACGGCCAGCTCGGCCGGCCGGAAGTCCAGCGTGACGGCGATGGCGGAGCCGGGGGCGTGCTTCCCGGCGTTGGTCAGCCCCTCCTGGACGACCCGGTAGGCGGCCCGCTCGACGATCGGATCGAGCGGGCGGGGCTCGCCGCGCCGATGCAGCGCCACCTCGACGCCCGCGCCGGACGAGTCGGCGAGCAGGTCGTCGAGGTCGGCCAGGGTCGGCTGCGGCGCCAGCGGCACGCCGTCGGGGTCGTCCTCGGTCCGCAGCAGCCCGACGACCTGCCGCAGCTCCTCCAGCGCGCGCCGCCCAGCGTCCTGTACCTGGTCGGCCAGCAGCCGCACCTTCGCCGGGTCGGCGCTGGCCATCTCGATCGCGCCGGCCTGCAGGACCATGAGGCTGACCCGGTGGCCGACGACGTCGTGCATCTCCTGGGCGATCCGGGCTCGTTCCTCCAGCACCGCCTCGCGTGCCTGCAACTGCTGCTCGCTCTCCGCCCGTTCGGCCCGCTCGACCAGCGCGGACAGCAGCTCGGACCGGGTGCGCACCCAGGCGCCTACCACGGCCGGAAGCAGCACCAGGACGCCGACCCCGGCCAGGTGGCCGGTGAGGGCGCCGACCGAGGTGAGCTGCCAGGGGCGCAGGGCGGCCAGCGCCAGCACCGCGATGGCGGTCCAGCGAAGCCGGCCGGGCGGCTGGTAGCGACCCAGCGCATAGCCGCCGAACGGCAGCCCGGCCGAAAGGTCGGCGTGCAGCAGGATGTCCAGCACGACGACCGCGGCGAACACCAGCGGCCGCCGCCGGCGGGTCAGCAGCGCGGCGGTGCCCAGCGCCAGCGCGCACCCGACCCACAGCAGGTGCAGCCCGAGCGGCGCGCGGGCCGCGATCGACCCGACTAAGCCGACGGCGAGCAGCAGCACGGCGATGGCCGCGTTCAGGATCCCGCTGCGATGGCTGCGCCACCAGTCCCGCCACCGGCTCCGCCCGCTCACCCCAGCAGCGTACGAACCCTGCGACCGGCACAGGCCAGCCGAACGTGGATCGGTCTGTCCACTTTCGATGACGAGGGTGACCGCGTTCGGCCGACCCGGGCAACCGCGGCCGGGAGGACTGTCGTGGCGTCAACGTATCCGTCACCCCAGAAGGACACCACGATGATCACCGTCAGCGGCCTCACCAAACGCTACGACCGCCGCACCGTCGTCGACGACGTCAGCTTCACCCTGCAGCCGGGCACGATCACCGGCTTCCTCGGCCCGAACGGTGCCGGCAAGACCACCACCATGCGGATGATCACCGGGCTGGTGCCGGCCACCGCAGGGGAGGCGCGGGTGGACGGCCGCCGGTACGCCGACCTGCCGAACCCGGCCGCGGTGATGGGCACCCTGCTCGACGCCTCCGCGGTGCACCCCGGCCGGACCGGCAGGTCCCACCTGCGCATCCTGGCCGCGACGATAGGGGTGCCGCCGGAGCGCGCGGACGAGGTGCTGGAACTGGTCGACCTGGCCGGCGCCGGCCGGCGCCGGATCGGCGGCTACTCCATGGGCATGCGGCAGCGGCTCGGCATCGCCGGCGCGCTGCTCGCCGACCCACCGGTGCTGATGTTCGACGAGCCGGCGAACGGCCTGGACCCGGAGGGCATCCGCTGGATGCGCGACCTGTTGCGCGGGCACGCCGCTCGCGGCGGCACCGTGCTGCTGTCCAGCCACCTGCTCGCCGAGGTCGAGCACACCGTCGACCGGCTGCTGGTGATCGGCGCCGGTCGGCTGGTCGCCGATGCGCCGATCGCCGACCTGCTCGCCGGCGACGATGTGCTCGTCGCCGCCCGCGACCTGCCGGCGCTGGCCCAGGACCTGCAGGTGGCCGGCTACCGGGCCAGCCTGCAGACCGGCGCCGCGGGCCGGCCGGCGCTGCGGGTCAGCGCCGCGACCGCCGAGCAGATCGGCCTGATCGCCGCCGACCGGGGCCACGTGCTGACCGAGCTACGGCCGGCCGACCACCGGCTGGAGGACCTGTTCTTCCAGCTCACCGCAGCCTGACCCATCCACCGGCAAGGAGAGCCCAGCCATGACCGCCATCCCCACCACCACCGTTCCCGCCATCACCACCCGGCCGGCGGCGCCCGCGGACCCGGCCCTGGCCGGCCGGCGACCACCGACCGCCCGGCTGGTCGGCCTGGAGATCCGCAAGTCGCTGTCCACCCGCTCCGGCCGCACGCTGGCCCTGACGGCCGCCCTGCTGCCCGCGATTGGCATCGGCATCGCGATGGCGCTGGGCCAGAAACCCCCCTCGGCGCCCGAGATGCTCGGCGTGCTCGGCACCCTGGTGGCCACGCTCATGCTGTCCGTCGGGGTGCTGGCCACCGCGGGGGAGTGGACCCACAAGACCGTGCAGACCACGTTCCTCGCCGTGCCCCGCCGGCACCGGGTGCTGATCGCCAAGTACGGCGGCATGGCGCTGCTCGGCGCGGCGATCTCGGCGCTGGTGGCCGCCAGCACGCTCGCCGTCGCCGCGGTCCTCGCCGGGTCGGCGTTCTCCTGGGCTGGCGTCGGGATCGCGGTGGCCGCCACCATCGGCACCGGCGCCGCAATGACCGCCATCGGCGCCGGCGTCGGCGCCGCGGTGGCCAACGTGCCCGCCGCGCTGACCGGGAGCTACGTCGTGCTGCTGATCGGGATGAACCTGCTGCGCGCCACCAAGCCGGTCTGGGCGCTGCACGTCGACCCGCTGCAGGCCATGGCCGACCTGATCAGCCGGCAGGGATCGGCCGGCACGCACATCGCCGTGCTGGCCGGCTGGGTCGCCGTCGCAACGCTGGCCGGCGCTGCCCTCACCCGGCGCCGGGCACTGGCCTGACCCGCCCACCGCCCCCGCCGCGCCGGCGCCCGGACTCACCCGGGCGCCGGCGCACTGGGCTTGTAACTGTGTAATCATCTCGCGCAGAATGACGCCCATGGCCGAGCCGAGGGTCGTCGTGGCGCATCGGGAGCACCTGTGGTGGCTGCTCGCCGAGGCCGCCCAGCTCGAACACATGATCATGTGCCAGTACCTGTTCGCCGAGTTCAGCCTGAAGGACGGGCCGGCGGACGGGTTGACTGCCGAGCAGGCGGCGGCGGTGGACCGATGGCGAAAGACGCTGCGCGGCATCGCCGTGGAGGAGATGCTGCACCTGGCGCTGGTGGCGAACCTGATGACAGCGATCGGCGCGGCGCCCATGCTGGGCCGGCCGAACTTTTCCGCAGCGGTCCGGCTACTTCCCCTCCGGCGTGCTGCTGGACCTGCTGCCGTTCGGCGAGCAGGCGCTGCGGCATTTCCTCTACCTGGAGCGGCCGGAGGGGATGGAAGGCCAGGACGCGGAGGGATTCGTCCCGGTCGCCCCGCCCCGGCAGCCGGTCGACGCCAGCGAGCTGCTGCCCCGCGGCCAGGAGTACGCCACCGTGGGGCATCTCTACCGGGGCATCGCGGCCGGGCTGCGCGGGCTTGCCGACCGGCTCGGTGAGCGCGCCGTGTTCGTCGGCTCGCCGCGGGCCCAGGCCACCCCGCAACTGCTGCGCTGGCCCCAGCTGATCGCGGTGACCGACCTCGACTCGGCCGTGGTCGCGGTCGAAGAGATCATCGAGCAGGGCGAGGGCGCCCGCGGCGACTGGCGGGACGCGCACTACGGCCGGTTCCTCGGCATCTGGGAGGAGTACCACGTGCTGCGGCAGCGCGACCCGTCGTTCCAGCCGGCCCGGCCGGTGCTGCCGGCGTACACCCGCCAGCCGGTCGACATCGCCGCCCCGCAGCCGCTCATCGCCGACCCGCTGACCCGGCACGTCGGCGAGCTGGCCGGGCTCGGCTACGAGACGCTGCTGCAGTTGCTGCTCCGGTTCTTCACCCACACCGACGAGACCGACGAGCAGCTCGGCACGCTGATCGACGCGGCGATCGGCCTGATGGGCGGGGTGCTCCGGCCGCTCGCGACGGCGCTCACCCGGCTGCCGGTCGGGCCGGAGCATCCGGGCCGCACGGCCGGTTTCGCGTTCGAGATGTACTACCTGATGGGCAACACGGTGCCCTGGCGGGAGCCGGCGTGGGCGCTGCTGCACGAGCGGATGGCGCTGTTCGCCGACCACTGCATCGCGGCCACCGACGCGCACGGCCCGCAGCAGGTGGTGCAGCAGGCGCACGACCGGGCGACCGCGGTCACCGCCGCGCTGGCGGCGCACCTGCCGGCACACCTTCTCCCCGGCCGGTCCTGACGGGTGGCGAAACGGGCGGCTGGCGGACCGCGGCCCAGAGGGTGCACCTCGCGCCTAACGGCTCATTCGGCTGCTCGGGGTGCAGACCGCGCGCTATCCTCCGACTCGATGGGGAGCTCGGGTCGGGGGGAGCAGGCGGATGCCCGGTGAGCGGTCGCTGCCGGTCGAGCTGGACGACGGCAGCAAGCTGGTGGTGATCGCCGAGCAGGTCGGGCCGGCGCTGGTGGCCGACAACGACGTGGTGGCGAAGCTGGGCAGCGTCACCAGCTCGATCGAGCAGGTGAGCCGGGACATCCTGGACGCGGTCCGCCGGGCCGCCCCGACCAGGGCCACCGTGGAGCTCGGGTTCGGGCTCGCCATCGAGACCGGGCAACTGGTGGCGCTGTTCGGCAAGGGCAAGGGCGAGACGACGATCAAGCTGACGCTGGAGTGGTCCCGAGCGGAGGCCGCCGGTTCGCCGGCGGTCGACCCGCCGGCGATCGACTCGCCGTAGCCAGGCCGCCGCCATGGAAATCCCGGACGAGACCCTCGAGCGAATCCGCGACGTGCTGCGGCAGGCCACCGCGCTGGTGGTGGTCGACGGCAGGCCGATCGGCACCGCGTTCTTCGTCACCGACCGGGTGCTGCTCACCTGCGAGCATGTGATCCGCGGCCACCCGGACTGCGAGGTGGAGCCGTTCGGCCGAGCCCGCCGGCCGGCGGCGGTGCTGGATGCTCCGGACGCCGAGGCCGACCTGGCGCTGCTCTCGGTCGAACCGGACGGCGCCGAGCCGCCCCAGCCGTGCGTCGCGCTGGACACCCTGCTGCACGACGGCGGCTACTCGGTGGCTGGGTTCCCCCGGGCCGAGGGCTTCGCCGCCGGGCTGGAGGTCTTCGGCGTCACCGGACACCCGCGCCAGGCGCTGGACGGCACCGACCAGGTGCTGCAGATCGAGGCCGGCAGGCAGGTCACCTGGGGGAACAGCGGCGGCCCGGTGCTGAGCCTCCGCACCGGCGCGGTCGTCGGCGTGGTGCGGCTGTCGAACGACCCGCAGGACGCGCTCGGCGGTGGCGCCATCCCGATGAGCCGGGCGGCCCAGTCCTACGAGCAGGTTCGCCGGCTGCTGGCCGAGCCGCCGCCCGCGGTCCGGCAGTGGCGGGACGTGCTGGGGCGCTCGGTCTGGCAGGCCCTCGGCAAGTCCTGGGACATCGCGGCGAGCGTCGACCTTCGGGTCAGCGGCGCCCGCAAGCGGTGGAAGATCAGCATGGACCAGACCGCGGGGTCCGAGGACGTCACCGGACCCGACCTCGGTGAGGACGTCGCGGAGGCGCTGTTCCGCTGGGCCCAGCGGCGCCGGATCCGCAGCAAGGAGGAGGTCGAGCTGCTCGGCCGGCTGCTGGCCAGCGCGCTCATCCCGGGCAGCGTCGCGGAGCACCTGCGCGCCGTCAGCGGCGCGGACAGCGTGCTGGTCCGGCTGCACGTCGAGCACGGCAACGATCTCGCCGACATTCCCTGGGAGCTCGCCGCGGTGCCCGGCAAGCGGGACAGCTTCCTCGCCGCGGACAGCGCGTTCCGGTTCGTCCGGGTGATCGACGCCAGCGACCCGGCCGGGCGCCCGGTGCCGACCGACACGGTGGACGTGCTCGGGGTCATGGCGCAGCCGCCGCGCTGGCGCTTCCCGGTGGTGTTCAGCCCGAACGGCGGGGAGCCGTACGAGTGGCCGAAGTTCGAGGAGCAGTGCCTCGGCTTCCGGCAGTCGGTCGAGGGAGGAGCGTTCAAGCTGGACCTCCGGGCCGGTCCGCAGAAGGGCGACCTGCGTACCGCGCTGGAGTCCAGGCCGTTCCAGGTCCTGCACTACGTCGGGGTGGGCCGGCTGGGCCGGACCGGCGAGCCGCTCATCGCCGTGGTCGACGACGACGGCGACGCGGAGGACTGGGAGGAGCTGACCCCGATCCTCGACCTCGCTTCCACCAGGGGGGTGCGACTGGTGGTCCTCGAGCTGATGCTGCCGCCGGACGGGCGGGACTACGACCCGATCACACCGAGCACGCTGAGCAATGTCATCAAGGGGTCCGTCAACGGGCTGGTGCTCACCCACCTGCCGGTCCACCCGAAGCAGATCCGGATGTTCAACAAGCCGTTCTACGAGGCGCTGCGGGCCGGCGAGTCGATCGAGACGGCGGTGCAGCGGGGCCGGCGCGCGCTGGGGAACAGCAACCCGGTGGAGGACGCGGCCGGCTTCGGCTGGTTCACCGTCGCCACCGGCGTCCAGTCCGACATCGGCCTGGTCGCCCGGTTCGCCGAGGATCGGACCGAGAAGACCACCCGGCAGCCCACCGACGACGGCGGCGGCCGGGCTGCCGGCGGCCCGATCAGGACCGGCGGCGATGTCCTTTCTTTCTGAGGCCATCCTGCGGGCCGACGCACAGCTGCAGGCCCGGCTGTCCGTCGACGTCGGGCTGGCCCAGATCGTCGAGCAGGCCGAGCAGGCAGGGCAGTCCGGCGGGCCGGGCGGCGCAGCCACTGCGGCCCGCCGGCTGCTGGTCGAGCGGCTGCGCGCGCTGGACGAGACGCAGTCGCAGATCCGCCGGCTGGCCGACGCGCTGGCGCACTTCGCCAAGGTGCTCCCGTTCTCCGCCGACGGTTGGCCCGAGCAGCGCGCCCGGTTCGCGTCCCTGGCGACCGGCCCGCCGGACCAGGCGCTGGTCGACTGGCTGGACTACTGGTTCGTGGCGGCCAGCAGGCGCCGGCTGGACGCGCTGGACCGGCTGCACGCCGAGGCCCCGCTCCCGCCCGGTGCCGAGCTGCTGCGCGAGCGGGCCGACACCGCCGCGCGGGCGCTGCGCGAGCCGAACGCGCGACTCGCCGCGCCGATGCTGACCCTCGGCTGCCGTGGGCTGGTCCTCGGCGGCCGGCGGATCCCGGACGACGGCACCCGGCAGGACCTGGCGCTGCTGAGGGCCCGGCTGGCGTTGGGCGAGATCCTGGTCGACGAGGCCGCGGCCGTGCTGCCGGAGGACACCCACAGCGCCGCGGCGCTCGCGCTGCGAGCCCGGCGCGCGCGGATGGCCGGCGACCCGGACGCCGACTCGCTGCTGTCCGAGGCGCAGTCCGCGGACCCGCGTGACCTCGACGTCACCGTCGAGCTGATCCATCGGGCCAGGCAGCGTGGCGAGTTCGAGATCGCGCTGGAGGCGGCCCGGGAGGCGGTCGACGCGCTGCAGTCGCTGGCCGACGTGGACGCCGAGCTGGGCCGGCTGGTCCACGAGCCGGCCGAGCTGTGGCTGGCGGTCGCCGATCGGGCGCGCCGGCAGGGCGACGACACCGCCGCGATCCGCTTCCTGGACCGGGCCTCCGAGGTCGCCGCCTGGGGCGACGGCGAGGTCGCCGCAGTCATCGACGAGGCCAGGGCCGGCCTCCTGGCGGATTCGGAGGAGCGCCGCCGCGCCCTGGTCGACGCGGGTGCCCAGCGGGTCCAACTGGGGCATCTGGAGCTGGCCAAGCAGGACTTCGAGGCGGCCGCGGCGGGGGAGCCGGCCGACGCGCAGGACTCGCGGCTGCACGCCTCGGCCCTGCTGCGCTGGGCGGACGTGGTGGCCACGCTGGCCGACCGGCGCCCGTTCCGGCTGGTCGCCGACGAGGTGAGCAGTGCGCTGGACGCGCTGCTCGACGCGCAGCGACACGTCGACGCCGCCGGCGCCGAGTCGTGGAGCTACATGACCGAGGCCGACCTCCGGCTGCAGCTGGCCCGCCCGGTGGGTGCCGACCGGGCGGAGCACCAGTGGGCCGCCGTGCGGGCGTCCGCCCGGTGCGTCGCGCTGGCCCCGACCGCGGCGCCGCGCTGGCGGAACCTGGCCGACTCGGCCTGGTCGCTGGGCCTGTTCCGGGTCGCCGAGGCCGCCGCGGCGCAGGCCTACGCGCTGGAGCCGGACGAGAGCTACCGCGCCGAGCACGTCCGGGCGCTGATGAACCTCGGCGAGTACCGGGCCGGGCTGGAGCGGCTGGGCGACGCGGACGACCCGTGGAGCGAGTGCGTCCGCGGCTACGGCGTGCTCCGGCTGGGAGACCCGCGGCAGGCCATCCGGTACCTGGCCGGCGTGACCATCGACCCGACCTGGGACTGGGCCTGGGCGAGCTACGTCACCGCGCTGGCCCTGGACGGCCAGCTTCCGCGGGCCCGGGAGGAGTCCCGGACGTTCCTCCGCGCGGTCTCCGACCGCGCCGGCGAGCGGGACGCCCTGCGGGCCACCGCGCTGGATGCCCGGATCCAGGGCCGGCCTGCCGAGGCCATCGGCCCGGCTCGCCAGCTGCACGAGGCGAGCAAGGGCGAGGAGGGATGGGGGGCGCTCGGCTCGGCGCTGGTGCTGACCGGCGACGCCACCGGCTGGAAGGTCATGGCGGACGGGCTGGCCAGGAGCGTCGACCCGACCGAGCTGACCGAGTGGGAGACGCTCACCCGGCCGCTGCTGGAGTTGCTGGCGGCGGATCTGGGCCTGCCGCCGCTCGGCTTCGACGCCCTCGACCCGGTGCTGGACGCGTTCCGGGCCAGGCTGGCCGAGGGGATCGACGTCCGCGCCGAGCTGCGCAACGCGGCGGCGCTCCCGTCCGCGCCGGCTGGCGCTTCGGCGGTCGCGGACCTGGTGGCCGCCGTGCTGGCGGTCGGCACCGAGGACGGCGCGGCGGCCGGGCACGGTGCCGCGGCCGAGGACCTGCTCGGCCCGCTGGCCGGCGCCGGACTGCCGGCCGAGGTCGACTCGCTGCGCAGGTACGCCGCCGACCGGGCCCGGGGCCGGGCGAACCGCGAGCCGGCCGAGCCGGAGGCCGACCCGCCGGGGTCGGACGGCGGCACCGAGCCGGAGCTGCGGATGGAGCTGCCGGTGTCCTGGTTCGCCGGCGTACCGGACCCGGTGAACGAGCACCCGCTGTTCCTCCGCTACCTGCCCGAGGTGCGGCTGCGGGCGGACTGGGAGGTGCCCCCGGTCCGGGTGAGCACCGCCGACGACCTGGAGCCGGGCGGCTACCGGATCCTGGTGGGCGACGAGGTCGTGCAGGCCGGCCAGCTGGACCCGGCGCTGCGCTACGGCTCCCAGGACGACCTCGCCCTGCTCCTCGGCATCGTGGCTGGCGGCGCGGCACCCGAGCCGACCCGGCTGCCCGAGCCGACCCGGCTGCCCGAGCCAACCCGGCTGCCCGAGCCGACCCGGCTGCCCGAGCCGACCCCGCCCCCCGAGCCGACCCTGCTATCCAAGCCAGCAGAGTACGGCTGGACTGTGCCGGCCGACCTGCCCGGCGACCCAGGGCTGCTGGAGCTGCTGACCATGCCGGCGGTGGAGGTCGCCGCCCGCCGGTACGGCGAGGCGACCAAGTCGATCGAGCCGGTCTCGGCCCCGACACCGACAAGTTAGGCCCTGGCGCGAGTCCCGCCGGGATCGATGAATTTCCGCGCCGGCGGCGGTCTCTATAGGTAAGAACAACGTCCCGCTCGCTGGGTCGCGCATCGCGGTGGAGGAGAGTCCCATGTGCCAGCACCAGCCTCAGTGCCCGTCCCCGGACTCGCCGGGTCGCGCCACGGCTCGCGTCCTGACCTCCCACCCGGAGCAGGGCTGGAGCCTGCTGTGCAACGGCGTCGTGCTGTTCGAAGACACCGGCGAGCTGCTGCCCGACCGTCGGGTCGTCGCCCCGCACCGGCCGGTCGCCGCCGCCCACCACCCCGCCCCGCTGTCGCTAGCGACAGCGGCCTAGGCATCCAGGGATCGGTGAGCCCGATGCGCCAGGTGCAGATCCGCCGGAAGAAGACCCACACCCGCACCGACGACCTCGACCTGCGCAGCCCGTCCGGCCGCACCCTGCCGTACTGACTGTCCACCAGCGAGCCAACCGGCCCGTGCCACCACCCAGGTGGTAACGGGCCGTCGCACGTGCCGGGTCAGGGCTGCTCCAGGTACATCAGCTCCCAGACGTGACCGTCCAGGTCCTGGAAGCTTCCGCCGTACATCGGGCCGTCCTCGAAGGTCGGCTTCCACGACTTCCCGCCCGCCGCGATGGCCTTGCCGACCGTGGCGTCGATGTACTCCCTGCTGTCCGCGGACAGGCAGAGGAGCACCTCCTTGGTCGTCGCGGCGTCGCTGATCTCGCCGTTGATGAAGTCCCGGAACCGGTCCTCGGCGAGCAGCATCACGAAGATGTTCTGGTCGACGACCATGCACGCGCAGGAGTCGCCGGTGAACTCGAGGTTGAACTCGAAGCCGAGCCCGGCGAAGAACGCCATCGTCGCCCGGAGGTCCCGGACCGGCAGGTTCACGAACATCATCCGCATCGTGCTCTCCTCCACTGTGGAGGGTGAGCCCCCGGCCGCGGGCGCGGCCGACGGCGTGGTCGGCGAGATCGGTCAGCAGCAGGCCAGCTCGAGCTCCGGCTCGAGCTCCGGCTGCGCGGCAGGCTCGGCGGCGACGTCGCGCTCGGGCTGCGGAACGGCCACCGCGACCACCAGGGCGACCAGGACCAGCCCGACCGCGACCCAGAACCCGACGTGGTAGCCGTCGGTCAGGGCGACTGCGGTGGGAGCGCCGTCCGCCAGCCGGCCATCGGTGCGGCCCGCGGACAGCGTGGCCAGCACGGCCAGTCCCACCGCGGCGCCGACCTGCGCGGACGTGTTGACCAGCCCGGAGGCCAGGCCGGCGTCCTGGGGGGTGGCTCCGGACATCGCCAGCGACATCAGCGCCGGGAAGCAGGCGCCGACCCCGGCGCCGATCAGCAGCATCGAGGGGAGCACGTCGACCAGGTAGCTGCCGTCCACCGGGACGCGGGCGAACAGGGCGAGGCCGACCGCGATCGTGGCCAGGCCGGGCAGCACGGTCCGGCGGGCGCCGAACCGGGTGATCAGCCGCTCCGAGTAGCGCACCGAGAAGGCGCCCATGACCAGCGTTGTCGGCAAGTAGGCCAGGCCGGTGCCGAGGGCGTCGTACCCCTTGACCTGCTGCAGGTAGAGCGCACCCAGGAAGAACACCCCGAACAGGCCGGCGATGGTCAGCGCCTGGATCACGTTCGCCCCGGAGACGGTGCGGGACCGGAAGATCCGCAGCGGGACCAGCGGGTTGTCGGTGGTCGCCTCGCGCGCCAGGAACGCGACGAGCAGCGCGGCCGCCACCGCACCGAGCAGCAGCGTCTGGCCGGCGCCCCAGCCGTGCTTGGCGGCCGGCTCGACGATCGTGTAGACGCCCACGACGAGCGACGTGGTGATCAGCACCGCACCGGGCACGTCGGCCCCCCGGCCGAACCCGATGCCGGTGTCGCGGTCCAGCAGGCGCACCGCGAGCACCGCGGCGACGATGCCGATCGGCACGTTGACGAAGAAGATCCAGTGCCAGTTGAGCGCGTGGGTCAGCACGCCGCCGGCGAGCAGCCCGACCGAGCCGCCGGCCGAGGCCACGAAGGCGTACACGCCGATCGCCTTCGCCTGCTCCCGGGGCTCCGGGAACATGGTGACGATCATGCCGAGGATGACCGCGGAGGTCATGGCGCCGCCGACGCCCTGCACGAACCGCGCGGCGACCAGCACCTGCTGGCTCTGCGCCAGCCCGCAGGCCAGCGAGGCGACGGTGAACACCCCGAGCCCGGCCAGGAAGACGCCGCGGCGGGAGGCGAGGTCGCCGAGCCGCCCGGCGAGCAGCAGCAGGCCGCCGAAGGCGATCATGTAGGCGTTCACCACCCAGGCCAGGCCGGACTGGGAGAAGCCGAGGTCGCCCTGGATGGCCGGCAGCGCGACGTTCACCACCGTGGCGTCCAGGACGATCATGAGCATGCCGGCGCAGAGCACCACCAGGGCGGCCCACCGGGAGCGATCCGGCCGCTGCGCCCGCTCCGGGCGCCGGGCCAGTCCTAGGTCGTGCATGACGAGCGTCCCTCCGCGTCGAAGTCGAATGCGATCACCGGTACAGACCGGCGCCCGACGGAAAACTCATCGGCACCGGCCGATGAGTTTTGCTCCGCTGCTCCGTCTATACCGGTGGGCGGTCGGCCGACCTGTCGCTTAGGGTCGGCGGTGCCTAGAGAGGGGCGGGCTATGACCGTGACGGACCACTCGGCCGACGAGGACTTCGTCCAGCTCACAGATCGTTACCGTCGGGAACTGCTTGCGCACTGCTACCGGATGCTCGGCTCGGTGCACGACGCCGAGGACCTGGTCCAGGAGACCTACCTGCGCGCCTGGCGCGCCTACCACGGGTTCGAGGCCAGGTCCTCGCTGCGCACCTGGTTGTACCGGATTGCCACGAATGCCTGCCTCAGCGCGCTGGACGGCCGCGGCCGCCGCCCGCTCCCGACCGGCCTGGGCAACCCGAGCACCGACCCGGGCGATCCGCTGGTCGAGCAGGTGGAGATCCCGTGGCTGCAGCCGGTGCCGGACACCATGGTCGGCGCCGCCGACCCGGCGGCGATCGTGGTGTCCCGGCAGAGCATCCGGCTGGCGCTGGTCGCCGCGCTGCAGCACCTGCCGCCGCGGCAGCGTGCCGTGCTCATCCTGCGTGACGTGCTGAAGCTACGGGCCGCCGAGGTGGCCGAGGCGCTGGACATCTCCACCGCGGCGGTGAACAGCATGCTGCAGCGGGCCAGGGCCCAGCTCGGCCAGGCCGGGCTGACCGAGGACGACGTCGTCGAGCCCACCGAGCCGGAGCAGCGCGAGCTGCTCGACCGCTACGTCCGGGCGCTGGAGAACAAGGACATCCCGGCGACCATCGAGCTGTTCACCGCCGACGCCGTCTGGGAGATGCCGCCGTTCATCGGCTGGTACCAGGGCCCGGAGGACATCGGCCGGCTCATCGACAAGCAGTGCCCGGCCGGGCCCGGCGAGCTGCGCGGGCTGGCGACCGGGGCGAACGGGCAGCCGGCGTTCGGCGTCTACATCCTCGGCGACGACGGCGACTGGCACGCCTTCCAGCTGCAGGTGCTCACGCTCAGTACCGGTGGCATCTCGCACGCGACCGTGTTCTTCGACCTCACCCTGTTCCGGACGTTCGGCCTGCCGATGACCCTGGCCGCGGACGACGAGCGGGCCGTTCGATCCGGCGCGTCATGACCACCACGGCCGCGGCCACCGAGCTGGGCGGCGGCGTCGCACTGCTGGAGCGGGCCACCGGCTACACCCTCGGCAGCCTGCCGCTGGTCACGCCGGAGGCCCTGGCCAGCCCGACGCCCTGCCGCGGTTGGGACCTGCGCACGCTGCTGCGGCACCTGAACGACTCGCTGCAAGCGTTGCACGGGGCAGTCACCTCCGGGCACGTCGCTCTCGACCCGGCCGAAGCGGACGGCGACCCGGAGCCGAGGAACTGGGAGCCGACCGGCAGTGCCGCGAACCCGGTCGCCACCGTGCGCAGCCGGGCCGGCCAAATGATCGGCGCCTGGGCCAGCCCGCGCCGGCCGGGTGAGATCTGGATCGCGGACCTGCCGCTGAGCGCGGAGATCGTCGCGGCCACCGGCGCGGTGGAGGTCGCCGTGCACGGCTGGGACGTGGCTCGGGCCTGCGGGTACCGGCGCCCGATCCCGCCGGCACTGGCCGAGGAGCTGTTGGAGCTGTGCCCGCTGATCGTCGGTGACGCGGACCGGCCGGCGCGGTTCGCCGCGCCGGTCCGGCTGCCGACGCACACCAGCCCGAGCGACCGGCTGGTCGCCTTCCTCGGCCGCTGTCCCTGCTGACTATCGCCGCGGCGATCATTCCCGCCTGCCCGGCGGAGCGCTCACGACGACCAAGATCGGACCACGGATTGGCAGTTCCGCAACAAATTGCCGCGGCGATGGATCAGACTGGGCTGGCCGGCCTCCGTTCATAGTGATGGCCCCGGGTGCGCTCTCGGCGTCGACGCGCCTAGTGACCCCTGATCCGGGACACGAGCACCTACCTCGACGGAGAGGTGCGGATCGTGGAGTTGGACGGCGGAGAGGAGCGGCCGACGCGGGAATTTGCCGGTTGGGCGAGATGGGGCGGGACCTCCCTCGCCACCGCCTGGGTGAGCGGAGCCCTGGCGGCACGCACCGGACCGGGCGACCGGTCCGGCCACGAGACGTTGCACCTGCTCCAGTCCCGGGCGGCAGGATCGGGCGACGACTCGAACGGGATCCGGCTGGCGCGATAAGGCCCGATCTCGACCACGCCTATGACCATCCAGCCGGGCGCCGGCGGGAGGGAGGCGCATGCGCAACGATCCGACCGTCGTTGCTCTGGTGTGGCGGGCCCGCGACGGGGACAAGGCCGCCTGGGACGAGATCGTCGAGCGGTACGCGCCGCTGGTCTGGGGGATCTGTCGGCGGCATCGGCTGTCCGAGCAGGATGCCGACGATGTCGGCCAGGGCGTCTGGCTGTTGCTGGTGGAACATCTTGCCGAGATCCGGGACCCAGCCGCGCTGCCAGGATGGCTGGCCACCACGACCAGGCGGGAGTGCCTGAGCGTGTTGCGGGGCAACCGGCAGCGGGAGCACGTGGAGGTTCGGGATGCCGAGGTGCTCGTCGACCGGCATGCGGCGTCGGTCGAGGAGGACGTGCTCGCCGCGGAGCGGAACGCCGCCCTCCGCGCTGCCTTCGGGCAGCTCCCGGAGCCGTGTCGGAGACTGCTGTCCCTGCTCGCCCAGGATCCGCCGCTGTCCTATGCGGAGATCAGCGAGAAGCTGGGTAAGCCGATAGGCGGGCTCGGACCGAGCCGGTCGCGCTGCCTGGAGAAGCTGCGCAGCGGTCCTGCGCTAGCCGCGTTCATCGAGTCGGCGGGGAGGAGCGGGAAGGGAGGTGGCGGCATTGACGAAGCAGTGGTGGAGCAATGACGACGAGCTGTTCGCCGCGGTCGACGAGGCGCTACGCGAGCTACGGGACGTCCCTCGACGGTTTGTCGAGGCAGGCAAGGCTGCCTACGCGTGGCACAACGTCGACGTCGAGCTCGCCGCCCTCACCTACGACTCGGCCGCCGCGGCCGAGCGCGAGGACCGCCAGCTGGCGATCACCCGCGCCGAACCGGCCCCGCTGCGCTCCCTGACGTTCGCCTCGGCGCGGCTGCGGCTGGAGATCGAGTTGACCCACGAGGCGCTGCTCGGCCAGGTCGTCCCGCCGCAGACGGCGACCATCGAGCTGCGCACCGCGGTCGACCGTCGCAACATCGCCGTGGACGAGCTCGGCTGGTTCACCATTCGGCCGATACCGACCGGCTCGTTCCGGCTGCTGTGCCGGCCGAGCGCGGGCGATGCGGTGCTGACCGACTGGATCACGCTCTGACCTAGTGCCCCGTCAGTCAACGTCAGGGCGAACGTTGGCTGACGGGGCACTAGCAGTCAGGCCACGTCCGGGTGGTCGACCGGGCTTCGATCCCTCAGCTCGGCTCGGGCCTGGATACCTCCGGCTCACCGGCTACCCATGAAAGCTCCATGACAGTCGAATGACAGAGCTGTCACAAATCGGATGGCGAACGTCTGGTCCCTCCCATGCTCCGGCTGTCGACGTGAGTTGCGCGCCGTGGGCAGCTCGCCCTGGAGGTGGACCAATGCGTGTAAGTGGGTCAAGCCGCTGGACGAGGAGCTCCCGCAGGCAGCTGTCGATCGGCTGGATCGCCAGGATCGCGGTCGTCGTGCTGGTCGGGGCGTTCCTGCCCGCCATGGCGTTCCCCAAGGCACCGGCGCAGGCGGCCACCACCTGTCCGGCGGGGGGGTGTGCGGTCACCGTCGATGCCCGCGACTTCGGCAGCGGGACCCCGCTGGCGAGCTTCAACTTCATCGTCAACAAGGACAACACGAAGCTGCCGAGCGACCCGCTGGCGCTGAGTACGGAGAGCAACAGCCCGATCGTGGCCGTGGGCGGAAACAGCCACCCCACGGTGCACGTGCCGGACGGGCGGTACCTGATCTCGGCCCGTGCCCTGGACCACAAGATGTGGGGCGTCTACGTCACCGTGCCGGACCCGGCCACGGCGGACGGTTCGCTGACCGCCCGGATCGACCTGACCGAGCAGAGCGAGGCGCACCCGCTGCCGCTGGGCAAGATCCGGGTCTTCGTGTTCAACGACAACGCCTGGACCAACGGCGCACCGGACACCGAGGAGACCTCGCTGCAGGGGTTCAAGATCGGGCTCGAGGAGCAGACCGGCAGCGCGGTCACCGTCGACTACAACAACAACCCGCTGTGCGGCGGCGAGTGCCTGACCGCCACGAACGGGCTGGTCACGGTCAACGACCTCGGGCCGGCGACCTACTTCATCGACGTGCACCCGCCGGACACGCCGTGCAACAGCGACCCGGACAGCCGCTGGTACCAGACCACCACCATCGACGGTGGCCTGCAGCTGCAGGCGCCGGTCGAGGAGGGTAGCGACGGCACCGGCGCGCCCGGCGAGCAACTGTGGGAGCCGCCGACCAACCGCACCGCCTACTGGTTCGGCTTCGTCTGCGCGCCGCAGCCGTTCGCCACCTCCGGCACCGGCGAGGTCGTCGGCACCGCGCGCAACTGGGTGGAGTGGGCGCCGTACACCATGGGCACGGTCAACGACCCGGTGGAGAACCCGTTCGTCGCGCTGTCCGACAGCACCACGGACCGGACCGTCTACGTCGGCCGCGGCGACGCCGGCGGCAACTTCGACATCCAGAACGTCCCGGCCGGCACCTACAACCTGGCCGTCTGGGACGAACAGCTGAGCTACATCATGCGGTTCAAACCGGTGACGGTCGCGGACGGCCAGGTCATCGACGTGAACGACACCAACGACGACGGATCGGTCGGTCTCGGGGTGTCCCGCTGGTTCGGCTGGTTGGACGGCCACGTCTACAAGGACCTCAACGGGAACGGTCAGATGGATCCCGGCGAGCCAACCATCGGCAACACCGACATGGACCAGCGCTGGCGGGACGGCTCGATCAAGGAGTCGACGTTCACCGACCCCAACGGCTACTACCAGTACCCGACGGCAGAGGGCGGCGCGCTCGGTCGGTGGATCATCAACGAGCAGGGCTTCGCCCGGTTCTCCGCGTACCCAGGCCCGTCGGTGCACGACGAGCACACCGGCGACGTCATCCCGTCCTGCGCGGTCGACCCGCCGGCCGTCCCGGCCAACCCGTGCATCCCCACCGACCAGGGCGGCGGCCTGCTGACCAACCAGCAGCTGCTGGAGGGCCACCGGGCCACGGTCGACTGGGGCAAGCGGGACTACCCGGCGAACGCGCCCGGGCAGATCGTCGGCATCACCTACTTCGCCACCACCCGCAACGAGTTCAACGCCCGGTTCCAGGCGCACGAGGACTACGAGCCGGCCATCCCGGACGCGACCGTGTACCTGGAGGGCCCGGGAGCCGACGGCCTTCCGAACACCGGTGACGACGTGGTCCTGAGCAAGTACGTCACCGACCACTGGCAGCAGCCGAACGCCAGCCAGGACCCGCAGCAGCCGGCCGGCAACACCTTCACCCAGAGCTGCAACCCGCTGCGCGACTTCAACGGGAACGACATCACCTCCCAGTTCAACCCGATCATCGGTCCGAACTGCCTGGAGGTCCCGCTCGACGGCCAGAACACCAAGGACGGCGCGTTCGACGGCGGCTACGCGTTCGCCGACTACTGCCCGGGCGGCTACGACCTCGCTGCCGACAACGGCACCTGTGTCGGCGGCGGCGACCCGGTGCCGCTGGTCGCCGGCACCTACATCACGCACGCGATCATGCCGCAGGACGCCTCCGGCACCGACACCCGGGACTGCAACGACACCGGGATCGTCGGCGACATCAACGTGACCCCCGCGAAGGGCGCCGTCCCGGGTGGCGGCACCGGCTGCCTGTACCGCCCGGTGAAGGAAGAGGACGTCAACGTCGACCTCGGCAACAACTTCACCCCACAGCCGGCCATCCCCGACCCGCCGTGCACCGGCGACAGCCACGTCATCGACCAGGCGACGCTGACCCCGCGCAGCACGTTCTACACCGGCGACCAGGCCACCAGCCCGTCCGCACCGCTGTGCGACAAGAAGCTCGTGGTCCTGACGAACGGGCAGAACGCCAACGCGGACTTCCACATGATGACCAACTTCCGCACCGACCCGAACGGGACGGACGCCACCGACACTAGGACCGGCGACGTGGAGGAGCCCGGCCGCATCGTCGGGCAGGTCTTCAACGACATCTACTTCGAGCGCAACCAGGCCTCCCCGTGGTACGGCGAGCCCCGGCCGATAGGCGGCATCCCGGTCGGCATCTACGCCCGGGTGGACACCGTGCCCAACGTCAACCAGCCGTACACACCGGACAACTGGCGGCTGATCAAGACCGTCTACACCAGCCCGGACGGCGCGTACGAGGCGCTGCTGCCCTCGACCGAGACGCTCAACTGCCCGATCCCGCAGGGGCCATGCCCGGGCATGTACCTGGTCAAGGTCGACGACCCGGGGACAACGACGAATCCGAACCCCGGCTACAACCCGAATCTGTTGACCGCGACGACGCCGGCCGAGGTGTGGCCGGGCCTGACCGACCAGCTCGACACGCCGGTCGACCCGATCTCCGGCACCGGGTGCGAGGACCCGGCCGTCCCGGCCCGCCCGAACCTGCTGCAGGTGTCCACCCCGGTCGTGCCGGCGAGCGGCAGCCGGCAGATCACCATCCAGGCCGACTTCATCGGCGCGGCCGGCACCGCGACCGGGACCACCGGCGTGCGGGCCACCCTGACCGACGACCGGAGCGGCCAGGTGCAGACGCTCACCCGGGCGAACGGCGGCATCGTCAGCTGGACGCCGGGCAGCGGGTCGACACCGGACACGATCGTCATCAACGTGCCGGCGCTCGCCTCGAACGCGGCGGCGAACGCGTCGCCGAACGGGGTCTTCCGACCCGGTCCGCACCAGCTCACGATCACCACGGCCAACGCGAGCGGCGGGGTGTCCAGCGTCAACGCGATCACCCTGCACGTGATGGGCACCAACGGCTCGTCCGCAGGCAACGTCGTCACCTACAACCCGACCGTGGTCAACGTGCCGGCGCCGCCCGTGAACGGGGCCAACAACCACGTCCTGCAGAACGCGATCGACGGAGCCAGCGCGGGCAGCCTGCTCGTGCTGGGGGTCGGCACCTACAACGAGAACGTCGTGGTCTGGAAGCCGCTGAAGATCCAGGGCCTCGGCCCCGGTGGCATCATCGGCGCGCACGAGCTGCAGGCCCGCGACCCGGAGGACCCGCGGTTCAACATCCACGGCACGGTGATCGACGGCCGCTACTTCCAGCAGAACGCGGCGGCGTTCGACGCCACGGTCGCCGCGCACGCGCCGTACGCCGGGGTGGACGCCCAGCACCCGGTGCTGCGCGCTGCCGACCTCACCGTGCTGGCCCAGTCGACGTCCGCCTACAACCTGGGCACCGGCATCAACGCCACGTTCTCCCAGGCCCGGGTCGACGGCCTCGGCCTGATGACCGGGCAGGGTGAGGGGGCCGGCGGCATCCAGCTGCAGGCCTACGCGAACAACACCCAGCTCACCAACAACATCCTGGAGAACAACGCCGGCATCTTCGCGGGCGGCATCGGGCTCGGCGAGCCGTACAACCACAACGGGCACAACTACAACGTCAAGATCGCCAACAACTCGGTGATCGGCAACGGCGGCCTGACCCGCGCCGGCGGCCTCGGGATCTTCTACGGCTCGAACGGCTACGAGGTCGCGAGGAGCGTGATCTGCTCGAACTTCGGGGTGGAGTACGGCGCCGGCGTTTCGCACTGGGGTCTGAGCCCCGGCGGGAAGATCCACGACAACCAGATCTACTACAACGACGCGGTCGACTCCGGTGCCGGCATCTCGATCCAGACCGAGCTCCCGGTGGGCGGCGGCCTGGGCGACGGCTCCGGCGCGGTCGATATCGACCGCAACCTGATCACCGGCAACTACACCGGCGACGACGGGGGCGGCATCTTCGTCCTCGACGCGCTGAACCAGCCGATCAACATCCGGAACAACATCCTCGCCGACAACGGTTCGGCCGATCTCGGCGGAGCCATCATGCTCGACGACTCCTCCCGGGTGAACCTGGTCAACAACACGGTCGCGAACAACGTCTCCACTGCCTCGTCGGAGAACTCCGACGGCAACGCGCACGGCGCGGGCCTCACGTCGGAGGCGAACGACCCGCTGTGGCAGAACGACGCGCGGTACGTGGCGCAGTACCCGAACGCGGCCACCCGGCCGGACTTCGCCAACCCGACGGCGCTGTTCAACAACATCTTCTGGGACAACAACGCCTACACGCTCAGCTCGACGGGCCCGGGCGCGACGCAGGTCGATCAGGGGTTCATCGACTTCGAGATCTACGGGACGACCAACCCCGCCGACACCTTCACCCCGCGCTACTCCGACCTCACCAACGGCCTGATCCTCGGACCGGCTGGGGCGGGGCAGCACCCGGTGCCGGCCGGCCAGGGCAACATCAGCGCCGACCCGGCGTTCGTCAACCCGATCGGGGTCGCCGCCGAGCTCACGGTGTCCGGGTCGCGGCTCGACCCGCAGGTGGCCGCGGTCACCATCACCGGCGGGGACCCGCCGGTGGGGCTGACCAGCGACTACCACATCACGGCAGCCTCGGCGGCGATCGACCGCGGCGTGCGGTGCTCGAACACCCCGGTGCCGGCGAACCTCGGCACCTGCGGCGCCGGAGCAGTCGCGGCTCCGACCGGGATCCCCGGCGACATCGACGGGAACTTCCGGCCGATGCTGCGGACGCTGCGGCTGGCCACGCCGTGGGATCTCGGTGCGGACGAGCTGCCCGGCATCCCCATCGTGCTGACCGCTCCCGCCGCCCTGGTGGCGAGCCTGCCCGGGCAGCCGGTGCCGCAGTGAGTGCCCGATCCAGGCCGGCCGGGCGGAGGCCGGCGTGATGACAGGCAACGGGACGTCGGCTGGGCCCACCAACGCCTCCAGGGAGGTCACAATGGACGGTCGCGGCACTAGCCGCAGGGACTTCCTGAAGGCCGTGGGAGCGGGTGCTCTACTGACCGCGACCACGGGTGGGGTGGCGGCGACGCTGACGCGGGGACTGGTGACACCCGCGTCAGCGGCCACCACCACGCTGTCGCTGATCGCCACCGATGGGTACATCAGCGTTCCCGGCCGGGAGGGCAACCCGCTCTACATCTTCGGGTTCGTCCCGGTCGACCCGACGCTGACGATCGCCCAGCTGGAGTCGACCTGGAAGGGGCACGCCAAGCACACGGCACCGACCCTCAACTTCCTGCAGAACGACGACATCAAGATCACGCTGACCAACCTCGGCCTGGTACAGCGGCCGGACCTGACCGACTCGCACACCATCCACTGGCACGGCTTCGACGTCCCGTCACCGCTGAACGACGGCGTCCCGGAGGTGTCGATCGCGGTCCCGATCGACAAGCAGTTCACCTACTTCTACCGCCCGCACCGCGAGGGCACGTACATGTGGCACTGCCACTTCGAGGACGTCGAGCACGTCCAGATGGGCATGACCGGGGTCGTGTTCGTCCGGCCGCTGCAGGACGGCAGCTCGATTGGCGGCTTCACCAAGTTCGCCTACAACGACGGGGACGGCTCGACCGGCTACCACCGCCACTTCGCGATCCTGCTGAACGAGCTGTGGGTCAACTTCCACGACGGCGACCGGGACATCCAGGAGTCGATCGCGACCGACTACGACCCACAGTGGTTCACCCTGAACGGCCGGGTGTACCCGCAGACGGTGCTGCCGAACGACGCCGACGCCGTCGCGGCCTGGCGCGCCGACCTGCGGATCCCGACCCCGAACCCGAACTACGACAACGCGGTGGACTACAGCCAGCCCAACTCGGCGCTGATCCAGGTGAACCCGGGCGAGCGGGTGCTGCTCCGGCTGGCCAACCTCGGCTACCAGCAGCACGCGATGCAACTGCCCGGGATCCCGATGCACGTCGTCGGCCAGGACGCGTCGCTGCTGCGCAACGGCGCCCAGGACACCTCCTACTGGACCAACACCCTCTACATCGGACCCGGCGAGGCGCGGGACGTGCTCTTCGACGCGCCGCCGCACGACGCCGCCCGGCCGTCCGGGTCAGACGGTCGTGGGAACTACAACGTCTACTACTTCAAGAACCGGGACTGGCGGCGGCTGACCAACTTCGGGGCTCCGCCGGGACCGGGCGGAATGATGACCGAGGTGCGGGTGTATGAGACGCCGCTTCCGGCGCAGACCGTAGTGAGTCAGACCTATGTCTGAGTGGCGGCCCGCACGCCGCGGAAGGAAGGCCACGATGACGCGCAGAATCCGGCGGCTCGGTCTCGTCGTCGCGGTGGCGGCCGGCTCCGTGGCGATGCTGGGTCCCGGGCCCGCCACCGCGCTGCCCGCGGGTGCACCCAAGATCGGCATGGTCTGCACCCCGGGCACCGTGGCCGGCAGCACGCACACGTTCAACCTGGTCGCGAACACCGGCTACATCCAGACGCCGGACGGCAACGCGGTCTTCATGTGGAGCTACGCGAACGCGGACGCCCCGGACAACGGCACCTTCCAGAGCCCCGGGCCGGTGCTGTGCGTCACCGAGGGCCAGACCGTCGTCATCAACCTGACGAACACGCTGCCGGAGCCGACGTCCATCGTGCTGCCCGGCCAGGACACCCAGGTGACGCCGAGCGGCGGCAGCGCCGGGCTGCTCACCACCGAGGCCGCAGCCACGAACGGGACGGTGAGCTACACGTTCACGGCCGGCAGCCCCGGGACCTACCTCTACGAGAGCGGCTCCGACATCTCCAAGCAGGTGGAGATGGGGCTGTACGGCGCGCTGGTGGTGCGCCCGAGCCTCGGCCCGAACTACGCCTACAACTCTGCGGCGACCCAGTTCGACCCGGCGCATGAGTTCCTCATGCTGTTCAACGAGATCGACCCGGACCTGCACCACGCGGTCGAGACCGGCGGCCAGTACGACTTCAACGCGCTGCACAACCGCTACTTCGCGATCAACGGGCGGGAGTTCCCGGACACCGTCCAGGACAACAGCTCGGCGCTGCTGCCGAGCCAGCCGTACGGCGCGCTGGTCCGGATCCAGCCCACCACCGTGACGAACCCCCTGCCGTCGCTGATCCGGATGATCAACGCCGGGGCCAACAACCACCCGTTCCACCCGCACGGCAACCACACCACCGAGATCGCCCAGGACGGGCGGCTGGTCGCGCCGACCGAGCACTTCGGGGAGACGATCGGGTCCGGGCAGACCATCGACTACCTGCTCCGGTGGAACGACGCGGACATGTGGAACCCGGCCAGCAACCCGCTGCCGGTGGCCCCGCCGAACTACCGGAACGTGACGTTCAAGGACGCCAACACCTACTACGGCGGCAGCCCGTACCTCGGCTACACCGGCACCCTGCCCGCCGGCACGGTCACCCAGAACATCTGCGGCGAGTGGTACTTCCCGCTGCACAGCCACGCCCTGAACGAGTTCACGAACTTCGACCAGGGCTTCGGCGGGATGGGCACCCTGCTGCGGGTCGACCCGCCGGGCGGCTGCTTCGGCGCACCGCTGTCGGCAGCGCTGATCGGCGGCAACCTGAAGGGTGGGTCCGTCTCGGCGCTGGCCCTGGCCGACGGGAACTACTACCAGGTCAACCCGAAGACGACGACCCGACCGACCGCCACCACCGCGGCGCAGCCGACGATCACCGTGGCGTCGGCCGCCGGCTTCCCCACCTCCGGCAACTTCTACGTCCGGATCGACAACGAGGTCCTGAACGTCACCGGCGGGCAGGGCACGACGACCTGGACCGTCCAGCGTGGACAGCTCGGCACCGCGGCGGCCAGCCACCTCAGCGGGGCGACCGTCACCGCCCTGGCCACCGACTGGTACGCCGGCTTCTCCGCGGTCCCGGCCGGGTCGCAGAACATCAAGATCACCTACCAGGGCAAGAACTGCCAGACCACCACGCTCAGCACCTGCACGGCCTTCTCCGGCGCGCCCGCTCCGCTGCAGACGGTCAAGATCTGCGACTGGACGATCGCCGGCGCGACCGGCTGCTCGACCGCGACCGGCGCCGGCTGGGTCACCCTCCCGGCACCGCCGGCCCAGCCGCAGACCGTCGGTGCGTCCGACGTGTCGTCGACCTGGACCCCGTCCGGCCTGGCGAGCCACTACATCGGCACCGGGTCCTACAACGGGCAGGTGCGGGTGCTCGTCCACACCCAGCGGTGGACGGCGACCAACCCGACCCCGTTCTCCACCTGGGGCAACCTCATGAAGATCGTCTACGACGCGCCATGAGCAGGACCGAGCAGAAAGAGAGTCTGGCGATGCGTGCACCCGCATTCCGGAAGACCAGGGCGCTGCTCGTGCTTGCCATGGCCGTGGCCGGTCTTGCCGTGACGAGCTCGACCGCCTCGGCCGCGCCGGTCGCCATCAGCCTGTGCGCCAGCACCGGGCAGATCACCATGCCGGACGGCGTCGTGGTGCCGGTGTGGGGCTTCGTGCAGACCGCGTCGTGCGCCGCCGGCCTGGTCAACGACGCCAACTTCCCGGGCGCCCCGCTGTCGGTGAACGAGGGTGACGTGGTGACCATCACGCTCGCCAACGCGCTGCCGGCCGGCCACACGGTCAGGTTCGAGATCCCCGGGATCGGCTTCGATCCCGGGGCCACGGACGCGGCGGTCGGTGCGACCGTGAGTCGCACGTTCACCGCCAGCGCCCCGGGCACCTACCAGATGCAGAGCGGCGGCGACGCCGGTCGGCAGGCGGCGATGGGCCTGTACGGCGCGTTGATCGTGCGGTCGCTGACCGCGAACCAGGCGTACGACACGGCCACCACCGGGTACGACGTCGAGTCCACGCTGATCCTCAGCGCGATCGACCCGAACTTCAACGCCGCGCCGGACGCCTTCGACCTGCACAGCTACCTGGCCACCTACTGGCTGATCAACGGGAAGGCCTACCCGAACACGGCCGGCATCACCGCGGCGGTCGGGCAGCGGGTGCTGCTGCGGTACGTGAACGGAGGTTTCGACAACACCACGATGCTGCTGCTCGGCATGCACGAGCGCGTGCTGGCCCGGGACGCGCGGCTGGTCAACAACCCGTTCGACGCGGACGCCGAGACCATCCCGGCCGGTGCCACCGAGGACGCGATCGCGACCGTCCCGGCCACCGCGCCGCCGAGCACGCACGGCTTCCCGCTGTACAACCGGCAGCTGCACGTCACCAACGGGACCGCCCCGAACCCGGCCTACTCGCCGGGCGGCATGCTGACCTTCATCCACTCCTGACCCGGGCAGATACGTGAGCGAGCGCGAGGGCACGCAGCGCGAGCGGGGAGCGACGAGGGCTGTCCGGCCGGAGGGACGACGGCCGGACCGGCCGAGGAGTGGGGGATGAGCGAGCGCGAGGGCACGCAGCGCGAGCGGGGAGCGAGGAGTGGGGGATGAGCGAGCAGGCGACGATCGAGCCGGCCCCGGCGGCTGCCGAGCCGCCGGGGCGGGCTCGCCGGGTACGCGACCGACTGGGCCGCTGGCTGGGCGGCTGGCGGCCCGGCCGGGTGCGGCTGGCCGGTTACCTGGTCGGCGGCGTCGTCGTGCTCGCCGTGACGGCCCTGGTGCTGTGGCTGGCCCACCCGTCGAGCGGTGGGGACAGCCAGCCGGCGGCGAAGGTCCCGGTGGCCTGGATCCGACCGGCGGTCAACGCGGACGGTCTGGCCAAGACCAGCGGCGTGAAGATCACCCAGGTGGCGGTCACCGGGGCCGGCGGGCTGCTCGACCTCCGGTTCAAGGTGCTCGACCCGGACAGGGCACACGCCATCCACGACCCGGCCACGCCTCCGGCCATCGTGGACGAGCGGTCCGGGCTGGTGCTCAACCAGCTGTTCATGAACCACGCGCACAGCGGGCCCTACAAGCCGGCCGTGACCTACTACCTGGTGTTCGAGAACAACGCCAACTGGGTCCGTCGCGGCAGCAAGGTCACCGTGCTCCTGGGGAATGCTCAGGTGGAGCATGTGGTCGTCGCGTGAGCGCGGGGCCATGCTCGCCGCGGCCACTGCGGCCGTCCTGGGCGTTCTCCTTCTCGCCGGCGCAGGTCCACTCGCCCGGACCGCGCCGGCAAGCGGGTCCGCGTCGGGGGTGGAGCCCCTCCCACCCCCGACGCGGTCCAGCTCCACGTCGGTAGCCGACCTGGTGGTCTCCGTCTCGGTGGCGCCGAACCGGCCGGGCGTCAACGAGTTCACCGTGCAGGCGGCCAGCTCCCGCCGCCCACCACCGGCGCCGGTCGACGGCGTGCTGCTCGACCTGGCCGGCGGCGGCCGGGTCACGCTGGCCAGGACCGGGCCCGGGGTCTACTCCGGCACCGGCCGGCTCGCGGTAGCCGGAGCGGTGCGGATCAGCGCGGTGATCAGCCGGGCCGGACGGCGGATCACCGCGCCGCTGCCCTGGTCCGTCGACCCGCCGCTGCCCGCTCCGACCGCGCCGAGCGCTCCCGAGGCCAGCCAGCCCGCCGTTGACGCCGACCCCGGCCTGCGCTCCGTGCTGGACATACTCGCGGCCCCGCTGCTGGGCGGGCTGATCCTGCTCGGGTGGCGCTGGCTGCGGCGGCGCCGGCCCGCGACTCCGCCCGCCCCGCAGCACGGACCGGCCGCCGAGACCCCGGAGCGAGTACTGGAAGGCGTCCGATGAAGCGCATCATCCGTTCCGCTCTGCTGCTCGCGGTGGCCGCGGCCACCGCGCTGGGCACCGCATCGGGAGCCGCGGCCGGCATCGGCCGGCCGCAGGCCGCGGTGGCGTCGCCCCGCATGGTCGACGTGGTCGTCGTGCTCAAGGCGCAGGCCGACCTGAGCCGGGTGGCGTCCGGCTACCGGTCCCGATCCGCCCGGCTGTCCGCAGTGGAGGGTGCGCTTCGGGCGACGGCGGCCGTCAGCCAGCGCGGCGTGCTCGGCCTGCTCCGGGCTCGGCAGGCGCAGCACCTGGTCGGCACCATCACTCCACTGTGGATCGCGAACGAGATCGGGGTGCGCGCGGCGCCGTCGGTGATCCGGGAGCTGGCGGCCCGGCCGGACGTCGGCGCGGTCCGCCCGGACGTCACGATCAGTGCCCCGGCGCCCTCGCTGGTCGTCGGGCCGCAAACCACCACCGCGGGGGCGCCGGAGAGCAACGTCGCGCTGGTCAACGCGCCGGCCCTGTGGGACCTCGGGTACCGCGGCCAGGGCGCTGTGGTGGCCAACATGGACACCGGCGTCGACGTCACCCACCCCGACCTGGCCGGCCGCTGGCGGGGTGGCAGCAACAGCTGGTATGACCCGAACGGAGAGCACCCGACCACGCCGGTCGACCGGAACGGGCACGGCACCCAGACGATGGGCGTCATGGTCGGCGGCGACGCCGGCGGCACCTCGGTCGGGGTCGCTCCGGACGCCAGGTGGATCGCCGTGAAGATCTTCAACGATCGCGGCACCGCCAGCTCGACCGCCATCCACCAGGGCTTCCAGTGGCTGCTCGACCCCGACCACAACCCGGCCACCCCGGACGCGCCGAACGTGGTGAACGACTCGTGGACGCTGTCCACCAGCGGATGCGCCCTGGACTTCCAGCCGGACCTGCGCAACCTGCGGGCCGCCGGGATCCTGCCGATGTTCTCGGCCGGCAACTTCGGCCCGTACCCGGGTACCGTGCTCAGCCCGGCCAACCTGCCCGAGGCGTTCGCGGTCGGCGGGACCGACGACTCCGACGTCCTCGACCCGTACAGCAGCCGCGGCCCGTCCGCGTGCGCCGGCGCGGTCGCGCCGAAGCTCACCGCGCCGGACACCGGCATCCGCACCACCGACCTGTACGGGTCCTACATCGACGACACCGGCACCTCGGTGGCCGCGCCGCAGGTGGCCGGCGCGCTCGCGCTGCTGCTGTCCGCCTTCCCCGGCCTGTCCGCGGATCGGCAGGAGACGGCCCTGCAGACCGGCGCGGTCGACCTCGGCCCGGCCGGCCCGGACAACGACTACGGCTACGGCCGGCTGGACGTGCTGGCGGCGTACCAGTGGCTGGCTTCCGTACCCGACTTCACCGTCGCCGCCGCACCGTCCTCGGCGACAACCACGCCCGGCGGCACCGTCGGCTTCTCCGTCTCCGTCGCCGGCAGCAACGGCTTCGCCGGCGACGTCTCGCTGTCCCTGGCCGGGCTGTCCGGGTCGCAGGCCAGCGTGAGCTTCAGCCCGCCGGTCATCACCGGCGGCACCGGCACCGCGCAGCTCACCGTCGCCACCGCCGCGACGATCGCGCCCGGCAGCTACCCGCTCACCATCACCGGCACGAGCGGATCGACGACCCGCACCGTGACCGCGACGCTGCAGGTGGCGCCGCCAGCCGACTTCGGCCTGACCGTCACGCCGTCGTCGGTCACCGTCATGGCCGGGACCACCGGCATCGCCACCGTCGGAGTGAGCGCGCTGAACGGGTTCGCCGGCAACGTCTCGCTTTCCCTGACCGGGTTACCGGCCGGCGTCGGCACCGCGACCTTCAACCCGACGGTGGTGGCCGGAGCGGGCAGCTCGCAGCTGTCGATCAGCGTCCCGGTCGGCGCGCCCGCCGGGACCTACCCGCTGTCCGTCACCGGCAGCAGCGGGGCGATCGGCCACTCCGCCGCGCTCACCCTGGTGGTGCCGGCCGGCAACTTCGGGCTGTCCCTGAGCCCGAGCTCGCGGACGATCTACCGCGGCCAGTCCACCACGTACACGGTGACCGTGTCGTCGGTGAACGGCTTCGCCGGCGCGGTCAGCCTGTCGGTCTCCGGCCGGCCCTCCGGCTCCACCGTGACGTTCTCCCGCAACCCGGTCACCGCGCCCGGCACCTCGACGCTGACCATCCGGACGACGTCAACGACGACCCGGGGAACGTTCACGATCCGGGTCACCGGCACCAGCGGATCGCTCAGTCACTCGGCTACCGCCACGCTCGTCGTGCGGTAGCGGTGGCCAGGTCGCCGGCTGCGCCGGGCGGCCGGCGGCGGCCGCTGGCCGCCGGGCCGACCTGACCACGACCGCGGTCAGCAGCAGCCCGACGCAGGTGGCGAGCAGGAGGGCCACCGCGATGCGGGGCGGCATGCCGAAGACCTGGGTCGGCTTGCCGATCCAGCTCAGCGTGCCCCGGATGGTGAACCGCTCGGTGCCGACGCTGGCCGGGATGGTCCAGTCCCCGATCAGGTGCCGATGCGTCGGGTCGGCGGCGACCGTGGGCGGGCGGCCGACGCCCATCCAGTGGATGCGGTGGTCGTGCCACCGCACCACACCCCGGGTCCCGACCCGCCGCCACTCCGGCGCCGCCGAGCCCGGCTTGCCGTTCAGCGCCGAGGTGTCGACGAACAGGCTCTGGTTCAGGTAGCGGGTGGGCGAGATGTCGTTCTGCCACACGGTGGTGGAGGTGACCCGCAGGTACGGCTCGCCGCCGTAGCCGCTGACCACGACGACCTCGGTGGGCACGGTCACGGTCAGCTGGACCCACTCGCCGTTCGCCGCCACGCTGGCGGCCACCCCGGCCGGCCGCGGGGTGATGCCGGTCAGCGCGGTCTGGTAGTACGGGGCGTCCGAAGGCGGCGGGCCGCCGACGTGCGCGGCCGCCGCCGCCGGCCAGCCGGCCAGCAGGACAGCGCCGGCCAGTGCCACGCAGCCGCCCACCGCCCGGTCGCCGGGGACCCGCACCCGGATCCGCACCCGGATTCGCCCCGCCAGCGCCGTCACGGGTCGGCCCGGATGTAGGCGTCCTCGGCGCTGGTCCGCGGCGCCGGCAGGACGACCGGCACCGTGTCGGGCAGCCGGAGCGTGAACGTGGTGCCGGCGCCGAGCGTGCTGCGCACCGAGACGGTGCCGCCCCGCTCGTGGACGACCCGGTGCACGATGGACAGCCCGAGCCCGGTGCCGCCCCGGTCACCTGCGTTGGAGCCGCGGGTGGCGATCTCGAAGATCCGGTCGAACTCGCCGGGCGGGATGCCCCGCCCGGAGTCGGACACCTCGATCTCGACCCAGCCGCCGGACCGGCGGCCGCGCAGCTCGATCTTGTCCCCCTCGGCGGAGTACTTGACCGCGTTCTCCAGCAGGCAGTCCAGCGCGGTCTGCAGCCGCTCCACGTCCGCCGTCATCGAGCCGGCCGCCACGTCGACCCGCCAGTCCCGGGCCGCGGCCAGCATCCAGCGACGCGCCGTGTAGTCCAGCAACTGGTCCAGGTCGACCGGGGTGTCGGCGGACGAGGACTGCAGCCCGATCAGGGTGACCAGCCGGCGGGTGCTCCGGTCCAGCTTGTCCAGCTCGTCCAGGACGATCTCGGCGTCGTCGATGGTCTGCGGGTCGGCGTGCGCGGACCGGATCAGCTCCGTGTAGCCCCGGACCACGGTGATCGGGGTGCGCATCTCGTGCGAGGCGAGCCGGACGAACAGCTCCTGGGTCTCCGCCCGGCCGCGGTCGATCTCGGCCAGCCGCTCCATCTCCCGCAGCGCGGCCTGGCGGCGCTTCACGTGCCACACCATGGCCAGGAAGATCGCCGACATGAGCGGGACCTCGGCGGTCTCCTCCATCCGGATGTAGCCGGCCAGCACGTGGTGCAGCAGCGCGAAGTACGTGGTCGCACCGACTACGACGAGCGCGATCACCATCGTGCGCGGCCGCCACGGCGCCAGCCCGTACACCAGCGAGAGGCTGAGCCAGACCAGGTGGAACGGGATGGTCTCGCCGCCCGGGATGAGGAACATCAGCCACAGGTTGATCGCGGCGAAGGCAGCCCAGAGCGGGACCAGCAGCCGGGTGGCCTCGTAGCTGTCAGTCTGCGACGAAGGAGTAGCCCACATTGCGCACCGTCTCGATGAGACCCGGCTCGAGCTTGGCCCGAAGCCGGCGGATGTAGACGTCGACGATGTTGCTGCCGGGGTCGAAGGTGTAGCCCCAGACGTCGGAGAGCAGCTCCTCGCGGGTGCACACGTTGCCCTTGCGCTGCATCAGGTGCAGCAGCAGCGCGTACTCGCGGTGGGACAGCGGCCGCCGGTCGCCGCGTACCTCCAGGCTGCGCCGACGGGTGTCGAGCCGGACCTCGCCGGCCTTGATCTCTTCGCCGCCCGGGCCGACCGGGACACGGGCGGAGCCGTTGCCACCCTCGGCGCCGTTGGGCGGCTCGCGAATCCGGCTGCGCACCCGGGCCAGCAGCTCGGCGAGGGCGAACGGCTTGGACATGTAGTCGACGGCGCCGTCCTCCAGGCAGCCCACCCTGGCCTCGATCCCGGTCATCGCGGACAGCACCAGGACCCGAGTGTTCGGCCGCTGGGCCAGCATCCGGCGCAGCACCTCGCTGCCGTGCAGCCCGGGCAGCATCAGGTCCAGGATGATCAGGGCATAGTCGTGCAGCGCTGCGGCGCGGAGCGCGGCCGGGCCGGTGGTCGCCGAGTCGACGTCGTACCCGGCCGAGCGAAGCGCGCGACCGAGGAAACGGCAGATCCGCTCCTCGTCGTCGACGACCAGCATGCGCGACATTGCCGCCCCCCCGGCCGGTGGCTGCCCAGCGGTCCCCTCAGCGCGCCACCGACCTTGGTGGCAGTCTGTGGTTATCGGCCAACTGGCGCAATCGGTTCGGCCGACTTTGGCCCGACAACCGAGGTTCCGGTTACGACTGGTAACTGGGAGTCCCGGGGTAACCCGACATGTCGTCACTCAGCGTGGCAACGAGAACGTTCTGGGGTTCATGACGGAACTGTCATCTGCCGGGCCGTCGGCCGGTCAGCGGGCGTTCTTGTGCAACCGACCGCCGATCATCACCACGGACAGGTGCGTGGCCGTGCCGAGCAGCCCGGGATCGGCCAGCGGGTCGCCGGCCACGACGATCAGGTCAGCCTGCTTGCCCGGGGTGATGGTGCCGAGCCGGTCGCCGAGCCGGAGCAGCTCCGCGTTCGTGCCGGTGGTCGCCGTGATCGCCCCCAGCGGGCCCAGCACCTGGGCCTTGATGCCGATCTCGCGGCCCTTGTCGGCGGCCAGCGGGCCGAGCAGGTCGGACCCAGAGCCGATCTTGACGCCGGCCGCCTGGGCGAGCCGCAGGCTCTCCAGCCCGGTGTCGAGCACCACCTCGAGCTTCTCCAGGTTCTCCGCCGGCACGCCCTGCCGCTCGCCCTCCTCGTAGAGCCGCTGGTAGGTGACCAGGGTCGGGTCGAGGAACGCGCCGTGCTCGGCCATCAGGGCCGCGGTTTCGGCATCGATCAGGTTGCCGTGCTCGATCGAGCGAACCCCAGCCCGCACGCACATCTGGATCGAGGCCGGCGTGTAGGCGTGTGCGAGGACATAGCGGCCGGCCTGCTCGGCGGCCTGCACCGCGACCCCGATCTCCTCGGCGGAGTACTGCGTCGCGTCCAGCGGATCGGTCGGTGACATCACGCCGCCGCTGGCCATCACCTTGATCTGGTCGGCACCGTGGCGCAGCTCCTCGCGCACCGCGCGGCGCACCTCGTCCGGCCCGTCGGCGATCCGGCAGGGCAGCCCGACCTGGGCACCGCAGGCCGCCACGTCGCCCTGCTCGGTGCGCTGCCGGACGTCGCCGTGCCCGCCGGTCTGGGACAGCGGACGCCCGGAGACGAGCAGCCGCGGACCGGGCAGCACGCCGCGCTGCACCGCCCGGCGGAACCCGGCATCCGCGCCCCCGGCGTCGCGGACCGTGGTGTAGCCCAGGTCGAGCAGCTCGGTCAGCGCCCGGCCCATCAACAGCGCCGCCTCGCTGTCGAAGTACCGCCGGTGCTGCTGCTGGATGTCCACGTCCAACGCTCCGATGTGGACATGTGCGTCGATCAAGCCGGGCAGCAGGCTGGCTCCCCGGCAGTCGATCGACACGTCCGCGCCGCCCGCAGCCGCCGCCGAGCCGTCCAGCACGTCGACGATCCGGTCGCCCTCGACCACGACGGCACCGTCGAACGGGTCCTGCCCGGTGCCGTCGATGATCGCCGCGTTGGTCAGCACTATCCGGGCCGGGCCGGACGTCACGGCAGCGGCTCCACTCGGTACTGGCCGGCGTCGTCGGTGAGCAGCACGCCCTCGCCCTTGCCGAGCGGGGGAATGGTCCGGCCGGCCAGGCCGAGCACGGCGGCCTCGTTCGTCGGGCTGTGCCCGATCACGAGGGCGCGGCCGCCGTCCGGCAGCGCCTCGACCACCTGCCGGAGCGCGGTGCCGAGCAGCCACGACTCGCGCTCCACGAGGTCAGGGTCGACCGCGCGGATCGCGTCCAGGTCGGCGCCCTTGCCGGCCACCCGGGCGGCCTCCCGCCACCGGTCCTCGACCGACGAGCGGAGCCCGCCGACCACCGCGATCGGCGCCTGCTCCTGCCCGGCGGCCCGCCGCAGTATCTCCAGCATCTGGGTGGCCCGGCCCGCCCCGGTGGACAGGAACGCGGTGTACGGCGGGTGCAGCCGGTCCCGGCCGATCGCCTCGGCGGCGGCGACGCCGTCCGGGCTGAGCGTGTCCCCGTCGTTGTCGGTGTGCCGGCGCAGCTCGACGTACCGCATGGCTCCCGTCCTTCCCGCGCTCGACCGAGCGACTCCTCCGGGGTCGGGCGGGTGTCCTGACCGTGTGCGGGCGGGCGCTCGTTCCCATAGCGAGCGCACGCCCCCGCCTTCGGCAGGACCCCACTCAGCTGTCCGACGCCGGCGCGCCCCGGCCACGAGGGCATTCCGGCGTCCCGATCCACATGGTGATCACGGGGTCGCGGTGGCGAAGTCGACCTCCAGGTTGAACGGTTGCGGCGGGGCGAACCCGGTCCAGGTCATCGCCGCGAGGTCGTTCGTCGAGGCGATGCCGTTGTAGTCGCCGATGAACGGCCGGAACCCCGAGCCGGACGGCACGCCCCAGGTGGACGGGTCGAACCCGGCCGGGGTCACCCGGGCCTGGCGCCAGGTTGCGCCGCCGTCCGCGCTGGTGGCGTAAGTGAGGTCCACCAGCCGGTTAGCGCTGTACCCGCGGTCGTAGAACGACGCGTCCAGCCGGCCGTTCGGCGCGACGGACAGCTCGCCTGCGAACCGGTCACCGCCCAGCGACGGGATCGTGCTGGCCAGTTGCACGGCGAACGTCGCCGGGTCCAGCGCGTAGAGGAACATGTCGGCCCGCCCGCCGCGGATGTCGGCGATCAGCACGTCCAGCCGGTTGCGGACCGAGTCAAACGCCGGCGCCGGGTAGCTGCCGCCGGCCCGGAACTGCCCGCCGGAGATGTTGAAGCAGTGCGGCGGGAACACGCACACCGGGTTGGTCAGGGTGGCGAACTGCACCGGGGTGGACCAGGTCCGGCCACCGTCGGTGGACCTCGCCGCGTACAGCGCGGTGCCCTTGCCGCCCTGGATGCCGTTGTCGAAGGTCAGGTACGCGTTGCCGTGCGGGTCGGTGACGATCCGCTGGTCCTGGTTGTTGCGGACGGTGCCGGCGGTGACCTGGCTGACCGTGAACGAGTCGCCGCCGTCCCGGGACACCGCCACGTTCACCGGCGAGTGCGAGCCGCCGCCGTTGAACTGCGCCCAGGTGACGTAGAGGTAGCCGTTCGTCGGGTCGACGTGGATGTTCTCGTGGTCCGGGAACTGACCGGTGGAGCCCTTGCTGACCCCGTTGCCGGTGAACGTCGAGACCTGGGTCAGCCCAGAGTGCTGCCAGGTCCGGCCGCCGTCGTAGGACCGGTTGAGCAGCAGCGCGATCTGGAACGGCGAGGTGAAGTTGAACGCCTGGCAGACGTAGTAGGCGGTTCGGCCGTCTGGGCTGAACGCGATGGTCGGGTCGCCGCCCGCGTCGTAGGCGCCGTCGCCGGGAACGGCCGGGTCGTTGGTGAACTTGGTGATCCCGGGCAGGAACCCGTCCGGCACCGTCGGGGTCCAGGTCTGCCCGCCGTCGAAGGTGACGTTGACCCCGCAGCCGTCGTTGTAGTTCCAGTCGTTGTTCCCAGTGATCATGTTGCTTGGGTTGGCCGGGTTGACCGCGATCGGGGTCTCGTTCTGCGCGGTCTGGTCGGCCGACACGTCGACGACCTTGGACACGGTGATGCCGCTGGGGCTGGCGCTGGCCGGAGCGCCGACCAGTCCCGCTGCGGTCGCCAAGGTCACTGCGGCGGTCAGGGTGATCCACCTCATCGTGTGCCCCCTTCGGGATCGGCCGGCTGAGACTAACCCGGGACCGGGCCGCTCGCGAAGCGGCGATATGGGTACGATCCGGATACGCTCCGGATCCATGGAGCCGTTGCCGGCGCAGTCGTTCATGCAGGAGTACCTGTCCGCCGGCAAGTTGGAGCACCCCAACCCCGGCTGGAACATGCTGCTTCCCTGGCGGCTGCGCGGTCCGCTCGTGCCGGACGCGCTGCGCCGCGGCCTGGATGCGGTGGTGGCCAGGCACGAGGTGCTGCGCACCGGGCTCGGCCGGGACGCCGGCCGGCCGGTGCAGCTCGTCTGTCCACATGCGCCGGTCCCGTTGCCCGTGGTCGACCTGCGCGGTCTGGCAGACGCGGACCGGGCGTCCACTCTGGACCGCATCGCGCGGAGGCAGCACGCCATCTCGTTCCGGCACGCCGACGGGCCGCTGCTGGCCGCCAAGCTGGTCCGGGTCGCCGACCAGGACCACTACCTCCTGACCACTGTGGACCATGCGGTCTGCGACGGCTGGTCGATCGGGGTGATCCTGGCCGAGCTGTCCGCGGTCTACAGTGGCCAGGTGGCCGGCCGGGATCGCCGGCTGTGGCCGCTGCCGGCGCAGTACCGGGACTTCGCGGTGCGGCAGCGCGAGCTCGCCATGGCGGGCGGGTTCGACCGGCAGCTCGACTACTGGGCCGGCCGGCTGGCCCGGCCGGGCCCGCTCGGGCTGGACTGCCGACCGGCCGCGGCAGACCCGGCCGGCGGATACCGCAGCGGCCAGGTCCCGGTGCACATCCCGACCGCGCTGGCCGGCCGGCTACGCGGGCTCGGCCAGCGGCACCGGGTCACCCTGTTCATGACGCTGCTCGCGGCGCTCTCCGCGGTGCTGGCCCGGCACGCCGAGCGCGGCGATGTCGCGGTGACCACGCTGGCCGCCGGCCGCAAGGAGGCCGAGTACCAGCGGCTGGTCGGCTTGTTCGCGAACGCGGTGGTGCTGCGCACCGCGATGGCCGGCGCCGGGTCGTTCGCCGAGCTGCTCGGCCGGGTCAAGCGCACCGTGCTGGATGCGTTCGGCCGCCAGGACGCGCCGTTCCCGCTGGTCGCCGAGCGGACCGGGGTGACCGGCGCGGAGATCTGGTTGAACGTGGCGCCGCCGCCGCCCCGGTCCCGGTTCCGCGACCTCGAGGTGGACACCCGGGCGCTGCCCAGGGACTACCCGATCGACGTGCCGGCCGGATCCTGGCGCGGCGAGAAGCTGATCTGCAACCTCACCGACACCGGCGCGGAGATCGTCGGGCTGCTCGACTACAACACGCTCCGGCTGGAGCGGCCGGCGATCGAGGAGCTCGCCGCGGCGTTCCTGGCCGTGCTGCGGGACGCGGTGGACGACCCGTCCAGGGCGCTGCCCCCGGTCGGCGGCCGGGGGCCGCTGTTCCGGGCCGGGTCCCGGTCCGGCGGCTGAGCCTTCCAGCGGGCGGCGTCGGCGACCTGCCGCAGCAGCCACCGGGACGGGTCGCCGGCGGCGGCGACCGCGCGCAGGCCGCGGGCCCGGGAGGCCCGCTCGGCGGCGGTCATGGTGAGTGCCCGGTGCAGCGCGTCCGCGTGCCGGTGCACCGAGCCTGGCTGGACGTCCACCGGGTGCGGGCGCAGCAGCCGGTGCACGCCAGCGGTCCGGGACAGCACGACGACCCCGTCGTGCCGGTTGACCACCGGGCCCTCCAGCGCGACCAGGTTCATCCCGTCCGCCCGCGGGACGACGTCGAGCACGTCGTACTCGAGGTAGCCGGCGACCGCCCGCTCGAAGTCTCGCTCGACGACGAGCTCGACCGGCCGCGGCCCGGCGCCGAACCTGGCGTTGATCTCGCCTGCCAGCCGCTCGCACTCCCGGCGGAGGGCCACCCAGTCCGGGATGGTGGCCCTGGCCGGGACGAGCTGGGCGACGTACACCGCGGCCCCGGCCATCCCCGGCCGGCCGAGCAGCTCGGCGAACGCGTGCAGCGCCTGCGGGAAGGCCTTCACCGGATCGACCCGCTCGGTCCGGTAGACGACCCGCCGGTCACCGGCCAGCCGGCGCAGCGCCGCAGCGTGCTGCCGGGTCGCCGGCTTCGCCGCGGTGCTGCGCAGGTGCTCGGTGGACGCCGGGATCGGGTAGCTCGCGGCCCGCACCGCACGCCCGTCCGGCAGCCAGACGACGCCTCGGTCGGGATCCGCCGCCAGCCGGAGGAATGTCTGGCAGCACTGCACGAAGTGGTCGGCGTACTCGGGCAGCTGGAAGCCGACCAGGTCGTTGCCGAGCAGCCCGGACAGCAGCTCGCGCAGCACCGGCGCGGGCAGCGCCGACCATCCGTCCGGCCCCGGGAACGGGACGTGCACGAAGTGCTGGAAGACGGTCCTGGCCCGGGTTGCCGGGTCGGCGGCCGCGCGGGCCAGCCGGGGGGCAAGGTAGAGCTGGTAGTCCTGCCACAGCACATGCACCGGGCCGGGCCGGGCGGCGATCTCCTGCCCGACCGCCCTGGCCAGGTTCGCGTTGACCGTCCGGTAGCCGTTCCGGTAGGCGTCCAGGTCGGCTGCGCCCACACCGGAGTCCGGCCAGCAGCCATGGTGCAGCAGCCAGAGCAGCCGGTTCGCAGCCACGTCGTAGAAGCTCCGGTACGCGGCCGGGTCGGTGCGCACCAGCCGGACCCGGAACCGCCGGTCGCCGGTGTCCACCGGCACCCCGCCCGGCTGGCCGAGCGCCTGCTGCGCCGCGGAGCGGACCGACCCGACGAACAGCTTCGGCAGGTCCGGCCGGGTCAGCGCGGTGGCCAGCCCGCCCGGGTCAAGCCGCCCCCGCACGACGCCGTCCGGGTCCCGGCGGGGCGCGCCGTCCGGGTCCAGCACGGGCTCGACGAAGCTGCGGTCGTTGACCACGATCAGCCGCATCCGGTCGCCTCCGCGCCGGCGTGCGCGACCAGGATGGAGTAGTCGCGGTCGCCGAGGCCGTGCTCGATGGCCTCGTCGGCCAGCCGGCCAGCCGCGGCCGCCAGCCGCATCGGCACCCCACACTCCCGGCCGGCCTCCTCGACCAGCCGCATGTCCTTGCGAAACGTGGCCAGCCGGACGTCCGCCGGGTACCGGCCCCGCTCGATCCGGCCCCGCTTCCGGCGCACCAGCGGCCCGACCCGGGACCGCTCCAGCTCGTCCAGCAGCAGCCGCTGGTCCAGGCCGAGCCGGGTGCCGAGCGCGACCGCCTCGGCCAGCAGCGCCACCATCGGTGCGACCGCGGCGTTCACCACCTGCTTCAGCGCCGAGCCGGCCCCGATCGGTCCGACGTGGACGACCTCGCCGAGCGGGGCGAGCAGCGGCCGGCAGCGCTCGACCACTTCGGCGTCCCCGCCGGCCAGGATGCGCAGCTCACCGGCGGCCGCCTGCGGGCCGCTGCCGAGCACGGGCGCGTCCAGCAGGTCGACGTCTGCCGGGAGCCGCCGGCGGATCGCCAGCACGTCGCGCTGGGCCACTGTGGACATCTGGATCAGCACGTCCGGTCGAGTGGCGCCGGATGCCAGCCCGTCCGGCCCGAACACCACCTCGTGGACGGCGGCCGGCGTGGCCAGCATGGCGATGGCCGCGCCGGCCCGGCCTGCCGCCTCGGCCGGCGAGGCCGCCGCGGTCGCCCCGAGCCGGGCCAGCTCCCGGCTGCGGTCCTGGCTCCGGTTCCACACCGTGACCGGGACGCCGGCGGCCAGCAGCCGCCGGGCCATCGGACCGCCCATCAGCCCGAGGCCGCAGAACGCCACCGGGGTCACCACAGCCGCTCCCGGTCAGCGCCCGATCCGCTGTTCCAGGCGGGCGCAGTGGTCCTCCAGAGTGGACACCGACCGGGTGGCCCGGCCGGTGCCGGCGAACAGCGACTCCAGCGGAGGCAGCCGCGGGGCCTGGTCGACGGCCACCCGCCACACCGGCGCGCCGGCGTCCTGCAGTGGGTCGGTCGGGTCCCGGAACACCGTGACCCGGCTCCCGTCCCGGCGCAGGCCGCAGCGCAGCGTCGGTCGGGTGAAGTACTTCTCCGGCCCGACCTGGTGTCCGTGCGTGATGTTGTACGCGTTCGTGACCACCGCGGGGCCGTGCCACACGTAGGTGAGGTGCCACGACCCGGGCAGCAGTGTCACCCGGCTGCCCGGCCCGCACCGGATCAGCTCGGTCGGTCGGCCGGGCCCGGGCAGCCGGGCCAGCAGCACCACCTCGCCGCGGTCGACCTGGAAGATCTCCCACTGGTCGTCGGGGTTCCAGTGCCCGGTAGACCGATTCAGCTCGCCGGAGGGCAGGTCGCCGGCCGGGTAGGAGACCCGGTCCACCCGCCACTCCCGGTGCGGTCCGTGATCCGGCTCCGCGGTCGCAGCTGGCCAGACGTCCCGCTCGGCGCGGTACAGGACGTGGTCCCGGGCCCGTGCGGCCGCCCGCAGCGTAGGTTCGTCGTGGAAGTACGGGCGGACGGTGCCAGGGCGCCGATCGGCGGCCGCGAGCACGCCGGAGACCGTCTGGATCACGCTGTCGCGGTACCGTTTCATGCCCCTCGTGGTGTCCTCTCAGTCCGTTGCCAGCCAGCCGAGGTGCGCGCGCGGCGAGACGTCCTCGGCGGCGCCGACGAGATCGTTCAGCAGCACCAGCCCGACCAGGTACAGACCGCGGGCCAGCAGCAGGCAGGCGTCCCAGCCGCGGGCGTCCGGGTAGGCCCGCGGCTTGCGGTCGGACAGCCGGCAGGCGGCCTCGGCCAGGCAGTGCACCGCGTGCGCATAGAGCAGCCGCCGGCGCCAGCCCGGGTCGACCCGGTCCAGCTCGGCGACGAACGGGATCCGGGCCAGCAGCGGCACGAACTCGATCGCCGCGTCGAGCAGGCCGCGATGATCGCCGCGTAGGGACACCTGGTAGTGGGACCGGCCGGCCGGATCGGGCCGGTGGGTGACCGTGAACCCCGCGGCGAGCGCCGGCTCGAACGCGGTCAGGCTGAACAGCGACTTGGCGAAGTCGTAGACCGGGTCCCAGAACCGCAGCGTCCCGCGCGGGTCGAGGACCACGAACCGGGGGACGCCCGTCCCCGGCCGCAGCACCAGGTTCCCCAGGTTGAGGTCGCCGTGCACGGGGAAGTGCAGCCGGGCCGGCTGCAGCGCGGCGTTCAGTCGGTCGTCCGCCGACAGGCGGGAGAGCAGCCGCGGCAGGGTCAGGCACTGCCGGCCGTTGACCAGCACGGGGTCCGCCGAGAACAGCTCCGGGTCGAGGTACCGGCGGAGCAGCGGGAGCCGCCGCCGGGCCCGGTCCAGGTGGACGGACCCGAACTGACCCGGGGGAGCCGGCCGGCTCCAGGCGGCGTAGCCGAGCTCGGTCAGCACCCGGAAGATGCCCTCCAGCTCGGCCAGGAAGCCGGGCAGGTGGATCCCTTCCCGGCGCAGCGGCGCGGTCACCTCGGCACCCCGGTAGTACGGCATCGCGTACGCCGCCCAGCCCGGTCCCCGCCACTCGCCGACCACCTCGGCGTAGTACGGCGACAGCCGCGGCAGCCACCGGTGCACCGCCCTGATCTGCCGCGGCTTGACCGAGAACGAGCCGAGGTCGTGACCGTCGACGATCCCGTCCCGGGCGGCCAGCACCTTCACCACCAGGCTGTCGCCGCCGGCGGTGCGCACCAGCCACACCTGCGCCGGGCTGCCGCCGCCGCCGATGAGGCGCGCGGTCTGCACGTGCAGGGCGGCGCCGATCCGATCGGGCAACGGACGCGCGGCGCCGCCAGGGCTGGGGCGGGCACGCGCCGGTGCCGACACAGCGGCTGACCTCCAGCGGGGTGGGCGATCGGATGCGGATCCGGACGAGGTCTTCCGAACCGGATTTCCTTCCCATCCCGAACGCGACCAAACCCTCCATGGCGGAATTCCGGTGCATCGGTCATTTACGAATCGATCAGTTTCACACCCCGGCCCCCGGTGGGTAGGACCCCGATGGGCGCCGGCAGCTGGCGCCTGCGTGAGCGCGCGACGTGGGGCGTGGGGAGTTGATGATGACCGAGCTGCGGCTGCCTCCGGACAGTCACCAGGACCGGGCGGCAGCCGAGCCGATCGCCATCATCGGGATGGCCTGCCGAGTCCCCGGCGCCGCCGACGAGCAGCAGTTCTGGCGGAACCTGGTCGACGGCGTCGACTCGATCCGCCGGTTCAGCCGGGAGGAGCAGGCCGCGCTGGGGGTGCCCGAGCAGGAGCTGGACGACCCGGACTTCGTGCCGGCCGCCCCGGTGATCGACGACGCGGAGTACTTCGACGCCGCGCTGTTCGGCATGAGCGCCCGGGACGCGGAGCTGACCGATCCGCACCATCGGCTGCTCCTGGAGCTGGCCCACACCGCGCTGGAGGACGCCGGCCACGACCCGGCGCGGCATCCCGGCCGGATCGGGGTGTACGCCGGCACCGGCCACGAGGACTACAAGTTCAACAACATCTACCGGAACGCCGCGGTGATGTCCCGGGCCGGCCAGCTCACCGTGATCGGCTCCGACCCGGACTACGTCGCCACGCTCGCCTCGTACCGGCTCAACCTGCGCGGCCCGAGCCTGACCCTGCACACCGCCTGCTCCACCTCGCTGGTCGCGCTGCACCTCGCCTGCGTCGCGCTGCGGTCCGGCGACTGCGACCTGGCGCTGGCCGGCGGCGTGCACGTCCCGCTGCCGCTGGGCCGCGGCTACCTGCACGTCGAGGGCGGCATCCTGTCCCCGGACGGGGTCTGCCGGCCGTTCGACGCGAGCGCGGCCGGCACCATCTGGGGTGCTGGGGGCGGGGTGACGGTGCTTCGCCGGCTGTCCGATGCGCTGGCCGACGGGGACCACATCCGCGCCCTGGTCCGGGGCAGCGCGGTGAACAACGACGGCAGCAAGGCCACCTTCTCCGGGCCGAGCGTGGCCGGCCAGGCCGAGACCGTCACCCGAGCGCTCGAGGTCGCCCGGGTGGACCCGCGCACGGTCAGCTACGTCGAGGCGCACGCCACCGGCACCGCGGTCGGCGACCCGATCGAGGTCGCGGCGCTGACCCAGGTCTTCGGCGCGCGCTCGGAGGACCGCGGCTGGTGCGCGCTCGGCTCGGTGAAGTCGAACATCGGCCACCTCTCCCAGGCGGCCGGCATCGCCAGCGTGATCAAGACGGTGCTCGCCCTGGAGCACGCGCAGCTCCCGCCGACCCTGCACGTCGAGCGGCCCAACCCGGCGATCGATCTCGAGTCCAGCCCGTTCTACCTGAACACCACACTGTCCGACTGGGACGGTGCGGGCGCGCCCCGGCGGGCCGGGGTCAGCTCGTTCGGGGTCGGCGGCACGAACGCGCACGCCGTGCTGGAGCAGGCGCCGATGCGGCCCGCGCGGCCCGGCTCGCCCGGCCCGGCGCGGCCGCGGCTGCTCCGCATCTCGGCGGCGTCCGAGACCGCGCTGTCCGCCGCGGTCGGCCGGCTCGGCGGCCACCTGGCCGAGCACCCGGGGCTCGACCTCGCCGACGTCGCGCACACCCTCGCGGTCGGCCGCGGCGAGCGCCCGCACCGCACGGTGGTGGTGGCCCGGGATGCCGCCGACGCGGCCGCCGCGGTGGCCGACCGCGGTCGGCTGCACACCGGCACCGTGGGCCGGTCCGCGCCGCAGCCGGCGTTCCTGTTCTCCGGGCAGGGCGCGCAGTACGCCGGGATGGGTGCCCAGCTCTACGCCGCGGAGCCGGCGTTCCGGGACGCAGTGGACGCCTGCGCGGAGGTCCTGTCCGGCGAACTGCCGGCGGACATCCGCGATGTCATGTTCGCCACCGGGGACGCGCGGCAGGACGCGGACCGCCGGCTGACCGAGACCGGGCTCACCCAGCCGGCGCTGTTCACCGTCGAGTACGCGCTGGCCCAGCTGTGGCTGTCCTGGGGCCTGCAGCCGGCCGCGATGATCGGCCATTCCATCGGGGAGTACGTCGCGGCCACCGTGGCCGGCGTGTTCCGGCCGCCGGACGCGCTGCGGCTGGTCGCCCTCCGCGGCCGGCTGATGCAGGCGATGCCACCCGGCTCGATGCTCGCCGTGCAGCTGGACGCCGAGTCGGTCGCCGAGCAGTTGCCCGCCGAGCTGGCCATCGCCACCGTCAACGCGCCGGGCAGCTGCGTGGTGTCCGGGCCGACCGGCGCGGTGCAGCAGTTCGCCGCCCGGCTGGCCGACTCCGACGTGGCCAGCACGCCGCTGCGCACCTCGCACGCCTTCCACTCGCCGATGATGGAGCCGATCCTGGACCGGTTCGCCGCGGCCGTCGGCGGCGTGCCGCGGCAGCCGCCGCAGCGGGGCTTCCTGTCCAACCTCACCGGGGACTGGATCGCCGCCGACCAGGCCACCGACCCCGGCTACTGGGCGCGGCACCTGCGGCACCCGGTCCGGTTCGGCGACTGCGTGGCGCGGCTGCTGAGCAACGGCGACTGGGCGCTGGTCGAGCTCGGCCCCGGCCGCCAGCTGGCCGGCCTGGCCCGAGCCCAGACACCGCCCACCGGGCTGCCGCCGCTGCCCAGCCTGCCCAGCCGGAACGACCGGCAGGGCGACCTGGAGGTGCTGGCCGACACGGTCGGTCGACTGTGGACGGTCGGGGTGCCGGTGCCGGCCGGCGCGGTCCAGCCGGCCGGGCGGCGGGTGCGGCTGCCCGGCTACCCGTACGAGCGGAAGTACTTCTGGATCGAGCCCGACCCCACCGAGCCGGCGACGGCCCAGGGCCGGCGCGGGCCGGTCCCGGTCGACGACTGGTTCACCGTGCCGACCTGGCGGCAGGTGGTGCCGGCCGTCGGGTGCACGCCGTTCCAGCGCTGCCTCGCCTTCGTCGGGGGCGAGTCGGCCGGCCGGGACGGGCTGTCCGGCCAGGTGGTGGCCGGGCTGCGGGCCGCCGGGGTCGAGGTGGTCGAGGTCGTGCCGGGCGACGGGTACGGCCAGGACGCGGGCGGGCGGTACACGGTCCGGCCGGGACAGCGCACCGACTTCGACAAGCTGGTCGCGGACCTGGTGGTCGGCGGCGGGTTCCCGCCCCGGGTGGTGCACGCCTGGCCGGTTGCCGGCACGCCGGCCGGCAGCGACGTGCAGGCCGCCTGGCAGGCCCAGGACCTCGGCTTCTTCAGCCTGTTGTGGCTGGCCCAGGCGGTGGCCGGGGCCCAGTTGGCCGACCCGGTGCACCTGGACGTGCTGACCGCCGGAACCCAGGACGTGACCGGGCTGGACCTGGTCCGCCCCGAGCACGCGACGGTGGCCGGGGTGGCCAAGGTCGTCCCGCTGGAGGTCCCGTCGCTGACCGTCCGGCACGTCGACCTCGACCTCGGTCCGGCCGGCGACCGGCGGCCGGCCGACGCCGTGGTCGCCGAACTGCTGCGCGAGCCCCGCGATCCGGCCGTGGCGTTGCGGCACGGCCGACGCTGGGTTCCGGACTATCAGCCGGTGCCGGTGCCGCCGAGGACCGAACCGGCTCGCGTGGACGGAGCCGGCGGCCTGCGCGAGCGCGGGGTTTACCTGGTCACCGGCGGCCTGGGCGGGCTCGGCCGCACCCTGGCCGAGGATCTGGCCGGCCGGGCCCGGGCCCGGCTGATCCTGGTCGGCCGGTCCGGGCTGCCGCCCAGGGAGGACTGGGACGCCGAGCTGGCTGCCCGGCCGGCGGGGCGGGACGACGGCGGCCGGGCCCGGCGGGCGATCGCCTCGGTGCGCCGGATGGAGGCGGCCGGCGCCGAGGTGCTGGTCGCCGCCGCCGACGTGGCCAGCGTCGCCGACCTGCGCCGGGTGCGCGAGCAGGTGCTGCGCCGGTTCGGCCGGGTGGACGGCATCCTGCACGCGGCCGGCCTGCCGGGCGGCGGCATGGCCGAGGTGAAGGAGCGGGCCGCTGCCGAGCAGGTGCTGGCGCCGAAGCTGGCCGGCACGCTGGCGCTGTGCCAGGCGTTCGGCGACCTCGACCTGGACTTCGTCGCGCTGTTCTCCTCGGTGACCGCGGTCGCCGGCGGCTACGGGCAGGTCGACTACTGCGCCGCGAACGCCTTCCTGGACGCCTTCGCGCGCAGCCCCGGCCGGTTCCGCGGCCGGACCCTGTCGATCGACTGGGGGCCGTGGCTGGAGGTCGGCATGGCGGCCGAGGCCGGCACCGGCGAGCCGACCGCCGGCGCCGGGGAGCCGACCGCCGGCACCGGCGGCGAGCCGATCGGCCACCCGATTCTCGGCACCCGGCTGGTCGGCCAGGACGGGCTGGTTACCTGCGCGGGCACGGTCTCGCCGGACACCCAGTGGCTGCTCGACGAGCACCGGGTGGCCGGCGTCCCGGTGCTGCCCGGGACGGCGCACCTCGAGCTGGCCGGCACCGCGGTCCGCACCGCCGCGCCTCCGGACGGCCGGGCGATGGAGCTGCGGGACGTCACGTTCGACCAGCCGCTGGCGGTGACCACCGGGGGTGTGGCCGAGGTCCGGGTGCAGGTCGCGCCCGGGCCCGGGGACACCGCCCAGTTCCAGGTGCGGAGCGGGGCCGGAGAGACCGGCCGGGTGCACGCCCGGGGCAGCGCCGGATGGGTCGACCCCGGCCCGCCGCCGCGGCACGACCTGGCCGTGATCCAGGATCGCTGCCCGCCGGCCGAGCCCGCCGACCCGGCCGAGAGTGGCACCGGCAACCTGGTCACGGTCGGTCCACACTGGCCGGACCCGACCCGGGTGTACGTCGGCGCGAAGGAGCAGCTCGCGCTGGTCGAGGCGGGCGACCGGGTGGCCGGCGAGCTGGACCGGTACTGGCTGCATCCGGCCCTGCTGGACCGGGCCACCGCGTTCCCCCGGCTGCCGGACACCGACGGCGCGCCGTACCTGCCGCTCGGCTACGGCCGGCTGCTGGTCCGCGGCCGGCTGCCGGCCCGGGTGTGGAGCCACGTGCGGTACACCGGCTCGGTCAGCGACGAGGTGATCGCCGCGGACGTGTCGCTGCTCGACGACGAGGGCCGCGAGCTGGTCGCGGTCGACGAGTTCCTGCTCCGCCGGGTCGACCCGGCCACCGCCGGCGGCGCGGTCCGAGACGCCGATACGGCGTCCACGGTGGACGGCGACCGGGTCGGGATCCGGCCCCGGGACGGGGTCGAGGCCTTCCACCGGCTGCTCGGCACCGATCTCGGCCGGCAGGTCGTGGTCGGCCCGGTGCCGGTGCCGCAGTTGCTCGCCGAGATCGGCCAGGGCAGCACCGAGGCGGTCGACCAGGGCCTGGACGAGGCCGGTACCGCGGCACCGGCCGGCCAGCCGCGGCTGGTAGGCGGCGACTACGTCGCGCCACGCACCGAGCTCGAGGCGACCCTGGCCAAGATCTGGGCGGACGTGCTGGGCGTCGGCGAGGTCGGGGTGGACGACGACCTGTTCGAGCTGGGCGGCAACTCGCTGCTCGGCGTGCAGCTCATCGCCCAGGTACGCAAGGCGGTGAACGTCCGGCTGCCGATGCGCACGCTGTTCGAGGCGCCGACCGTGGCCGGGATGGCCATCCGGGTCGAGGAGCTGCGCAGCGCCGGCAGCACGGACGAGTCGATTCCCCGGCTGCCGCGCGGATGATGGGGCGGCGGCGGCAGGCGCCGGCCGGCAGCACGGTGGCCGCCCGGATCGACGCGATCGCCGCGGAGCGGGCCGAGGCTCCCGCGCTGGTCGGGCTGGACGAGCACGGCACCGAGGAGGTGCTGTCCTGGCGCGTGCTCGCCGCCGAGACGCGGCGGGTCACCGACCTGCTGCGTCGGCGCCTCCCGGCGGCCGGCGCCGGTCCGGTGGTCGCCGTTCCGGCCGGCAACGCGCCGTCCACTGTGCTCGGACTGCTCGGCGCGCTGGCCGCCGACCTGCCGGTGCTGCCGGTCGACCCGCGGGCCCCGGAGTGGGAGCGGGCCAGGCTGCTCGGTTTCGTGGCCCGCGAGTACGGCCCGGTCTACCTGCTGTCCGGCGCCGACACGGTCTCGCTGGCCTCGCCCGGCACCGCCGGCCCCCGGGACTCCACCGGCCGCGCGGACTGCGCCGGCTCCCCGGACGCCGCTGGCTTCCCGCACTCCGCCGGCTTCCCGGACTCCGCCGGCTTCCCGGACTCCGCCGGCTTCCCGGACGCCGAGGTCTCCGGCCCGGCGCGGCCCGGCGGACGGCGGCTCGGCGGGCGCACCCGCGGCGTCGGCTACCTGCTCGCCACCGGCGGCAGCTCCGGGCTGACCAAGGTGGTCGCCGTGCCGGGGCCGGTGCGCTACGACCCGTCCCGGACTCCGTCCCCGCTGCTGCGCAGGGCGGGTTGGCGGGCCGGGCAGCGGCAGCTGGTGGCCGGACCGCTGCACCACACCGCCCCGTTCACGCACTGGCTCAGCGGCGTCCTGGACGGCCACACGATCGTGCTGCTGCCGATGTTCGCCGCGGACCTGCTGGTGGAGTCGGTGCGCCGGCACGCGATCGAGTGGCTCCAGCTCACCCCGGCGCACCTGCGCAGCGTGATCCAGCTCGCCGAGCCGGAGCCGGCCGACCTGGCCAGCGTGCAGGCCATGCTGCACACCGCGGCGGCCTGTGACTTCGCCACCAAGAAGGCTTGGCTGGAGCTGGCCGGCCCGCGGCGGGTGTTCGAGACCTACGGGTCCACCGAGGAGATCGGGGTGACTCTGGCCCGCGGCGACGAGTGGCAGGCCCGGCCGGGCACCGTCGGCAAGGGCTTCCTCACCCAGATCCGCATCCTGGACGAGGCCGGCCGGCGGCTGCCCGCCGGCGAGGTCGGCACCGTCTACATGCGCAGCCCGCGGATGGCCGGCCGCACCTCGTACCTCGGCGGGCTGCCGATCGCGACCAGTCCGGACGGGTTCGCCAGCGTCGGTGACCACGGCTGGCTGGACCAGGACGGGTACCTGTTCCTGGCGCCCCGGCGGACCGACCTCATCAACGTCGGCGGCGAGAACGTCTACCCGGCCGAGGTCGAGGCGGCCATCCTGGAGCATCCCGCGGTGCTGGACGCCGTGGTGGTCGGCGCGCCGGATCCGGTCCTCGGGTCGGTCGTGTACGCCAGGGTGGTCGCGGGCAAGGCCGCCGGAGTCGCCCGCACCGACCTGATCCGGCACTGCGCGGCTCGGCTGTCGCCGTACAAGGTGCCGCGCAAGGTCAGCTTCGTGTCCGCGATCCCCCGGTCGGCGGCCGGGAAGCTGGAGCGGTGGCGGATGCATGGTCCGGAGGGGAGGTAGCCGGTGGTCCAGGAGGTGCTGCCCGGCGTCGAGAAGGTGATCGCGGCGCATCCCGATGTCCGCGAGGTGGCCGCGCTGACCGTCGACGGCGCCGCCGATGGTGACCGGCCGCCGGCCGGTATCGCCGCCGTCGTGCCGGTCGACTTCGCCAGCGGCCCCGAGATCAGGGACTACGCCTGGCAGCGGCTCGGCGAGGACCGAGGCCCGGACGCGGTGGCGCTGCTGCCGGCGCTGCCCCGAGACCGGCAGGGCGCCGTGGACCTGGCGGAGCTGCGCCGGATCCTGGTCGAGGACGACCCGCCCACCTCCCGGTACGCCGAGCCGCGGACCGTGCTGGAACGAGCCGCCGCCGAGATCGTCCGCGAGGTGCTGGACCTGCCCAGGGTCGGCCTGGACGACGACTTCCTCGAGCTCGGCGGCGACTCGCTGCAGGCCATCGAGGTGGTCAACCTGCTGGAGGAGCGCACCGGCATCCAGGTGTCCCTGGAAGAGCTGTTCGAGGCGGCGACCGTGCGAAGGCTGGTGACCCTCGGAGAATGAACCCACCACGGATGAGTGAGCCCGGCATGTCCGGGGAGGACCTGTTCACCGCGCTCAGCACCGCCGGGGCGGCGAGCGCGCCGGCGCTGATGCTGGCGGACCGGACGACGTTCGACTATGCCGGGCTCCCCGGGCTGACCGACGACTGGTGCCGGGCGCTGGCCGCGGACCGGAAGTCGCTGGTGATCTGCCTGGCCGGGCGCAACCTGGCCACCGCGCTGTGCTACCTCGCCGTGCTCCGGCTGGGGCACGCGATCGCCATGCTGGACGCGGGCATGGCGGCGGCCGCCCGGAGCCGGTTCCTGGCCGCGTACCAGCCGGAGTTCGTGGCCTGGTGCGGCGACGAGGGTGTCCCGGCGGCCGGCCCGCCCGCCGGCTACCGGCACCGCGGCGACCCCGGCGGCGCCAGCGTGTGGGCCAGGACCGGGGAGCCCGGCGGGGACCTGCACCCGGAGCTCGCCCTGGTGCTGTCCACATCGGGCAGCACCGGCAACCCCAAGGCGGTGCGACTGTCCTATCGCAACATCGCCGGCAACTCCCGGGCGATCAGCGAGTCGCTGGGCGTCGCCGAGGCCGACCGGGCGGCCACCTCGCTGCCGCTGCACTTCGGCTACGGGCTGTCCGTGCTCAGCAGCCACCTCATCGCCGGCGCCAGCGTGCTGATCTGCCCGGACCGGCCGACCAGCCGGGCGTTCTGGCGCCGGTTCGCGGCCGCCGGCGGCACCAACTTCCCCGGCGTGGCGCCCACCTACGAGATGCTGTCCCGCACCGTGTCCGAGCTGGACCAGGTGCCGACGCTGCGCTCCATGACCTGCTCCGGCAGCCGGCTGCGGGACGAGCTGGTGCTCAGCTACGCCGAGCGGATGCGGCGGCGCGGCGGCCGCCTGTACATGATGTACGGGCAGACCGAGTCGACCTCCCGGATCAGCTGCCTCGACCCGGGCTGCCTGCCGGAGCGGGTCGGCTCGGTCGGTACCGCCATCCCGGGCGGCAAGGTGACCATCCAGGACGGCGCGACCGGGTTGCCCGAGCAGACCCGCGGCGAGATCGTCTACACCGGACCGAACGTGATGCTCGGGTACGCGCAGCAGCGCTCCGACCTGGGCCGGGGGGACGACACCGGCGGCGTGCTGCACACCGGCGACCTGGGCTACCTGGACCAGGGATTCCTCTACCTCACCGGGCGCCGCAAGCGGATCGCCAAGGTGCTCGGCCTGCGCCTCAGCCTGGACGACGTCGAGCGGCTGTTCGAGCAGGCCGGAGTCGCCGTCGCCGTGGACGGCGGGGACCGCGGCGTGCTGCTGTTCACCGAGGACCCGCCCGCACGGCTGGACGCGGCCAGGCCGCGGGTGGCCGCGGAGCTCGGGATCCCGGCGTCGATGCTCACCGTCCGCCGGGTCGGCCAGCTTCCCCGCACCACGAACGGAAAGATCGACTATCGCAGCCTGTCGGAGTGTTGACCGCGCATGCCTTCGGATTCCTCCACCACGTCGACGGTGTTGGTGCACCAGGCCTCGTACGCACAGCGCCAGCTGTGGTTCCTGGAGCAGCTCGATCCCGGCCGGTCGGCGTACAACATCAACGCCGCGGTGCCGCTGCCGCCGGGCACCGACCCGGACCTGCTCCGCCGGGCCATCGCCGAGCTGGTCGCCCGGCACGAGAGCCTGCGCACCGTGTTCGCGGAGCGCGACGGCGAGCCCGTGCAGATCGTGCTGCGCACCGCCGACGTCCGGCTCGCGGTGACCGACCTGCGCGGCCTGCCCGCCGCCGAGGAGGCGGCGCAGGCCGAGCATTGGGAGCAGCACGACGCCGGCCGGCCGCTGGACCTGCAGGCTGGGCCGCCGATGCGGGCCCGGCTGCTGCGCGGGGGCCGCGGCGACGAGCTCGTCCTGGTGGTGCACCACCTTGTCGCCGACGCCTGGTCGATGCTGGTGCTGATCGACGACCTGCACGAGGAGTACGAGGCGCTCGCCACCGGCCGGGCGCCGGCCCTCGCCCCGCTGCCGGTCCAGTACGCCGACTACACCGCCTGGCAGCGGCGGACGGTCGAGGGCCCGGACGGAGCCGAGGCGCTCGCCTACTGGCGGGAGCGGCTGGCCGACCTGCCGACCCTCGACCTGCCCACCGACCGGACCCGCCCGCCGGTGCCCGGGGTCGCCGGCGGTGACTGCGAGGTGTCCATACCGGCCGAGGTGGCGGAAGCGCTGGAGCGGGTCGGCCGCCAGCAGGGCGCGACGCCGTTCATGACCCTGCTTGCCGGGTACGTGGTACTGCTGCACCGCTACTCCGGTCAGCCCGAGGTGGTGCTCGGCGCCCCGGTCGCCGGCCGGGACGCACCCGACCTGGACCGGGTGATCGGGCTGTTCGTCAACCGGCTGGTGTTGCGAGTGGACGCCGGTGGCAACCCGACGTTCCGCGAGCTGCTGGACCGGGTGCGGCAGGTGTGCCTCGGCGCGTTCGCCCACCAGCTCACCCCGTTCGAGCAGCTGGTGGACGGGCTGGCACCGACCCGGGACACCTCGCGGGCGCCGCTGGTCCAGGTCGGCTTCAACCTGCAGCCGCCGAACGACGCCGGCGGCGCCGGACTGGCCGGCCGCGGCGGACAGTTCCGCAACGGCACCGTCCGGCACGACCTCAACCTCGACGTGACGCCGGGCAGCGCCGGCCTCCGCTGCCTGCTGGAGTACCGGGCGGACCTGTTCGACCCGGAGACGGCCGAGCAGATGGCCGAGCACCTGCGCCGCATCCTGGCCGCGGTGGCCGCCGATCCCGACACCCGGATCGGCACGCTGCCGCTGCTGGACCCGGCCGAGCGGCGCCGGCTGATCCAGCCCGTGGGCCCGGCGGCCGATCGGCCACCGGACGAGTGCGTGCCCGACATGGTGGCCGCGCAGGCCGCCCGGACACCCGAGCAGGTCGCGGTCGCCGGACCGGACGGCGAGCTGACCTTCGCCGGGCTGCAGCAGGAGGCGGCGGAGCTGGCCGCCCGGCTGGCCCGGCTCGGCGTGCGGCGCGGCGACGTGGTGGGCGTCTGCATCGAGCCGTCCACCGCGTTCGTGGTCGCGCTGCTCGGCACGATGACCGCCGGCGCGGCCTACCTCCCGCTGGACCCGGCGGACCCGCCGCACCGGACGGCGATGCTGCTGGCCGACGCCGGCAGCCGGGTGGTGCTGGTCGCCGACGAGCCGCCCGCGCTGCCCGGGTCGCTCCGCGCCGTGCCGGTGCACGGCACCGCCCGGCCGGCCGGCGGAAGCGACCGGGCGCAGTCCGATGTGGACGACCCACCGGCCTCGGCCCCGCGGCCGGACGACCTCGCCTACGTCATCTACACCTCCGGCTCCACCGGGCGGCCGAAGGGGGTGGCCGTCGAGCACCGGCAGCTCGCCGCCTACGCCCAGGCGATCGTGGACCGGGTCGGGTTCGCCGCCGGCGAGGTGTCCGCGATGGTCCAGCCGACCACGTTCGACTCCTGCCTCACCGCGATCGTGCCGCCGCTGGTCACCGGCGGCCTGGTCCGCCTGGTCGGACGGGACACCGCGCGAGACCCGGCGGCGCTGGCCGACCTGTTCCGGCGGCACCCGGTCGACCACCTCAAGATCACGCCCTCGCACCTGGCCGCGCTGCGGTCCGGGGCCGATCCGGACGCCGTGCTGCCGAGGCGGGCGCTGATCCTGGGCGGCGAGGCCGTGGCCTCGGACTGGGTGGCCGACCTGCTCCAGCACGCCCGGTGCGCGGTCTACAACCACTACGGGCCCACCGAGACCACGGTGGGCGTGCTGTGTGGCCGGCTGGATCCGGCCGCGCTGACCGGCACCGTGACCGCGCCGCTCGGCCGGCCGCTGGCCGGCACGTCGGTCTACCTGCTGGACGGGCACCAGCAGCCGGTGCCGCCCGGGGTGCACGGCGAGATCTACATCGGCGGCCGCACCGTCGCCCGGGGCTACCGGGGCGACCCGGAGCAGACCGCGCACCGGTTCCGGTCCGACCCGCTCGCCGGCCGCCCCGGCGCCCGGATGTACCGGACCGGCGACCGGGCCCGGTGGCTGCCCGGCGGCCGGGTCGAGTACCTCGGCCGGGTCGACACCCAGGTCAAGGTCCGCGGCATGCGGATCGAGCCGGCCGAGGTGGAGGCCGCGCTGGTCGAGCACCCGGACGTCGGCGCGGCGGCGGTGGCGGCCCGGCCCGGGCCGGCCGGCCAGGTCCTGGTCGGCTACGCCGTGCCCCGGCCGGGCCGCACAGTGGACCCGGGACGGCTGCGCGAGCACGCCCGCCGGCTGCTGCCGGTGCAGATGGTGCCGGCCGCCGTGGTGCCGCTGGACGCCCTGCCGCTCACCGCGCACGGCAAGGTCGACCGCGCCGCGCTGCCGGCCCCGGACCTGGACGCCGCGCCGGCCGAGCGCCGGGCCGGCGCGCCGCGGACACCGGCGGAGCTGACGCTCGCCGCGATCTGGCGGGACGTGCTCGGGGTGCCCGAGGTGTCCGTGCGGGACAACTTCTTCGACCTCGGCGGCGACTCGATCCTCAGCATCCGGGTGGTGGCCCGGGCTCGGGCGGCCGGGCTCGCGCTGGCCCCCGGCCAGCTGTTCCGGCACCAGACGCTCGGCGAGCTGGCCGCGGCCGCGGTCCCGGTGGCCGCCGGCGGCGCCGGCATCGACCCGGCGCCCGGACCGGTGCCGCTCACCCCCGCTCAGGCCGGCTTCCTGGCCGCCGACCGGGATCCCGGCCGGTACGGCCAGGGGGTGCTGGCCGGCCTCGGCGCCGCCGCGCAGCTCGGCACGCTGGCCCTGGCGCTGCAGGCGCTGGTGCACCACCACGACGCGCTGCGGCTGCGGCTGCACGGCGGACCGGACGGGTGGCAGGCGCGGGTGGCGACCGAGGCGCCGGCCGTGCCGGTGCAGCGGATCGACCTGACCGGGACGCCCGCCGAGCAGCGGGACGGCGCGCTGGACCGGCTCGCCGGCAGGCTGGAGTCCACACTGGACCTCGACGCCGGCCGGGTGCTGGTGGGCGCGGTGGCCGAGGTCGGCGCCGGCGACCGGACGCTGCTCCTGCAGGCGCACCACTTCACCGTCGACGCGGTGTCCTGGCGCATCCTGCTGGACGACCTCGGCGCCGCCTACCGGCAGGTCGCCGCCGGCCGGCCGCCGACGCAGGTCGAGCTGCCGCCGGCCGGGGTCGGCTTCGCCGGCTGGGCCCGGCTGCTGGCCACCGAAGCCGCCTCGCCGACCACCGCGGCCGAGGCGGCGTACTGGCTGGCCCCGGAACGCGCCACGGTCTGCCCGGTGGCCGAGCGCCTCGACGGCCTCGGCGCCGACCCGGCCTCGGTGGCGGCCGGCGGGCAGGTCCCGGCGCTGTGGGTCTCGGTGGCCCCGGACCTGTCCTCGGCGCTGGTCGACGAGGTGCCGGCGGTGTACGGCAACCGGGTGCCGGAGGTGGTGCTGGCCGCGCTGGCGCTGACCCTGTCGCCGGGGCGGCCGGCCGCGGCCGGCCCCGGCCCGCTGCTGGTCGACCTGGAGGGCCACGGCAGGGTCGACCTGCGCCCGGACGTGGACCCGTCCCGGACGGTCGGCTGGTTCACCGTCGGCTACCCGGCACTGCTCCACGTCGACCCGGCTGCGGGTCCGGGCGGCGCGCTGGTCGCGGTCAAGGAGCAGGTGCGCGCGATCCCCCGGGACGGCGTCGGGTACGGCCTGCTCCGCCACGGCGGCGCCGACCCCGCCGTGGCGGCCCGGCTGGCCGCGCTGCCGGGGGCCGACATCGGGTTCAACTTCCTCGGCCGGCTCGACCGGCTGCTCGGCCAGGACTCGAGCACCGACCTGCTCGGGGCGGGCCCGCCCCGGCTGCTGGCCCCGGCGGCCCGGCGGCACCTCCTGGACCTGGACGTCACGCTCGAGAACGGCCGGCTCGGCCTGGGCTGGAGCTACGACCCGTCCCGGCTGAGCCGGGACCGCGTCGCTCGGCTGGCGGACCGGATGGTGGCCGCGCTGCGCTCGCTGGTCGAGCACGCCCGCACCCGGACCGGGCCCGGCTACACGCCCTCCGACTTCCCGCTGGCCGACCTGGACCAGTCCGAGCTGGACGCGGTGACCAGGGCGCTGGGGGTCGACGGCGGGTGACGGCGACCGCCCCGGCCCGGATCGAGGACATCTACCCGCTGTCCCCGGTGCAGCAGGCGATGCTGTTCGAGACTCTCGCCGAGCCAGGCAGCGGGGTGTACGTCCAGCAGTTCCTCTACCGGCTGACCGGCGACCTGGACCCGGCCGCGTTCCGCCGGGCCTGGCAGCACGTCGTCCGGCGGCATCCGGCGCTGCACACCGCGTTCGTCTGGGAGGGCCAGCGCAGGCCGATGCAGGCGGTGCTGGCCGAGGTCGACCTGCCCTGGTCCGAAGAGGACCTCCGGGGCCTGGACCCGGCCGCGCAGCGAGCCCGAGCCGACCGCCACCTGGCCGCGATCGCCCGGTCCGGTTTCACGCTCACCCGCGCCCCGCTGATGCGCCTGGCGCTGTGGCACACCGGCCCGGCCGAGCATCTGCTCGCGGTGAGCAACCACCACCTGGTCTTCGACGGGTGGAGCCGGCTGTCCACGTTCGCCGAGGCGATGAGCTGCTACCGGGCCGAGCTGGCCGGCCGGTCGGTCCGGCTGCCGCCGGCGCCCGGCTACCGTGAGTACGTCGCCCTGCTGGAGGGACAGAGCGGCGGCGAGGCCGACCAGTTCTGGCGGAGCTACCTGGACGGCGTCACCGCCGCCACCAGGCTGCCCGGCCGGCTGGACGGTTCGCCGGCCGCCGGCACCGGCGGCCGACCCGAGCGGCGGTTCCTCGGCCTGCCACCGGAGGCCACCTCGGCCCTGCTCGGCGCGGTCCGCCGGCACCGGCTGACCCTGCACACGGTGCTGCACGCCGCATGGGCGCTCGCCGTGACCGGCGGGAAGCCGGGCGACGTCCTGTCCGGGACCACCGTCTCCGGCCGGCCGGCCGAGCTGCCCGGTGTGGAGTCGATCGTCGGTCCGTTCATCGGCACCTTGCCGGTCCGGGTCCGGGTGCCGGCCGGCGGGTCCGTTCCGGACTGGCTCGCCGCGCTGCATCGGGAGCTGATCGCGCTGCGCCGGTACGAGCACGTGCCGCTGGCCAGGGTGCAGCGCTGCAGCCAGATACCGCGGGGCCGGCCGATGTTCGACTGCACGGTCGACGTCCAGCAGTTCTACGCGGCGGACGCCCTGTCGCGGGCGGCCGCTCCGCTGTCCGTCGAGGTGCTCGACGGGGTCGAGCGGATGACCGTGCCGCTGGTCGTGGCGGCCAAGGTGGACAGTGGTGAGCTGGCCGTCCGGCTGGACCACGATCCGAGCCGGCTGCCGGCGGCCGCGGTGGCGGCGCTCGCCGCCCGGCTGCACGACGTCCTTGCCGTCCTCGCCGACACCGGCATGGACGGTCCGGTCCAGTCGCTCGCCGCGGTGGCAGCCGCGACCCCGGTCCCGGCCGGCCCCAGCCGACCCAGGTCCGATGTGGACGCCGGCGACCTGCTGGCCCGGCTGGACCGGGTGCCGCAGCGGCGCCGGGCGGCGTTCCTGGCCTGCCTGCGGGCGGAGATGGACCGGACCGGCGGTGCGGCGCAGCCCGCCGAGTCCGAGTACCGGCGCTGGCTGCGCGGGCTTCGCCGACCACGGCCCCGCCCGGCCGTGCCACCGGACGCCGCCGCCCGGGCTCGGCTGCTGGCCTGGGCGGCCGCACCGCCGGCGCCGATCCCGCCGGTCAGTGTGCCGCGGCTGGTCGAGCGGCAGGTGGACCGGCGGCCGGAGGCGGTCGCGGTGCGGTCGGCCGGAGCGGAGGTCAGCTACCGCGAGTTGGACGAGCGGGCCAACCGGCTGGCGCACGAGCTGCGCCGTCGTGGCGTCGGCCCGGAACGGCTGGTCGGGGTCTGCCTGCCCCGCGGGGTGGACATGGTGGTGGCGGTGGTGGCCGTGCTGAAGGCCGGCGGCGGCTACCTTCCGCTGGATCCGCGACACCCACCGGCCAGGACCGCCGGCATCCTGACCGACTCGGCGGCCGCGCTGGTGCTGACCGACCGCGACCTGGCCGGGCTGGTCGTGGATGCCGGCGGACGTCCGGTCGTGCTGGACGGGCCGGACGCCGAGGCGATCTCCGCCCGGCCGGCGACCCGACCGGAGCCGGCGGTCGGTCCCCCCGGGCTCGCCTACGTCATCTACACCTCGGGCAGCACCGGCCGACCGAAGGGGGTCGCCGTCGAGCATCGGTCCGTTGTGGACTTCGTCGAGCAGATCGGCGCGGCGTACCGGATCGACGACGGCACCCGGCTGCTCGCGCTCGCCCCGCTGACCTTCGACGTGTCGGTGTTCGACCTGCTCGCCGGGCTCGGGCGGGGCGCGACCGTGGTCCTCGCCGGCGACGGGGACCGGCTGTCGGTGGACCGGCTGCAGCGGCTGCTGACCGAGGAGCGGGTCGGCGTCGCCGAGCTGCCGCCGGCGCTGATGCCGCTGCTCGACCCGGATGCGCTGCCGGACCTGCGGCTGGTGTCGGTCGGCGGCGAGGCACCGGCCGGCGAGCTGGTGCACCGCTGGGCGACCCCGACCCGGCGGTTCGTGAACGGGTACGGCCCGACCGAGGCCACCGTGGCGGTCACCCTGGCCGAGGTCAGCGGCCGGCACACCGCGCCGCCGCCGATCGGCCGGCCGATGCCCAACCACCGCGCGTACGTGCTGGACGAGCGGCTCGACCCGGTCGCCGTGGGGGCACCGGGCGAGCTGTGCGTGGCCGGCCCCGGACTGGCCCGCGGCTACCTCGGCCAGCCCGCGGCCACCGCCGAGCGGTTCGTCCCCGATCCCCACGCCAACGAGCCCGGCCAGCGGATGTACCGGACCGGCGACCGGGTCCGCTGGCTTGCGGACGGCTCGCTGGAGTTCCTCGGCCGGATCGACCGGCAGCTGAAGGTCCGCGGGTTCCGGGTCGAGCCGGCCGAGATCGAGTCGGCCGCGCTGGCCCACCCCGGGATCGACGCCGCGGTGGTCGACGCGGTGGACGCCGACGGCGCCCGCCACCTGGTCGCCTGGGTCAGCGGGCCGGGCCCGCCGGACACCGCCAAGCTGCGCGACCTGCTGGCCAGCCGGCTGCCGCCCTACATGCTGCCGGACCGGGTGGTGCGGCTGGACCGGGTGCCGCTGACCCCCAGCGGCAAGGTGGACCGGCCCGCGTTGCCCAGGCCGGATTTCACCCGGACGCCGCTGGCCGGCGGCGCGCCGGCCCGCACCGCGGTCGAGGCCCGGATCGTGGCCGAGATCCTCGGCCCGCCGCTCGGGGTGAACGGCCTCGGCGTCGAGGACGACTTCTTCGCGCTCGGCGGCAACTCGCTGCAGGCCACCCAGGTCACCTCGCGGGTGCGGGACGGGTTCGGGGTCGAGGTCGACCTCGTCGACTTCTTCCGCCGGCCGACGGCCGCGCATCTCGCCGAACTGGTCGAGTCGGCCCGCGGCCGGCGCGCATCCGGCCGGGACGACCTGCTGGCCGCCTTGGACGCGCTCGGCGGCCCGGCCGGTGCACCGCCGGCCGACCTGTTGCCGCTGTCGTTCGGCCAGCAGCGGCTGTGGGCGCTGCACCGTCGGGAGCCGGGGAACCCGGTCCTCAACGCGCCGCTGGCGCTGCGGGTCCACGGACCGTTCGACCCGGCGGCGTTCCGGCGCGCCTTCGGTGCGCTGGTCCGGCGGCACGACTCGCTGCGCACCCGGTTCGTCCAGCGGGCCGGGCAGCCGTGCCAGCAGGTGCAAGCCGAGCCCGCCTTCGGGTACGAACTGGTGGACCTGCGCACCGTCGAGCCGGCCGAGCGGGAGCGGGCCGCGCGACGGCTGGTCGGCGAGCAGTCGGCGAAGCCGTTCCAGCTCGACGGAGGGCCACTGGTCCGGCTGCAGGTGCTGCGGCTGGCCGACGACGAGCACGTCGTGCAGCTGGTCATCCACCACATCGTCACCGACGCCTGGTCGCAGGGGAACGTGATCCTGCCCGAGCTGACCGAGCTGTACGCGGCGGAGCTGGCCGGCCGCCCGGCCGAGCTGCCGGCACCGGCGGCCGGCTACCCCGAGCTGGTCCGCGCGCAGCGGGCGTGGCTGGCCGGCCCGGACGCCGAGGCCGACCTGGCCTGGTGGCTGGACCGGCTGGCCGGGGCACCGGCCGGGCTGGCGCTGCCCTACCGCCGGCCGCGCCCGGCCGAGCCCGAGTTCGTCCCGGGCCAGCACAACATCCGGCTCCCGGACCGGGTCAGCGCCGCGGTGCCGGGATTCGCCCGCCGGCACCGGGCGACCGTCTACATGGCACTGCTGGCCGGCTTCGGCGCGCTGGCCGGCGCGCTGAGCGGCGCCGACGACCTGGTGCTGGTGACCCCGATCGCGGGCCGCACCCGCAGCGAGTGGGAGAGCGTGGTCGGGTTCTTCGTCAACCGGATCGCGGTCCGGCTCGACCTCTCCGGCGACCCGAGCTTCGCCGAGCTGGTGGACCGGGTCCGGGCGGCCACCGCCGAGTGCTACGCGCACCAGCACGTGCCGTTCGACCTGCTGGTCGACCGGCTCGGCGCCGGCGGGCCGGCGCTGCGGCTGATCTTCAGCCTGCAGAACGCCCCGATCCGCGGCGGCGGCCTGTCCGGCACGTCCGGCACCGAGCCGATGCCGGACGACTCCGGCCGCGAGTTCAACCCGATTCTCCAGCTGTACAGCCCGCTGGGCGCCACCTTCGACCTCGGCATGGTGCTTCGCGAGCGGCCGGGCGGTCTCATCGCCGGCGGCCTGGAGTACAACGCCACCCTGTTCGACCCGGCCGCCGCGGCAAGGCTGGACGCCGCGTTCGGCGACCTGCTGGCTGCGGTGCTGTCCGACCCGGACCGTCCACTGACGACTCTCGGCTGGCGGGTCGGCGGCCGATGACCGGGCCGGAGGCGGGAGTCGAGCTGCGCGCCGAGCTGGCCGCCGTGCTGTCCGGACCGGACGGGGCGGCGGCGCTGGACACGATGCGGGCCGGCCCGCCGAGCGAGGCCGATCCGCGGCCGGTGTACCGGCTGCTGGGCGAGCGGCGGCTGCTCGCCCCGCACTGGCCGGGCCGCTACGGCGGGCGGGACGGAAGCCCGGCGGACGCCGCGCTGGTCGTCGATGCGCTGGTGCGGGCCGGCGTGCCGGACACCCTGTTCATGCTCTCGGTGCAGATCGTCGGGGCGTTCCTGCTGCGCGCCGGCACCGACGCCCAGCGCGACCGGCTGCTGCCCGGGCTGGCCGCCGGGCAGCGCTTCGCCACGGTGCTCTACTCCGAGCCGGAGGCCGGCTCCGACCTGGCCGCGCTGCGCACCGAGGCGGTGTCCACGCCGGACGGCGGCTGGCTGCTGTCCGGCCGGAAGGTCTACAGCATCCGGGCGGCCGCGGCGGACGACACGCTGGTGCTGGCCCGGTTGGCGCCGGCCACGGCGCAGTACCACGGCCTCACGCTGTTCCTGGTGCCGCTCGGCGCCGCCGGAGTGGAGATCGGGACGCTGCCCAGCCTGGCGGACGAGCCGTTCGCCGACGTGCTGCTGGACGGCGTCCGGGTCGGGCCGGACGACGTGGTCGGCCCGGTGGGGGAGGCGTGGCCGCTGCTCGCCGACGCGCTGGCGGTGGAGCGCACCGGGCTGGAGTACGCGGCGCGTGCGGCCTACTGGCTGGACCAGGCGGTCGCCCGGCTGGCCTCCGGGCCGGACGCGGGCGACGCCGACGCCGAGGCGGTGGGCCGGCTCGGCGCGATGGTCGACGCGAGCCGGCTGCTCACCGGCGCGGTGCTCGACCAGCTGGCCACCGGCTCGGCCGACCCGACGCTGGCCGCGGCGGCGAAGTGGCATGCCAGCGAGGGCGCGGCCCGGGTGGCCCGGTGGGCCGCCGAGCGCGCCGGCCTGGCCGGCTGCGTTGCCGCCGGCGACCAGTACGCCGAGCTCGGCGGGCTGTGGGAGGCGGCCTACCGGGAGGCGCCCGGCCTGACCATCTCGGCGGGCACCTCGGAGATGCTGCTCCAGACGGTCGGTGGGTCCCTGCTGGCCGGCGACGAAGGCTGAGAGGAGGGGCGACCCGGTGCCGACCCGGTCCGAGCTGCTGGACCGCGAGCTGCGCCGCGCGGTGCGGCAGGTCGCGCACCGCAGCGGCGGCGCCACCGGCCGCGGCTGGACCGAGCTGGCCGGACTCGGCACGTTCTCCGCGGCGCTGCCGGTCGAGGCCGGCGGCCTGCACCTCGGTCTCGTCGTCGCCGCCGCGCTGTGCGAGGAGCTCGGCGGCGAGCTGGCCGACCCGCTGCTGCTGGACACCATGACCGCCGCCGACCTGCTGGCCGCCGACGCCGAACGGCACCGGCCGCTGCTCGACCTGGTCCTGGCCGGGCGGCGCCGGCTCGCCCTGGCGCTGCACGGCGACCCGACCGCAAAGTCCACTGTGGACGGATGGCTGGTCGACGGCGTGATCCCGTTCGTCACCGGTGCCGACCGGGCCGACGCGATCCTGCTCGCGGCGCGGACCGGCGAGCGGTCCGGGGTCTACCTGGTACCCGGCGACCGGCCCGGCTGCCGGGCCGAGCCGGATCGCGGCGCGCCGACCGCGGCGCTGTGCGTGCTGCGCCTGGACGGCCTGCGGCTGCACCCGGTCGACGAGCTGAACGAGCCTGTCCCGGAGCGAGCGCGTGCCCGCGCCCGCATCCGGCGAGCCGCCTACCTGGTCGGCCTGGCCACCGCGGCGCACGCGCTGACCGTCCGCCACGTCCGGCAGCGCCGGCAGTTCGACCGGCCGCTGGCGGACAACCAGGCGGTCGCGTTCCCGCTCGCCGAGCTGGCCATCCGGATCGAGGCTGCCCGCCGGTGCGTGCGGCACGCCGCCGGGCTCGACGACGACGGCCGGTCCGGTGAGCTGCCGGGCGTCGGCGCGGCCGCGATGGCGGCCGAGCTCGCCCTGGACACCACCCGGATCGGGATCCATCTGCACGGTGCGTTCGGGATGACCGAGGCCGCCTCGATCTCCCGCTTCTACCGGCACGCCGCCGCCGAGTCGCTGCGCGACGGCGGCCCCACCCGGCTCTGGCGCGAAGCCGGCCGCCTCCGCCTCGCCGCCGCCCGGCGCTAGCGCCACCCCTAGTCGTGGGCGCGGCGGTGGAAGCCGCGCAGCGCGGCCCAGCCGACCAGGAGCAGCGCGGCGGCCAGCACGGTGAGGCTGACCCAGGGGTGCAGGTGCGGGGTGGCCGGTACCAGGGCGGCTCGCATCGTCTCGCTGTAGTAGGTCAGCGGGTTGGCCGCGGTGAGCACCTGGAACCAGCGGAGTCGGGCCAGCGACGGCCACGGGTACTGGGTGCAGCCGGTGAACAGCACCGGGGTCAGGATGAACGCGAACATGACGTTGATCCGCGCCGGTGAGATGGCGGTGCCGAGCAGCACGCCGAACGCGGCGCCGAGCAGCGCCCCCAGGACGGAGCCGGAGATCAGCAGCGGGAGCCCGGCTGCCCGCCACGGGATGCGGCCGAGCACCAGCAGGCCGATCGGGAACATCAGCAACCCGCCGAACAGCGCCCGCAGCGCGGCGAAGACGATCTTCTCGACCGCGACCAGGGTGGTCGAGACCGGCGCCAGCAGCCGGTCCTCGATCTCCCGGCTCGCCCCGAAGTCGATCACCAGCGGCAGCGCGCTGCTCTGCAGCGCGGTGAGCACCACGGTGAGCGCGACGATGCCCGGGAACAGCAGGCCGGCGTAGTCGACCCGGGCCAGGCCGAGATCGGTCAGCACCCGGCCGAAGACGAACAGCAGGAAGATCGGCTGCATGATCCCCTGCGCGAGAATCGTGCTGACCTCGTGCCGGGCGACCACCGCGTCCCGCCCGAGCAGGGCCAGGAACACCCCGCCCTGACCGGGCCTCCGGCGGGACGGCCGGCCCACGGCCGCAGCCGGCGCGGTCATCGCAGCCCTCGCCCGGTGAGGTGGATGAAGACGTCCTCCAGGGTCGGCCGGCCCAGCCGGACGTCGTGGAGCTGGCCGCCCCGGGCGGCGACCGCGGCCGCAGCCGGCCCCAGTAGCTGTGCCGGGTCGACCGCGAGGTAGAGCTTCAGCCGCACCGACTGCCCGTCCTGGTCCACCGAACCGTCCCGATCGGACGTCCGAGTTGGGTTCTCGGGCTCCCCCGGACGAGCCGGCTCGATCCGCTCGACCGCGTCCAGCGCCGCGAGGTCGGCGGACAGCGCGGCCAGCCCGTCCGGCTGGGTTGGGCCGGGACGCCCACCGTCCGGCAGCCGGATGTCCAGCTCCACCGTGGAGCTGCCGGGCAGGGTCCGGGTCAGCGCGTCCGGCGTGTCCAGCGCGAGCAGCCGCCCGTGGTCGATGATGCCGACCCGGTCGGCCAGCGCGGCGGCCTCGTCCATGTCGTGGGTGGTCAGCATGATGGTGCGGCCGGCCGCCCGAAGCTCCCGGATCCGGTCCCAGACGAACAGCCGTGCCTGCGGATCCAGCCCGGTGGTCGGCTCGTCCAGGAACAGCACATCCGGGTCGTGCATCAGTGCCCGGGCGATCATCAACCGCTGCGCCTGGCCGCCGGACAGCCGATCGACTTGCTCGCCGGCCCGGTCCGCGAGGCCGAACTGGTCCAGCAACTCGCCCGCCCGCCGGCTCCGCTCGGCCGCCGGGACGCGGTGGTAGGCGGCGTGGTAGATCAGGTTCTGCCGGGCGGTGAGCGAGCGGTCCAGGTTGTTCCACTGTGGAACGACGGCGATCCGAGCCCGGGCGGCGACCGGGTCGTGGACCGGGTCCACGCCGGCCACCAGCGCGGTGCCCGAGGTGGGCAGCACCCGGGTGGTCAGTACCCCGATCGTGGTGGTCTTGCCCGCTCCGTTCGGCCCGAGCAGCCCGAAGACCTCGCCGGCTGTGACGCCGAACGAGATGCCGTCGACCGCGTTGACCGGCCGCTTCGGGTAGCGCTTGACCAGGTCGTGGACCTCGATGGAGGCGGCCGGCACGCCGGTCACCCACCCCCGGCCGGCGACCAGTGCAGCTCCAGCAGTGTGTGCCGCTTCTCGATCACGTCGCCGGTCAGGCCGGCGCGGCTGACCGTCACCGGGTGCGCGACCAGCCGCAGTTCCCGAGTGGAGGGACGGCCGTGGGCGTCCCAGGCCCGCACCTGCCCGGCGAGCCGGTCGGCGAGCGGCTCGCTGCCGGCCCCGAAGCAGCGCACCCCCAGCTCGAACGCTGGCGCGCCGCGGTCGGTCAGCTCACCGGCCGCCGGCTCGCCACCGCCCGAGTACAGCCGGACCAGCCCGGCCATGCAGGTCTCGCCGAGCAGCACCATCGTGATCTCCTGCTGGGGGAACGCGCAGAGCGCCGGCACGAGCCCGAGCTGCGCGGCTGGGCCGATGGCGGACAGCCCACCCAGCGCCGGCTCGTGCAGCGCCAGCCAGAGCACCAGCCCGCCCCACAGCTCCCTGGTGGTCACCTGGGTCCCGACCGGGATGGTGTCGCCCGGCTCCGTCAGCGCGGTGTACAGCGCCGCCGCGTCCACTGCTCGGTCGTCGTCGACGTGCACGAACAGCCCCGGCTCGGCGCCCAGCATCCGGGGTCCTCCCGGCTCGGCCATCGCGCCGCGCAGCGGCATGAAGCCGCAGTCGACGATCGAGACGGCGTGCAGCCGGTCCCCGACCGGCTCGAACGCCACCGATCGCTGCGCCCCACGCAGCGACAGCGGCAGCACGATCCGACCGCCGGCGGCCAGCTGGTCGCGCCACGCCGGGGCGACGTCCCAGGCTCCGGCGGTCACGATGATCCGGTCGTACCGGCCGCCGGGTGCGAAGCCGTCGGCCCCGTCGCCGCACACCACGGTCACCCCGCGGGTGCCGGCCCTGGCCAGGTTCTCCCGCGCGCGGATGACCAGGTCGTCGTCGATGTCGACGGTGACGACCGCGCCGTCGGCGCCGACCAGGTGCGCAATCAGCGCGGCGTTGTACCCGGTGCCGGCGCCGACCTCCAGGACCCGGTGCCCGGGGCGCAGGCCGAGCTGCTCCAGCATCAGAGCCATGATCGCCGGCTGCGAGGACGAGCTGACCGGCCGCCCGTCCGGCGCCCACTTGGTCACCACGGCCTCGTCCGAGTACGCCGTCTCGACGTCGACGCCGGGCAGGAAGTGATGCCTCCCGACCGCGCGGAACGCCGCCGCCACCGCCTCGGTGCGGATCATGCCCGTGGCCGTCAGCCCGTCGGTCATCCGGCTGCGCAGGGCCTCCGGCCGGTCGCCCGCCTCGCTGCCCACCGGCTCACGCTAGCCCACCCCGCCGGCCCCGGCCGCCCGGTGCTCCGCCGGAGGAGCGGATGAGCAACCTGGAGCTCGAGCCGCGGGAGACCGTGTCCGGCGGGCGGGTCGCGGTCGCCGGGCAGCCGGCGCAGGAGATGCTGCCCGGCCGCGGGTGATGCTCGGCCCGCGCGGCACGGTCGTCACCCGGACCCTGCCGCACCGGGACCGGCGGATGGTCGGCGCGTGGTGCTTCGTGGACCAGTACGGCCCGGAGGACATCGCCGGCCGGCCCGGGATGCGGGTGCCACCGCATCCGCACCGGTGGAACTTCGTCGGCCGCAGCCACGACGAGATCGTGCAGGCCCGGGAGGACTGGACGGCCGGGCGGCGGTTCGGCCCGGTGCACGGCTACCGCGGCGACCCGCTGCCCGCGCCGCCCATGCCGAACGCTCCGCTCAAGCCCCGGGGTCGGCACCGCTGACGTCCGGCGGGTCGACCACCCGCACCCGGACCGCCCGGAACTGCTCCGGCGCCTGCTCCAGCACCCGGCGCCGCGGGTCGGGCACGTCCAGCCGTGGCTCGACCACCAGCGGGCGCAGCACCGCGAGGCGCGGGTCGGCGAGCACCGCGTCGACCGCGCGCCGGTCGCCGCCGACCACGACACCGTCCAGGTCGGACGCCGCCGGTACGAGCACGGCCGCGGCGGCGTCGGCGGCAGCCGCCATCGCGACCCGGGCCTGCCCCTCCCGGCGCCGGGCGAAGCGGTGCTGCGACCACCCGCCGGCCGCGCTCCGGCCCTGCACGTGGCGCGTCCCGACCTTGGCGGCGACCAGCCGGGTCCCGGCGAACACTCCGGCCGCGTGTCCGCCGAGCCGGACCAGCAGCACCCCGACGCGGCGTTCGGCGGCCGCATGCGCGACCAGCCCGCCGTACCGGTCGACCGGATCGACCGGCAGCGGTGGGAACGGGACCCGGCAGTCGGCAACCGCACCGTCCGCCGCGGTGAGCACCACCGCCGTCTCGCCGGGCACGCACGACACCGGACCGTGCCGCTCGGCGAACCCGGTCAGCCACCGGTCCAACCGTTCCGGGCTCACCAGCACCCAGCGGCCGCCGCCGACCGCGGAGGGCGCTCGAGTCACCCGCCCATCGTCCCGGATCACCGCCGGGTGGCGGAGACTGCCCCGGTGACCAGGTCACTCGGCGGATGACGGGGGTCGGTGACCGGAGGCGCCCGCAACTGCTCGACCGGGACGGGCAGCGCGGCCGCGCCGCCGCCGGCCCGCGGCCTCGGCCGTCGTGGTGCGACCCGGCCGGAGCTTCCGCCGCGGCCGGGATAGATGAGCAGGCCGTTGACCGGGTCGGGGACGGCGTCTAGGGCCGCCTGGATCGCCGGAAGCTGGCGGTATCGCGACCAGTCGGCCTCCTCCGCGAACGCGATCTCCAGCACGACTCCCCAGTCGCGCTGCAGCCAGTGCCAGTCCCGCGCGCCGTGGGTGAGGGCAGCCTCGACCAGGAACGGACCGTGCGCGTCCTTCCAGCGAGTTGCCGGGAACTCGCCGTTGACCACCTCGATCGACATCCACCACATGGTGCGTCGACAGTAGCTCGGCTTCCTGGGTGCCAGGGACCAACGGTCGGTCCCGACCACGTTGTTCGGTCCCGGACGCTAGCGCCCGCGGCGGCGCGACTGGCGCTGGCCGGCCGGCTGCTTCGCCGTCGCGGCACCGGTCCGGCCCACCGCGTCGGCCATCGCCAGCAGGTGCCGGGTGGCCCGGTGCTGAGCCAGGCCGACGTCCCCGGCGATGATCGCCTCGGCGATGCTCTCGTGCGCCGCGTGTGCGTCCGGCCCGGCCGGGCCGTCGACCGCGGCGGCGCCCAGCGTCGTCATCACCTCGGCGAGGAGCTGGATCGCGGGATTGCCGGACAGCCGGGCCACGGTCTGGTGGAAGCCGTTCCCGTCCTCGTCGGGCTGCTGCGGGTCGACCGCCTCCCGGGCCAGCACCTGCCGCAACCGCTCGATGCCGCGCTCGTCGATCTTTTCGGTGGCCGCCCTGACCGCCGCCGCCTCGACGGCGATCCGGGCCGCGACGATCTGGGCCGGGCTCACCTCGCGGTAGCGCAGGTAGCGCGCGGCCGCGTCGCTCACTGCGACCGTGTCCGGCTCGGCGACCACCAGGCCGCCACCTGGCCCGCGGCGCATGTACGCGACGTGGTCGTGCTCCAGCAGTCGGACCGCCTCGCGCAGCACCGCCCGGCTGACCCCGTACTCGGCCAGCAGGTCCGCCTCCGAGCCGACGACGCTGCCCAGCGGCCAGCCCCGCTCGGCGATGGCACGCTCGATCTTGGCGGCAGTCTGCTCGGCACGCTTCATGGCCGTCCGCCTGTCGGCGGCGGCCAGCATGGATCCGGACATCGGGGCACTCAGACAGTTTCGACCGTGCAGAGCCGGCGGGCGCCACGTCTTTGCAGCGATGCTGATTTCGATATAGCCTATCAGCTATGGATCCCGGCGACACCGAGCGGCCGCTGCCGGTCTTCCCCGGGTTCCGGGAGATCGCCCAGCGCCGTCGCGGGCTGATCGACGAGCTGGTGGCCGCGCGGCAGCAGCAGGGTTTGTCGCAGACCGTGGTGGCCGCCCGGATGGGCACCTCGCAGTCGGTGGTCGCCCGGCTGGAGTCCGGCGCCATCGACGTACGCCTATCCACATTGGAGCGATACGCGGCGGCGATCGGCCGGGACCTGGATCTCCGGCTGCGGCCGCCGGGAGGGGACATCGGTGACCACTGACATGCTGCCGGGCGTGCCGCCCTGGCGTCCGGTGCCGGACCGGCCGCAGCCGCCCACCTACCCGCAGGTGCCACCGTCCCGGCCGGAGCCCGCCGCGCCGCAGCCCGCCGGGCCGATCCCGGTGCCGCACCGGACGGGGTTCCCGTTCGTGGCGTTCCCGGACCCGGTCCCCGCGGACGTGTGGACGAAGCTGCTGGAGCGCCGGATCGTGATGCTGAGCGGTCCGCTGGACCACTCGGCCGCGACCCGGGCCGCCGCCGAGGTGATGCTGCTGGACGCCGACGGGGAGGGCCCTGTCCGGCTGCATATCAGCTGCCCGGACGGCGACCTGGACGCCTCGATCATGCTGGCCGAGACGATCGACCTGCTGCAGGCGCCGGTGCAGGCGATCGCCGGCGGCCTGCTCGGCGGTCCGGTGATCGCGGTCTACGCCGCGGCCGGGCGCCGGCTGGCCCACCGGCACGCCGCGTTCCACCTGCGCGAGCCGAGCGCCCGGATGGAGGGAAATGCCGAGCAGCTGGCCGGCCGGATCGCCCAGCACCAGCACCAGATCGACTACCTGCACCGCCAGGTGGCCGAGCGCTGCGGGCAGGACGTGCAGGCGGTAGTTCGCGACATGGACGCCGGGCGGCTGCTGACCGCGGCCGCCGCCGCCGACTACGGCCTGGTGCACGAGCTGATCGGCCGGGACGGTCCGGCCGCGACGGGCTGATGAGGTGGACCCGGGCGCCGCGTCGGCGAGCCGGGCAGGAGGTCAGCGCTTGCGCACCAGCGTCACCCCATCGGCCAGCGGCAGCATCGCCACGCTGATCCGCTGGTCGGTGGCCAGCCGCTGGTTCAGCTCCCGAATCCCGCGGACCCCTGGGTCGTCGACCTCCGGATGGATCACCTCGCCGCCCCACAGCACGTTGTCCCAGAGCATGATCCCGCCCGGCCGGACGAGCTCGAACACGCGGTCGTAGTAGGCGGGGTACTCCGACTTGTCCGCGTCCACGAAGGCGTAGTCGAACGTCCCGGCCCGGCCGTCGGCGAGCAGCGCGTCCAGGGTGCCGAGCGCCGGCCCGAGCCGAACCTCGATGCGGTCGGACACCCCGGCCTCGGCCCAGAACCGGCGGGCGATCCGGGTCCACTCCTCGCTGACGTCGCAGCACAGCAGGGTGCCGTCCGGCGGCAGCGCGAGCGCCACCGCCAGCGCGCTGTAGCCCGTGAACGTGCCCACCTCCAGGCAGCGCCGGACGCCGGCCAGCCCGACCAGCCAGGCCATGAACGCGCCCTGCTCCGGGGCGATCTGCATGTCCGACTGGGGCAGCGACGCGGTGTGCTCGCGCAGCCGGCGCAGCACGTCCGGCTCGCGCACCCCGACCCGGAGCAGGTACTGGTGCAGATCGTCCGGCAGGCCGAACGACTTTGCCGCCACGGCTGCCCACCTCCTCCTGCCGCACGCTCGGTGTGGCAGCGTTCAGGGCATGAGCGAACAGGCCCCGGCCGCCAGCGAGCCGAAGGCGAGTCGACCGTACATGCCCGGCTACGGGATCGCCGGACCGGGTGAGGGCAGCGGGCTGCTGCCCTGGTCCTGGGCCGAGCAGCGGCTGGCCTCGTCCCGCGACTACTGGGTGGCCACCGTCTCGCCGGACGGGCAGCCGCACGTGATGCCGGTCTGGGGCGTCTGGGACGGTCGTTCGCTGTGGTTCAGCTCGAGCCATGGCTCCCGCAAGGCCCGCAACCTCGGCCGGGACCCGCGGGCCACCGTCAGCACGGACAACCCGCACGAGCCGGTCGTCGTGCAGGGCACCGTGACCCGGGTCAGCGATCCGGCCGGCAACACCCTGTTCGCCGGCCTGCTGAACGCCAAGTACGAGACCGACTACTCGCTCGACTTCTTCCTCTCCAACGCCTCCTTCCGGCTCCGGCCGGCCTGGGCGTTCGGGCTCGTCCAGGACGACTTCGCCGGCTCGCCGACCCGTTGGGAGTTCGAACCGGACAGTCCACATCGGACTGCATAAGTCGGGGTCGGGTCAGTTCGACCGGCTCGGCGGCGCCAGCGGTGGCCGCCGGGTCCACCCGCGCAGCAGCGTTCGGCCGCGCCCGGCGAGCCGGTGCGGCAGCGGCTGCGGCTCGTCGGCCAGCTCGTACATGTGCCAGCCCCGGTCGGCGAAGCCGGCGGCCTCGGCGAGCCGGCTGGAGCCGACGTTGACCCGGGCGTGCATGTACAGCGGGACCACTCCGCCATCCAGCACCCGCCGGGCCGCCTGGGCCACCAGCCGGCGGCCGAGGCCCCGCCCGCGGGCCTGGTTCGCGACGGCCACGGCCAGCTCGTGGGTCACCGCGGTGTGCCGCTTGATCCCGACACCGCCCAGGTGGTGACCCGAGTCGTCGAAGGCGACCAGCACCTCCCCGCCGAACGGCCGCAGCCAGGCCGGCACGCCGGCGCCGTCGGCCGCGACCCAGACGCCGGCCTCCGGCAACGCCGCCGGCTCGGTGGACCACCGGAACACCCACTCGACGCAGCGGCGCCGTGGCCGGCCCCCAGCGGCCCCCAGCCCAGCCCGCAGCCGCGGGCCGTTCAGCGAGCCGCCCGGGACGAGCTCGGCCACCCGGTCGACCCGGTCCGGAGGCACCGACAACACCATCGCCTCCGGGCTGGCTACCCCGACCGCGGGATGCACTCGGCCGTCCCATCCCGGCTCGGTCCGCAGCCCGCTGCCGACGACGTCCAGCGCCGACTCGGGCGGCCAGCGGCCCAGCCAGTCCCGCAGCGCGGCGGCCAGCCGATCGTCCCCGGGACCCTCACCCGTACCGTCCGCGGCGGACCCAGCGGAACTGGCCATCCTCGGCGTCTCCTCGCGATCCGAGCGGGACGGACGGCCGGGCGGCCGCACTGAACCGGCAACCGGCCGGCCGGGCCGATACGCCGGTACGCGCGGTGCCGCCCGGTCGCGGCGAGCGTACTAGCATCCCGCGGATCTTCGGCGGCGCGGCCATCGACCACGATTCACGGGACACCCCTGGCTACTTGACCCCGATCGAGGTGTCGATGAACTCGTTGGTGACCAGGTCCTCCGGCTTCAGGCCGCTCTTCACCGGCTTCTTCTGCCCGGCGAAGATCGGCCTGACGATATCGATCACGCGCTGGACCCGGGCGATGTCGAAGTCCCCGAGCGTGTGGTTGCCGCCGTTGCCCAGCACGCCGTTCTCCTTCATCGCCTTCACCGCGTAGTCGGCCCGCTGAGGCGAATAGGGGAACGCGTTCTTGTAGTCCTTGACAAGCTGCACGATCAGGGCGTTCGTGGCCTCCGGGTCGCTGAGGTAGGCGACCGTCGCCCGCTGCAGCATCGGCACCAGCTTGTGCAGGCAGGCGGACAGCTCGCTCTTGCGGTCCGGCCGGATGGCCAGCGTCTCGGGGTAGATCGGGTAGCCGGAGTCGGACACCAACTGCCAGGCCACCGGCTTCTTCCAGTGGTCGACCTCGTGCTCGTAGCTGTACACCTCGTTGGTCAGGAAGCCCTGCTGGACGATCTTGCCTCCGGACGAGACGAACTGCGAGGGCGTGCCGTCGTAGTCGGGGCTGATCTGGGTTTGGCGCAGGATTCCCGACCCGGTCAGGTAGCTCATGTAGGTCGAGCCCTGGAAGTAAATCACCTTGACCTTGGTCTGGCCGATGTCGGAGATCGTGTTGAACTGCGGGTAGTGCGTCGGGTCCCACAGCAGCACCAGCGGGCTGATGTCCAGCGGGGCAAACACGGACAGCGCCGGCTTGTCCGCGCTCAGCTGGGCGGCCTGGTCCAGGTCCACGCCGCCGAGGGTGACCGAGTTGTCGGTGTAGAGCAGCGAAGCGGACGGGGTGTAGTTGTTCGCCGGGCCACCGGACCGGACCTCCAACTGCACCCCGGTGTCCACCCCGTTGTCCGTCAGCGTGCCGGTGACCTTTTTCTTGGCGGTGTCGATGTCCGGCTTCTCACCCAACAACTGGTAGACACCGCCGTACTCGGCCTGCGGCCACCAGTTCGTCTGGATGACCACCTTGGCCGGGCAGATGCCGCGCAAGGCGTTCGGCGCGCCGACCGCCGCCGCCGTCTTCACCGGCTGACCGCCGCTGGCGGTGCCGGACTTGCTCGAGCAGGCCGCGCCGGCCAGCGCCAGCGCGGTGACTGCGGCAACGAGCCCTACCGATCTGAAGGGCATGACTGGTCGCATCGCTCTCCCATTCTCCTGCCGTAGAGGGGACGCGTCCCGCGCGGCTGTGACCAATGGTCGGTGGACGTCCACCCCGGTGGCCGCTTGACAGGCCCGACGGCCCGCGCCGAACGAATTCTTCCGATCACGCTTCGTGGCAATGATGTCAAATCTTGTTCCCCCATCCGGCCTACCATCGTGGGCACATGGCCCAACGGCCGGGGCTACCGTAGTCCGATCTGCCGTCTAATGGCTACCGTCCGAGCAACTCGGTCGGGCCATGTTCGTTCGGTAATGATGCTGGCTGTCTGTGTCTGATCGTCTCGATATCGACGCAGCCGGGGCGGTCGCCCGCTACCGGCCCGCCCGAGCTCGGCCGCCCGGGTCGTTGACGCACCCACCCACTGGCCGAAGACTGCTGTCGTGCGGGCGACGACCGCGCTGGCGACCAGCGCTCTGCGGGACGACGAACGGGTGCGCCGGGGGGCCCGGGCGCGCGAGCTGGCCGCCGGGCTGAGCCGGGCGGGGGTCGACGCGGTGGCGTTGACCTTCGTCGACAACGCCGGCATCGCCCGGGTGAAGACAGTGCCGCTGACCGGCCTGGAGCACGCCGCGGCCTGGGGCGCCGGCATGTCGCCGGTGTTCGACTGGTTCCTGGTGGACGACAGCATCGCCCCGGCCGGCAGCCCGGTCGGCGACCTGCGGCTGGTCCCGGCACTGGACCGGCTCACCGCGCTGGCCGGCCAGCCGGGGTGGGCCTGGGCCCCGGTGGACCGGTACACCCAGGACGGCGAGCCGTACCCGGTCTGCCAGCGGCTGTTCGCCCGCCGGATGGCCGAGCGGGCTGGCGAGGCCGGGCTCGAGGTCCGGATGGGATTCGAGGTCGAGTGGGCGGTGGGCATGGCGGTGCCGGACGGCGGCTTCGTCCCGGCCTGCCAGGGTCCGGCGTACGGCATGGGCCGGCTGGTCGAGCTGTCCGACTACGCCCGGGCGGTGCACGTGGCGCTCGCGGCGCAGGGCCTGCCGGTGCTGCAGGTGCACCCGGAGTACGCGGCCGGGCAGTTCGAGGTGTCCGTGGCGCCGGCCGACCCGGTGGGTGCGGCTGACATCGCGGTGCTGGTGCGCGAGACGGTCCGGGCCGTCACCATCGGGCACGACCTGCGCCCGTCGTTCGCCCCGGTGGTGGTCGCCGGCACCGTCGGCAACGGCGGGCACGTCCACATCGGACTCCGCCGGGACGGGGCCAACCTGCTGGCCGCCGGGGACGGTCGGTACGGCCTGACCGTGGAGGGCGAGTCGTTCCTGGCCGGCGTGCTGGCCGAGCTGCCCGCGCTGGTCGCCGTCTGCGCTCCCACGCCGGCCAGCCACCTGCGGCTGATCCCCTCGCACTGGGCCGGCGCCTTCGCCTGCTGGGGGCGGGAGAACCGGGAGGCCGCCCTGCGGCTGGTCACCGGCTCGGCCGGCGAGCGGGACCGGGCCGCGAACGTCGAGGTCAAGTGCGTCGACCACAGCGCCAACCCGTACCTGGTGGCCGGGGCCGTGCTCGCCGCCGGGCTGGCCACTGTGGACAAAGGCATCCGGCTGCCGGAGGAGGCGACCGGCGACCCGGCTCTCGGGCCCGACCAGGCGGCCGGCGGAGGCGTGCACCGGCTGCCGGAGACGGTGTCGGACGCGCTCGGCCAGCTCGACCGGTCCGATGCGCTGCGCCAGGCGCTCGGCGAGCCGCTGTACGACGCCTTTGTGGACACCCGGCGGGCCGAGGCCGCGCTGTTCGCCGAGTCCACTCCGGACGAGATCGTGGCGGCGACCCGCTGGCGGTACTGACCGTGGCGGTGCCGAGTGACCCGAACTGCCGGTGAGGTGCTCGCCGGCCTCCGGCTGGTCGACCACCACTGCCACAGCATCGTCGGCGAGGATCTCGATCGGCCGGCGTTCGAGGCGCTGCTCACCGAGGCGGCCGACCCGGCGGCGGCCGGCGAGAGCACGTTCGACACTCCGCTCGGAGTGGCGCTGCGCCGCTGGTGCGCGCCGGTGCTGGACCTGCCCGCGCATGCGCCGCCGGAGCAGTACCTGGCCCGGCGCGCCGAGCTGGGCGCTGCCGAGGCCAACCGCCGCTTGCTGCAGGCGGCCGGCGCCAGCGACCTGCTGCTGGACGACTACCGGCCGGCGGAGTTGCTGGACGCCGCGGCGCTCGGCGCCGCCAGCGGCGCCCGGGTGCACCGGGTGGAGCGGCTGGAGTCGGTGGCCGAGGAGGTGGCCGGGACCGGGGTGCCGGCGGTCGGATTCGCCCGCCAGCTGGCCTCGACGCTGGCCGCGCGTGCCGCGGGCGCGGTCGGGCTGAAGTCGGTCGCCGCCTACCGGACCGGTCTCGACCTCGACCCCTCCCGGCCCGAGCCGGCCGAGGTGACCGCGGCGGCCGGCGGCTGGCTGGCCCGCGGCGAGCGGGCCCCGGCGTACCGGCTGGACGACCCGGTGCTGACCCGGTTCCTGCTCTGGACCGCGGTGGACCTGGGGATGCCGCTGCAGGTACACACCGGGTTCGGCGACCCGGACCTCCGGCTGCCCCGCAGCACTCCGGCGCTGCTCGGCGACTTCTGCGCGGCCGTGGGCGGCACCGGCGCCAGCGTCCTGCTGCTGCACTGCTACCCGTACCACCGGGAGGCGGCCTACCTGGCCAGCGTGCACCCGCACGTGTACCTGGATGTCGGCCTGGCCCTGAACCACGTCGGCGCCGGCGCGGCGACCGTGCTGGCCGAGGCGCTGGAGCTGGCGCCGTTCGGCAAGCTGCTCTACTCCTCGGACGCCTTCGGCCTGGCCGAGCTGCACCACCTCGGCGCGCTGCAGTTCCGCCGGGCGCTCGGCCGGCTGCTGGACCGCTGGGTCGCCGACGGCGACATGGCCGGGGCGGACGCCGAGCGCTACGCCACCATGATCGGCGCCGGCACCGCCCGCCGGCTGTACGCCCTGGACACCCCCGGGCGCCGCTAGACATCCCGCGGCCGGGGTGCCGGGCTGGCGTCCTGGACGCGCGCCACGTGGTCGCCGGCTCGTTCCGGTCACCGCGGTCGTAGCCACGGCGCTGTCCCGCGCGGGGTGCACCAGGGCTGTGCCGGGGCGCGGCCGGCCGGCTGACCTCTATCCGACTGCGTCGGGCCTGACCGCGCTGGCCGACCGTCCACACGGGATCGGTATCACCCTGCCGCACCATCTCCACCAGATGGCAGCCGTCGCCGCGGGCGGTCGACTGCAGGACGTCGCCCCGGACGCGGTCGGCGAGAGCGCAGCCGTCGAGACCATGGCTGACCGACTGCTGAACGACGTCGTCCCCGCCTCCCCGGCCTCGCCGACCGACTTCGAGCGGCAGGCGCGGCGGCGCTGGCCGCCCGGGCCGGGAACGGGCGGATGCTCGCCGCCTTCTGCCGGCTGCTGCCGACCCTCGCGGTGACCGCCTTCGAGGCCCACCCGGGACAGCTCGAGCGCGCCAGGCATGCGGTGTGCGCCGCCGGCGTCGCCGACCGGGTGCAGCTCAGACCGGGCGATCTCACCGACCTGGACGAAGCGCTACGACCTGGCGCAGCTACCGGTCATGCTCACCTCGCCGGCCAGCATGAACGGGGCGCCGGCGGGTGTCTTTCGAGCGCTGCGGCCCGGCGGCTGGCTGATCGCCATGCCAGTGACCCTCACCGGGGACGACCTCGACGACGCCGTCGTCCGCTGGCGCGTCCTCGACCAGGGCGGCACCGTTGTATCCCCGGAGGACCTCGAACAGCGCCTGCGCGCGGCCGGCTTCGACCCAGTGCTCACCCTAGCCTGGATTCCCACGTTGGGAGGGTCGGTTAACACCGCGGTCGCGGGGTGGTCAGCCGAATGAGAGGTGTAGGCGCCGCCCGCCCCACCAGGGGACTGGGATGTCGGTGTCGGCGAAGCCGGCGGCGAGCAGGTA